>Ga0209512_1002746_pt1 | contig 17972 bp, 9 predicted proteins | sample frozenSSSSmetaG_FD_184142 | JGI IMG/M metagenome (GOLD analysis project Ga0209512, IMG submission 184142) | Glacier valley bacterial and archeal communities from Borup Fiord, Nunavut, Canada, to study Microbial Dark Matter (Phase II) -... | ecosystem: Environmental > Aquatic > Freshwater > Ice >... | reverse complement strand
GATTCTACCTGTTCGTAAAGTTTTTGGACTTGGCTGTGGCTACCAGGTTCAACTTTCATCACGGCTTTCTCGGCTGCGGCTTTTTCGACTTCTAATTGGGCGATTTTCGCTTCTAATTTCTCGTATTCCCGCTTTTCCCAAGTGGATATCCCGCGCTTTTTGTTATTCTCTACTACTTTGGGTGGTGCTTCGACAATCTTGGGTGTCTCTTTTGTCGCCGCTTCTTGTGCTGCTTCGGCTTTCTTGTAATCGAGATAAATTGAGTAATTTCCCGGATATTCGCGGATATTTCCCCCTTCTTCTAAGGAAAAAACTTTGTCTATTGTGCGGTCGAGGAAGTAGCGATCGTGTGATACGGCGATGACGCAACCATTGAAATCTTCGAGATATTCTTCTAATACCGCCAATGTCTGCACGTCAAGATCGTTTGTCGGTTCATCTAATATCAGGAGATTTGGCGCACCCATGAGAATCCGCAATAGGAATAATCGCCGCTTTTCACCGCCGGATAGTTTGTGAATCGGTGAATATTGCTGGTTGCCAGGAAATAAGAAACGCTCTAACATTTGAGAAGCACTAATTTGTGTGCCATCGGCAATTTTGACAAATTCGCCTTCTTCTTTGATGTAGTCAATGACACGCTGTTCTTCATTCAAGGCGGTGAGAAGTTCTTCGGAATGTTGATCGAAATAGCCGATATGAATCGTTGTGCCGATATCTACAGTCCCAGAGTCTGGCTGCGTGCGTCCGGTGATGATATCCATGAGAGTGGATTTACCTGCACCATTACCGCCGATGATGCCGATTCGGTCTTCTGGACTGAAATCATAGGTAAAATCTTTAATTAGGGTGCGTCCGTTGTAGGCTTTGGAAACATTTTTGACGTCAATTACTTTTTTGCCGATGCGGCGACCAAGTGTGGAAATATCGACTTTACCCTGAACTTGCTTAAACTCTGTGTTTTGCAATGCATGGGCGCGATCGATTCTGGCTTTTTGTTTGGTACTGCGGGCTTTTGGTCCTTTTTTGAGCCATTCTAACTCGCGCCGTAATAAGCCTTGATGTTTGCGTTGAGTGCTGATTGCCGAGTCTTCGGCTAGGGCTTTCTTTTCTAGGTAATATGAGTAGTTGCCGGTGTAAGTGTAAATGTCGCCTCGGTCAATTTCGATGATCCGATTGGTGACACGATCTAAAAAGTAGCGATCGTGGGTGATGAGTAATAGTGCGCCGCGAAAGCGATTTAGGTAACTTTGTAACCACTCGACGGATAGTGCGTCTAAGTGGTTTGTCGGTTCATCCATTAGTAGCACGTCTGGTTCTGCTAATAAGGCTGTGGCTAAAGCAATCCGTTTGCGGTAGCCTCCTGATAAGCTACCAATGATGGCGTCAAAGTCGAGAATGCCTAGTTGGGTGAGAATGATTTTGGCATTGGTTTCTAGTTCCCATGCATCTGTCTCTTCCATGCGGTGCATGACGGTGGAGAGGCGAGACATTGCTTGTTTGTCTTCTGGGTCGTGGGATAGTTTGGTGGAGATTTCTTCATATTCTTTGATTAATGCCATTTGTTCGCCACTGTCGGCGAAAACTTGTTCTAGGACTGTGAGGTTTTCGTCTAGGTCTGGTTGTTGGGGGAGGTAGATGATTTTCGCTCCGGAGTTTACTAGGATTTGACCGCCGTCTATTGGTTCTAGTCCGGCGATCATTTTTAATAATGTTGATTTTCCGGAGCCGTTGGTGCCGATTAGTCCTACTTTGTCTGTGAGGTCTAGGCTGAAGCTGGCTTCTTTGAGGATTTCTTTGATACCGAAGTCTTTTTTTACTGATTGGAGGGTGAATATACTCATAGGGAGGGGGGGATAATAAGATCTTTTTTTAACGCGGAGTTACCGAGGAGGTGGCGCGGAGGGGCGCGGAGGAGGAGAGGGTTCCTCCGGCTGGGGGTTAGGGGGTGGGGTCTTGTAGGTTTAGGAGGAAGGGGAGTTTGGAGTCGCTGCCGATTACTAGGACTTTGGGCATTTGTGCTCCTCCGCTTTTCCAGGCTTCGATTGCTTCTTTTTGTAGTACTAGTTGTCCACCTTGGGCTTTGAGGGTTTCTGCTAGGAGTTTTTGGGCTTCGGCTCTACCTTTGGCTCGGTTGATGTCTGATTGGGCTTCTTGTTCGGCTTCTTGGGCTACATATACGGCTCTTTGTGCTCGCTGTTCGGCGATTTGTTTGTCTTCGACTGCTTTGGCGAATTCTGGGGAGAATGTTAGGTCTACTACGCTTGTGTCTAGGACAATGATGCCATATTTTTCTAGGCGCTTGCCTAGGGCGTCGTCGAAGTCTTGTTTGAGGTCGTTTCTTTTGGTGATTGCTTCTTCTACTGTTCTTCTGGCTGCTGCTATTTTAAAGGCTTCTTGTGTCTGAGGCGCGATAATTTTGGAAACTATATTTGCTAATGTACCTTGTTTTCTTCTGACTTGGACTACTTGGGTGGGGTCTAGGCGAAAGTTGATCGCGAATCGGGCTGATAAGTCTTGCAGGTCTTTGGTGGAACTTTGGGCGGGGACTTCAAATTTTTGAACTGTTAAGTCGTATACATCTATTACTGAAATTAAGGGTGGTTTGAGATGGATTCCTTCTAGTAAGGCTCCGTCTCTGGCTTTGCCTAGGATGCTGATGACTCCGGCTTCGCCTGGGTTGATGATTACGAAGGAGTTGAAGCTGGCAAAGGCTAAGATTGCTAAAACTATACTGATTACGGTGGTTTGCCAGTTACCTATTTGTTGGTTTTTCAAGTGTCTTTTTCCTATGTAATATCACTACCTGTTACATATTGACACGTTCCCACGCTAAGGTTGGGATGAATGGTATTATCGGGGGAGCATTTGAAGTGTTTGTCGTTCAATTGCAAAGGGTTTTGGCTAAGGTGATGGGATCTCGTCGGTTGTCACGAAGGCGTCGTTTGTCTTCGATGCATCCTTTAGTACGTTTGCTGGAATATGGACATCAGTATCGGCGGCAAATTTGGCTGGCGACTGGGGCTTCGATTTTAAATAAGTTGTTTGATTTGGCACCTCCGGCTTTAATCGGGATTGCTGTGGATGTGGTGGTGAAGAAGCAAGACTCGGTTTTGGCTGGGTTTGGGGTACATGATGTTTTTGGGCAATTTTTACTACTTTCTCTTCTCACGGTTATTGTTTGGATTCTGGAATCGGTTTTTGAATATATCTATGCTTGTTTGTGGCGGAATTTAGCGCAGACTATTCAGCATGATTTGCGGTTGGATGCTTATAAGCATTTGCAACACTTGGAGTTGGCTTATTTTGAGGAACGCAGTACGGGCGGTTTGATGTCGATTTTAAGTGATGATATCAACCAATTGGAGCGGTTTTTGAATGGTGGTGCTAATGATATTATTCAGGTGACGACTAGTGTATTAATTATTAGTGGGGCTTTCTTTATTTTTGCTCCGAGTGTGGCGTGGATGGCTTTTTTGCCGATGCCTTTTATTCTCTGGGGTTCTCTGGCTTTTCAGCGGTTGTTAGCGCCACGTTATGCTGAGGTACGGGAGAAGGTCGGTTTCCTGAATTCGCGGTTGGCGAATAATTTGGGGGGAATTACGACGATTAAGAGTTTCACTGCGGAAGATTATGAGGCGGGGCGTTTAGAAGTAGATAGTCTGGCTTATAAACAGAGTAATCGTCAAGCGATCGCTTTGTCTGCTGCTTTCATCCCTTTGATTCGGATGTTGGTTTTGGTCGGTTTTACGGCTTTGCTGTTATATGGCGGAATGGCGGCGGTAAATGGGAAAATGTCTGTTGGTACTTATAGTGTGTTGATTTTTCTGATTCAGGGGTTACTCTGGCCTTTGACTCGGTTAGGCGATACTTTTGATCAATATCAACGGGCGATGGCTTCGACTAATCGGGTGATGGGTTTGCTGGATACGCCGTTGGCGATTAATACGGGTACTGTATCTTTACCGCTGGATGTGGTACAGGGTGAGTTGGAATTCCGAAATATCACTTTTGCTTATAAAAATCGTCAGCCGGTTATTCAAAAGCTATCACTACATATTCCGGCGGGAAAGACGATTGCGATTGTCGGTTCTACTGGTTCGGGTAAGAGTACTTTAGTTAAATTGTTGTTGCGTTTTTATGAGGTGCGATCGGGTACGATTACTCTTGATGGGATTGAGTTACACAAGTTAAAGTTGCCAGATTTGCGCCGTTGCATCGGTCTGGTTAGTCAAGATGTGTTTTTATTTCATGGCACGATCGCGGAAAATATCTCTTATGGTAGTTTTGATGCTAGTCATGAAGATATTGTCAGGGCGGCGAAGGTGGGTGAGGCTCACGAATTTATTATGCAACTGCCTGAAGGGTATGAGACAATTGTTGGTGAGAGAGGGCAGAAATTATCTGGTGGACAACGACAACGGGTAGCGATCGCACGGGCTGTATTGAAGAACCCACCAATTTTAATTTTAGATGAAGCTACCTCTGCTGTGGATAATGAGACAGAAGCGGCTATTCAAAGATCGTTGGAACGAATTACTTGCGATCGGACAACGATTGCGATCGCGCATCGTCTTTCCACTGTCCGTAATGCTGATTGCATTTATGTGATGGAACATGGAAAGCTGGTTGAGTCAGGTACTCACGAAGAATTACTGGAAAAACAGGGTATTTATGCCGGTCTTTGGCGGGTGCAAAGTGGCTTAAAAAGTGAGAATGTTGTGTCGTGACGTGACATTCCACTCTTTGTGGATATAGAGACGCGACAATCCGCGTCCCTACGTTTAATTAGTATTTATTGGTAGTACTACGGGAAGTTTCATTCGGATCGCGATAAAGTTGAGGTTCTTCGCGTTTCCGGTTGAGACCAGCTAAACCGATTAAACCAAGCAATCCCAGCCAACCCCAATTATTGTGACGACGGGTGGTGACGGTATTAGTTGTTTGGTAAGTGGTAGTGCTATTACTAGTACCGCTGTTTGTCGTATCACTGCCGGTAGTCCCGGTAGTAGTGCCTGTTCCTGTTGTCGTATCAGTGCCGGTAGTACCTGTACCTGTGGTTGTCCCCGTTGTCCCAGTGCCGGTAGTACCTGTACCTGTTGATGTACTGTCACTACCTGTAGTTCCAGTACCTGTAGTTCCAGTACCTGTAGTTCCAGTACCTGTAGTTCCAGTACCTGTAGTTCCAGTACCTGTAGTTCCAGTACCTGCAGTTCCAGTACCTGTAGTTCCAGTACCTGTGTAGGTTGAACCTGTTCCCGATGTGCTGCCTGTGCCGCTAGTGCCAGTACCAGTGTAGGTTGAACCTGTTCCCGATGTGCTGCCTGTGCCTGTACCGCTAGTACCGGTAGTACCGCCAGTACCAGTGTAGGTTGAACCTGTTCCCGATGTGCTGCCTGTGCCTGTGCCTGTGCCTGTACCGCTAGTGCCTGTACCGCTAGTGCCTGTACCTGTGTAGGTTGAACCTGTTCCCGATGTACTGCCTGTGCCACTACCAGTACCAGTACCACTACCAGTACCTGTACCAGTGTAGGTTGAACCTGTTCCCGATGTGCTGCCTGTACCACTAATTCCGCTGCTAGTACCTGATGTAGTACCTGTGCCGCTAGTACTGCCACTACCAGTACCACTACCTGTTGTGCTAGTACCCGTGCCTGTGCCGCTGGTGGTTGCACCAGATGAAGTACCCGCACCTGACGTACCACTGCCAGAAGTGCCGCTACCGGAAGTACCTGTTTGGGCGGACACAACTAAAGGCACGGAAGCCATACTAAGTGCAAAGGCACTAGCCCAAGCAATTTTTGATAAACTAGAAAGTCTCATGCTAATCATTCCTTTGAATTATTGCTTTTAGCTCACGGCATTGCATATAGCTGCTTTTCTTTGATTGCCTATTCTAGATACAATCGTTCCAGAGAAGCTTGATCTTGAGCCGTAGCTGACGTGTAGTTGACGTTGAATGTCTCCTTAACATTCAAAAACAATTAGTGAATTACTACTTCATCCTTATGGTGTGTATTGCTTTATCTCAAGGAAGAGTTTGGTGTTTAGTCTTAAATAAAAGAGGGGAGCGTATATAATCTGGACTACGTCTGCGGTAGTAGTGCTGTTTTTTACTAACTCCCGCTTCTCCTTTCAGTCCGGAGCTTAGCAGGCTGAGTTATGATTTTGTTGAGAACAGATAAGTTTAAACTTAGATTTTGGGGCTTGAGAACGGCTGATGTTCAACTATAATCCTTTAGAGTGCCTACCTTCATCGGCAGAATTACCAGATTCAGATGATACTCCCGTGGATAACGAACTACAAATTTTAATTCCCTACTTATTATTAGCCATCTTAGGGACAATCTGGCAAACCCGTGATGACTGGTTTTTTGGCATCAATATGGGAATTTACTACATACCCAGTAAACCAGCCATTGTCCCCGATAGTTTTCTAAGTTTGGGTGTCGAACGTTTTGTCGGAGAAAATGGACGTTCTAGCTATGTACTGTGGGAAGAAGATAACATTCCGCCAATTTTAACCCTAGAAATTGTTTCCCAATCTTACAATTACGAATACGAGCAGAAGAAAATAGATTATGCCCAATTAGGCATTTTATATTATGTAATTTATGCCCCAACAAGACTAAGGCGCAAAAGACAAAGATTAGAAATTTACCGCTTAGTTGATGGTCAATACATTTTACAACCAGATGAGCAAGTCTGGATGCCGGAAATTGGTTTAGGTATCGGACGCGAACGGGGAACCTATCAAGGAATCACGAGGGAATGGTTGTATTGGTATGACCAAAATGGTACAAGACATTCTACACCTGAAGAATTAGCAGTTGAGCAAGAACAACAATTACAACAAAGTCATCAGCAATTTCAAGACCTCGTAGCTAAATTACAACAAAGAGGAATTGACCCGAATACATTGTAAACAGTTGACATCTTTCCTCACTACCAAAGAGCATTAGGACGGGTCTATTGGGGCTTCTAAAAAACCACTCTCAATAAAGTAAGAAAAGTAAACTTGAAGTGAGGTGGAGTCGATTGGAGGGCAAGAAATCTCGGTTCCTATTAAGCCACTTATTGTATTTTGACAGTCAAATGCTTGACAAATTAGGGAAAGGGCTTTCATCTGTTGTTGTCCATCCTGTTTCTCAGTAAAAAGGTCAATAAAGGGATGTAGTGCATTCGTGCTCTTTGTTGCTAAGCGCATCAACTCGAATTGCCATTGCTCATGTTTCATCCTTTTTAATGGATATCTAGCAGCTTGGATGTAATCAACAAAATTATCCCAGGATAGGACGTGGGGGGTGACTAAGTGGAATGCTTTGTCAAGAGAGTTAGATTGTTGGGACAAATGCACGATCGCCTGACTTACATAATCTACAGGAGTTAAACTCAAATTAACGTCTAATTTTGGCGCACTTCCCATTTGGATTAAGCCTTTGATGATTCTACAAACTACATCATCGGTTCTCGACGCGCCAGTCTGACTATGTCCAACGATTGTTCCTGGTCTATAGATGCAGGTAGGGATACCGCGATCGCGAGCTGCGATTACAAGTTTTTCAGCCACCCACTTGCTTTGAGCATACCCATTATCCAGCCCTTCAAAACTTTCCAAATTATCCATTTCCCAGATAACAGGCTGTTGAATATGAGCAGTTGATTGCATTACATCTAAGGTGGAAACGAAGTGAACAGGCTTAACTTTCACAAGAGCTGCTAATCTCAACACCTCCTGAGTACCAAAGACATTCGCTGCCCAAAGCGCTGAGTAGGGATAGATTAAGTTAACATAAGCACCGTTGTGAAAGATGGTATCTATCTTGCTCGCCAGAGCCTTAAATGCAGACGAACTCAATCCAAGGAATGGTTTTTCAATATCTCCTAGAACGATAAAAATACGAGTGTTGTAGGAGTTGCTATTTAAAGAATAGCGCTCTAGATTGCTCAGGATTTTTTGCCTTGCTGCTTCCGGGTTGGCAGCACGAACTAAACAGTAGATATCCGCCTGAGTTTGCTGTAATAGTTCATGCAACAGAAAAGCGCCCAAAAACCCAGTTGCGCCGGTCAAGAAAATATTATTTGGAGGTATTACCGAACCGATGAAAGGCTGTTCAGGCTTGATTCCGGCATCAAGAATGGCTTCTGAATGCAAATTAATCTGAGATAGTCCGCGAAGGTGAGACGATTCGTCTTGCAGATACATTGTCATGAACTGCCCTAAGCCTTCAACTGTGGGATTTTGGAACAGATAATCTAGAGGTAGTTTAAGTTGAAATGCCTTTTGAATTTGAGACACTAATTGAGCAGTGAGAAGGGAGTTTCCTCCTAATTCAAAGAAATTATCGTGAATCCCGATGGGTTCCACACCTAATACATCAGACCAGATATTTACTAACTGTTGCTCTACGAGGTTGCGAGGACTAACAAACAAGGTTTCCAAGAAAGGTCTGGCTCGATCTGGTTCTGGGAGTGCTCGGCGGTCAATCTTACCATTGGGGGTTAGTGGCAGGGAATCCATTACCACAAATATTGCAGGCACCATATAATCTGGTAGCTTTTGCTTCAAGAAAGTCCGTAGTTGGGGAATCAAATGACGAAGACAATCTGACCTTTCTGGCAATTCATCAGTAGGCGTAGACAAGTCTATACAGCTATTAGCATTAGCTGTATCAAATGCTACGTCTGAGTTAATGTGAGGGGTAACATAAGCGATGAGACGCTTGCTAAGAGTGTTGTCTTCTTGGGCAATTATGGCAGCTTCTCGTACTGATGGATGCTGAGTCAAGGCAGCTTCAATATCTCCTAACTCAATCCGAAAGCCTCGTATTTTTACTTGATTATCTACCCGTCCGATAAATTCGAGCGTTCCATCTGCTCGGTAGCGTGCTAAGTCTCCTGTTTTATAAAGCCGTGCGTCAAAGTCCTCACTAAACGGATTGGGAACGAATCTCTCAGCAGTTAATTCTGGACGATTCAAATAACCCCGTGCCAAACCATCACCACTAATGTAGACCTCGCCCGGTGTGCCTAAAGCTACGGGGCAGAAAGAATCTTGGCTTCGCCGAGAGGTAATTGAAAGTAGATAGATTTGAGTATTCGCTATTGGACGACCAATGGGCGCTGCGTTCTCTGATGTCACCTGATGGATTGCTGACCAGATTGTTGTTTCGGTGGGACCATACATATTCCACAGAGAGGCACAACGAACCAGGAGTTGCTTGGCTAAATTCCCTGTCATAGCTTCCCCTCCACAAAGGATTTTGAGTTGGGGATTACCCTGCCAACCTGTAGATAATAGCAATTGCCATGTGGCTGGTGTAGCTTGTATGACTGTGGCACCGGATTCTGTAATTGCAGCGGATAAACGCGCACCATCAAGAGCCACTTTTCGACTGACTAATGCAACTTGACCACCTACTATCAGTGGTAAGAAAATTTCTAGACCTGCAATATCGAAGCAAATGGTTGTCACGCCGAGGAAAATATCCTCTGCTGTGAATCCCGGTACTTGACGCATAGAATACAGAAAATTCACTACCGCTTGATGAAGGATTTGTACACCTTTGGGTTTGCCCGTAGAACCAGATGTATAGATGGTATAAGCCAAGTTTTGTGAGGTCGTCCTACAGGTTGGATTGTCTGGACTGTATTGGCTAATGGTGGCGCTAGAGCACTCTACGTCCACCACTTTCACTTGGTGCTCTAGCTTTGCGAGTAGACTTTGTTCGGTCACAAGTACAGAAAGCTCAGAGTCTTGTACCATGAACGCTAAACGCTCGGATGGATACTCTGGATCGAGAGGAATATAAGCTCCTCCTGCTTTGAGGACACCCAAAAGAGCGATCGCAATATGGACACCGCGATCTAAGCAAATCCCAACTAGGACTTCAGCGCTCACACCTAACGTTATTAAGTGGTGCGCCAGTTGATTTGCCCGTTGATTTAACTCCTGGTACGTAAGTTTTTGTCCCTCAAAACTGACGGCAATGCGTTCTGGAGTAAGCTCTGCTTGAGCTTCGATAAGTTGATGAAGACAAATTTCTTTTGGGTAATCACTTTGCGTAGCATTGCAGTCTCGAAGAATAAACTGCTGTTCTGCTGGAGTTAAAAGTGAAAGGTCTAATGATTTCCCTTGAATTTTAATTGCCATTTTCTTATAGATATCTCAATGTGCAAGTTAATCCAAACAGTTAAGCTGCTTGTTAACTTGTGTTCATTTCTGGATGGTAACTTTGTTGCCAAGTCAGGTCATCAATGTTTATACGGTTTTATTAAAAAGCTTCGATATGGTCGTATGATGGCTCTATGAAGATTTAATATAATTACTAGAGCCATCTGCCCATGATTTATGAGGGAGTAGTCAAAAAGCAGATTAGGAGCGTTTTTGATAATTGTGATAGTTACGTCGGTGTGAATTAAATTAGTGGATATATCTGATAAAATGAGCACATTAGCTGATATGGATTTTAAAGTATTTAGTTTTGGTTAATAGGAATCTCAATCACAAACTCTGCTCCCTGTCCCACTTCAGAGTTACAATATAACCTGCCATTATGTTTGAGCGTCACGATCTGGTAACTAATAGATAGCCCTAATCCTGTTCCTTTGCCAACTGGCTTGGTTGTGAAGAAGGGGTCGAAAAGTTTGGAGCGCACTGCCTCACTCATACCAAGTCCATTGTCAGTAATACGAATGGTAATCCAGTTTTCCCGGATCATCTCAGTGTAGATCCAAATTTTACTAGGATTAACTAAGGTGTCTTCGTAACTGCGTTTTTCATTTTGTTCCTCTAACGCATCTAAAGCATTAGCAAGTAAGTTCATAAAAACCTGATTTATCTGACCAGGATAGCACCCGACCAGCGGTATTTTTCCAAATTTCTTAATAATTTCAATGGTGGGATGACCTGAATTTGCCTTGAATCGGTTTTGTAAAATCATTAAGGTGCTGTCGATGCCTTCGTGAATGTCTACATATTTGAAGGCAGCTTCATCTAAGCGAGAGAAGTTGCGTAGGGAATGGATAATTTCGCAAATTCGTTCAGTCCCGACATTCATAGATTTTAATAATCTGGTTAGATCCTCGGAGAGGAATTCTAGGTCAATGGCTTTAATTTCATCTTTAATAGCTTGAGGTGGATTAGGATAGTGTTGTTGATAGAGTTGCATGAGGCGCATTAAATCTTGGGTGTAATTGTTAGCATGGATTAGGTTGGCATGAATAAAATTGACTGGGTTGTTGATCTCATGAGCAACTCCAGCGACAAGCTGACCTAAACTAGACATCTTCTCGCTCTGAATCAGTTGGATTTGTGCTTGCTGCAAGTCGTGTAGGGCAGCTTCTAATTGATTGGCTTTTTCGTGCAGATGAACTTCGGCAACTTCGGCAACTTCTCGGGCTTCGGAGATTGCTATTACTTGTGGTAAAGTTGTCCAGCAAGCGATCGCCACTCCCACAAAGGCTACAACCATCATTAAGACAAGAATGAGATGGCTACCTTTCCCAGAAAAACTTGTATCCAAAAGAGAGCGAAACCACCAACCAAATAGCACAGAACCACACAACAAAAAGATCAGGACACTCACCTGAAACATTAATGAATCTTTGACTATTTTCTGAGGGCGAGGTTGATACAGGTGCAGCCACCAGGCAGAATGGAACGGAGCAAAGCCAATGCCCCGAATAGCAGCATCCATAACTAGGATGCCAAGAGGTAATAGCAATCCGATTAAGAAGTCTTTCCAGCCCCAGGCGAATCCACCCAATAGGAGAATTACCACTTCCACGACAAAAATTAAGAGTGATAGCCGAGGAAGTAACATTTTCGACTTTCTTCGATGTAACCAAAGCCCTAAATGCAATAGCATAAAAGACACAAACCAGCCCACATTACCAACAACAACAATCTGGTCAGCATCCCCCCAAAGTAAATACAGTAGGGACAACACCATAATCAAAGTCAGAGATGGTCCAAAAACTCCCCGTTTGGACACAACTTTGAAAACAGGTGACAGATGTTGATCGACAGAAAGCTGATAAAGGATGCGAGGGCAATTAGAAACCGCAGCAGCTTCTGTGAGTAGGCAAGAAGATGCTAGTAAAAAAGTTATCAGTAGCGTTGCCCAATTTCCCCAAAAGGGTTGGGAAGCTGCAACTAAATACGGGAATGTATCATCTTGTACTTTTAAACCTGTTGCTAAGCGTGCGACAACCCAAGATCCTCCTACAAAAATGGATGCTCCTAACCAAGCGGTAACATCTAGATAACGCAATGTTTTCTTAGGATCACGACTCTCCGCTACAAAGGAAGATGCCGTTTCAGAACTGTAGGTTGAAAAGGTCGCGAAGTAAAACCATTTTGCCCAATCCACAAAACTCAGTGATGACCAGCTAGACGGGAAAAAGCCGGGACTGTCAGTAGATAGCGCTAACCAGCCAAGTCCATACACGCTGAACAATACCAGTAACCCAATAGCTGGGACAATAAAAAATAAGTGGAGAATACTGAGAGCACGAGTACCGCTAAATGCTACGATAAAGGGTAATAATACAAAGCCTATTCTCAACGCTTGGTCGGGGCAGGTAATGCCAAGTGTAGTTAGGTTACTTTTGATTAAATCAGCTAGGATGACTGCACTCATTGATAATGCTGAGACCCAGTTTAGGAGATATCCAATGGCGGCATAACGGGCAAGTCCAGGATTGTGCTTAAACAATTTAGCAGTGTAGTTAGGCGTTCCACCGGCGACGCCCATCATGCTCATCCCCAAATGCTTTACCTGGTAGTTGAGCAAAATTCCCACGAAAGTTGCAGGTAGCCAAACAAAGATTGCTTGTGAACCTATTGCGGTATGCATTGCTACAACCAGACCAATCCAGCCCGCAGGACCTGTGATGCCCAAACCAAAAGTTTCTATAGCACTTAGACTTCTTGGAAGATTTACCCCTGTGTGCGAAGTTAAATCTTTACCTGGATAATTAAATGTTCCTGCTAGATTATTCATTAACACTAAAGCGCCGATATATACTTTTCAGGAACTTCCACAATTCCACAAACTCAATAGGTCGATATCGAGGTAGATAAAATAGATAGTCCCCTAATAATATAGTTCCCTAACAAGGGGTGGAAGTAACAAAAAAACTGATAGTCATTTTAATGAGTGAATATCTTCATTATTGTCGGTTAATCTAGCGGCAGAGATAGCCAAGCTGTTATCAGACCAATCTAGTTGGAAAACTTACTACACAAGCCTTTAAGAGCACACCATAAAAACGTTATATTTACTTAACTTTGCTGATGATACCGAAAATACCTCCATTGAACTTGATTTCTTTTGGAGTGATTGGTTTAGCTTTAGGTCACAAAGCATACAACTAAGCTTTTTTCCGTAGTTGCAGCCAACTCCATCCGGTGAGGATATAGAGATACCAAGCATAAGGAATAAAACCGGCGTCTGTCATCAAAATCGTCGCCGGGACTAACCCGGCAATATTCCAGGGGATGAGTGGCGAAAGCACAACAACGGTATTTTCTAGATTGATCGCTAGCTCAGAATTAGTCAATCCCCGCTGGGTATACTGGTTTTTGACCAATTGTTGTGTCAATACAATAGCTATTGTTTGCGTACAACCAAAAGCACCTGTAGCTATACCAATCACGGTTGTCGCCAGAAATAAATCGCTCCTGTGTTGAATTTTATTTAGGTACTTATCAACGATTTGTAAAGCATTAGTTCCTGCCAAAATTCCGGCGATCGCTGTGGAAACAACAACAATCGCACATAATTTCAACATGGAAATCATTCCTCCACCCACAAGAATCCCTCGCAAGGGAGAATTATCACTCAAGCTGAATCCCGCAATGGTATAGTATAAGATTTGACTAATAGTATAATGTTGGAGAAAATAAGCAATTACCATCCCTACACCAATACTAATCAACATCGACACTTTGACTTCAACACGCAACAGCGCTAAAACCAAAATCGTCAATGCTGGTAAAAGCACAATCAAATTCAAGTTAAATAATTGGCTGATTTGAGTTAAAAGTGTAGTTTCAGTGACTTGCACCGGATACAGAAGCGAAAGCGCCAAATAAAGCAGGCTGGAAATTACCAAGGGTATAAAACCAGTCACCAGCATATTTTTGATATTGGCATACAAATCAGTTTGCGTAATCTTCGCAATCAGATTAGCACTTGACGACATCCACGAGGCGCGATATCCCGAAGGGATGAAGCGCAAAGCGCTATCGCCAACATAAGCACCGGCAATAATTGCTCCCGCAATTGGATGTGGATCTAAATGACTACCCTTTGCCACAATCATCAAAGCAATACCAATCGTGCTTACAGTGCCAAAGGAAGTCCCTAATAACAAAGAAACCAGACTTGTTAAAACGAATGCCCAAAAAATAAAGTAATCAGGATTAATTAACTTGATGCCATAATAAACGATCGCCGGTACAGTCCCCGCCGCAATCCACACTGCAGTCACAGCACCAATCAGCGGTAAAATACTCAGCACCGGAATAGCTGCGCGACTCCCTGTAATTGCCATTTGTATTAACTTCGAGAGTGCAAACCCTCGCTGCATCAACACTGCAACCAAAATTCCCATCGCCATGCATAGCGGATAGGCAATAAAGTATCCTCGGAAAACACTGAAGATTAGTAATAAGAACGAAAAAGCAAGAGCAAATAATAAATCCATCTTTATACCACATTTTTAGCAATTAGCGGCTAAGATCTATCCTCAGAAGGAGTTGTCAGAGGTCAAAGCTCACTATGCGTGTTCAAATTATAATGTTGATTTTGGCGATGTTAGTGGGTGGGAATCAAAAAGCACAAGCTTTACCTCCTCCTCCAAAAGTAGCTGTAGTCCAGGATCTTTTTGTTAACCCAACTGTCAAAGATATCCAGATTCGCTTCTTGAGTGCCAAAAATAAATTGGTTGATGATAAAGGTCAGCCAATTGTCGGACGTACCCACAGAAATTTTATCATCGGCAATTTGAAGCTTAAGCCAGGTCAAGCTTTCCGTGAGGATATATTACAAGAGGATTTGCAACGACTGCGGCGATTAGATGTATTTGACCGAGTCAATGTTTCTGTCGCCGCAGAAGAAGACGGCGCGATCATTACCTATGACATTAAAGAACACCACTTTCCAGAGCTTACCTTTGGTGGTGGGAGTAACGGAGATGTGGGAGTGTATGTTCAAGCCGGTTATGAAGATGGCAATATCAACGGTGTTGGCGATCGCTTTAACTTCACAGTGCAACCTAGTACCAAAGATGTCATATTCGATACTCAATTCCTTAGTCGCCCGCATCGAGCAGAGGCAAATAGTTGGGGTTACAGCGTGCGAGCTTTTCGCAACCGAGATTTATCCCGGACTTTTAACGATGATATCAAACTCGCCAACAACAGCACAGCCCGAGAAGGCAGAGTTGGCGGGTCAATCTCCGTCTTAAAGTCTGTTAATGACTGGGATACGGCTGTAGGAATTAATTACACTCGCATTAGCCTGCGCGATCGCCATTATAATGTTGCCAAAGTAGACCGATTAGGAAATCAGCTTTCAGTCAGTGGGACAGGAATTGATGACTTAGTTACAGTATCTTTAGCTGTAAGTCGAGATCAGCGCGATCGCCGTTCTAATCCCACGCGCGGATCGATTCTTACCCTGAGTACAGAACAGGCGATCCCAATTGGACTAGGTCAGATTTCTAGTAACCGACTAAGGGGAAATTATATTCAGTATGTACCCGTGAGTTGGGTCGGTCATGGTAAACAAACAGAATTTCCGGAGATGGTAGCCTTTAATGTGCAACTGGGAACCATTATTGGCGATTTTCCACCAGCGGATGCCTTTGATTTGGGAGGAAATAACTCTGTCCGGGGTTATGGTGGTGGTAAAGTTGGCAGCGGTCGTAGTTACGGTTTAGCTTCTGTAGAATATCGCTTTCCAATTATGCGATCGCTCGGAGGAGTTGTCTTTGCAGACTTCGCCTCTGATTTTGACAGTGGAAAAACAGTATTAGGGGAACCAGGAGTGTTGCGAAATAAACCGGGAATTGGGTATGGCTACGGAATCGGACTGCGAGCTAAATCACCAATTGGGCAACTGCGCGGAGATTTAGGGATTAACGACCAAGGAAATATTGTATTTATTCTTACCACTGGTCAGAGATTTTAACCAAAGTTAGCGAGCGGAGATTTTGGGGAATTATATAGCTAAGAAACTTACCAACTTATTGGCTTAGTCTCAAATCTGGTAATTCAACATCTCATAAGACATGCTTTTTAGTAAAAAAATTAATAGTTCACTAGCGCTACAAGCGTTGATGAAAATTTCCTTAGGAGTAACGGTGGTGATCGTTGCTTCTACGGCAATTAGTTACTATTATATCCAATCAATTTTGGCAGTTCAAATTCGCCAAAAACTGGAAAAATACGTAATTGAGCGAGGTCAACGCGAAGCACAACTGTTTACCCTTGCAGAAGACAATCTGGCGCAGTTGCAGACGGAAACACCGCAACGACTGAAGAAGATGGCAGATCCGCAAACAGAATTTAGCCAATTGTTTGTCAGGTATCAAGATGGAGCCATCCGCAACCGCCCGGAGACTTTTGACTATACTCGCCAAGCCGGCTTATTTGTCAATCCCCATCTGGTGCTGACTGAAGACATTCGCCGCCGGATTGTAACATTTTATAACTTGCTCAATGCCTATGGTCCTGCCTGGAAAAATCGCTTTGCCAGTACTTATTTTGTTGCACCTGAAAATTACTCTGTATCTTTTTGGCCGACTGTCCCGATTGCCCAACAACAACCTGCCGATTTTTACGAACCGGGAGAAGAGTATTTTTGGGTGGCTGATGCTAAGCACAATCCGCAGCGCCAGACAGTTTGGACTGGAGATTACTACGATCCTTTAGTTAAGCGCTGGATGGTATCTTGCATTGCGCCGATTTATATTGACAATAGCTTAATTACAACTATCGGGCATGATGTGCTGATTGACGAACTAATTAAGCGTACCGTTAATGACCAACTCCCTGGCACCTACAATTTAATCTTTCGCGCCGATGGTCGTCTGATTGCTCATCCGCAATTGACAAAGCAGTTAGAAGCCAGTAAAGGTGACTATAACATCTTGCATCAAGGCGATCGCCGTATGCAAACAATCTTTGGGATGGTGAAAGCGAATCCGAATTCCACCATCATTGAAGATTTGCAAAATGATGAATACCTTGCTGTCACCCAAATCAAGGGGCCAGACTGGTATTTTGTCACTGTTTTCCCAAAGTCAATTTTGACAAGTCAAGCAATAGCTGCGGCTCGTTTTGTCCTGCTTTTAGGGATAGCAGCATTACTGTTTGAGTTGATTGTTGTTTATAGTATCTTGCGGCAAGATGTGACCAAACCGTTAAACATACTCACCACTGCTACTCACCAGATTGCGAATGGCACCTTATCAACCAAAGTCGATGAATCAAAGTCAAATGAACTCGGACGTCTCGCCACTTCATTTAATCAAATGGCGACTCAGCTACGGGAATCTTTTGAAGTTCTAGAAGATCGGGTAGAGAAACGCACTGCTGAACTGAAAGAAGCTGCATTACAAGCAGAAGTCGCCAACCTTGCCAAAAGCGAGTTTCTTTCTAATATGAGTCATGAATTGCGGACGCCACTTAACGGCATCTTAGGATATGCTCAAATCTTACAACGGGATGTCACCGCTAGTCCTAAGCAAAAAAACAGCTTTCAGATTATTTATAAGTGTGGTTCGCATCTGCTGACTCTGATTAACGATATCCTCGATCTCGCCAAAATTGGGCTCTACCGCTTCTTTTATGGTAAAAACAGTAAATTAGTCACATCTTGCAACTAAAGTTTACTCTTTTTAAGGCACTTAAACCCTTGCCACGTAAAGATTTATGGTCATCAGCAAATATTTTCATG
>Ga0209512_1002745_pt1 | contig 17984 bp, 17 predicted proteins | sample frozenSSSSmetaG_FD_184142 | JGI IMG/M metagenome (GOLD analysis project Ga0209512, IMG submission 184142) | Glacier valley bacterial and archeal communities from Borup Fiord, Nunavut, Canada, to study Microbial Dark Matter (Phase II) -... | ecosystem: Environmental > Aquatic > Freshwater > Ice >... | reverse complement strand
AATTTTCTTAACTAAACGACATTGAATTAGCACTATAGATTTTTTTTGCCCAAACTTAAAGTTTATCTATATAGTTGTTAGATGTTTATAAATTTCCATGTGTTTCTTGATCACATCTTCAATTGAAAAATCTTTTTCCGCCAGGCATCTTGAATTCTTGCCCATTGAAGTTCTTAGCGTAGGATCATCAAAAAGCTTTTTTAAACAGGCGGCTAATATTTCACTGTTTTTTATCGGCACCAAAAAACCATTATACCCTTCAATAACTGTTTCTTTACATCCAATTGAGTTTGTTGTTATAATAGGCCGTCCCACAGCTGCTGCCTCAATCAGAGATTTTGGTAATCCTTCTTTGTAATACGAAGGGAATGCTACAATATTTGATGACTTTAGTAACTCAAGTACATCCATTCTGTACCCCAACCACTGAATATAATCACCATCACATACTGCCTTTAATTCTTCTTCTTTAATTGCATTCGGATTATCATCTATACCACCGCACAAAAGAAACTGGACTTTATCTTTATACTCACTTTTTAATAAATTTGCAGCATCAATCAAAATAAATATTCCTTTTTCCGGGATCATACGGGCAGTCAGTAAAACCTTTATTTTTATGGTATTAGGCTCAGTTGTATAACAAAATTGATTTAAATCTACTCCGGATCCTTTAATCATATATGCCTGACTTTCCCCGATAATATGATTCCTCAAAAAAAGTGATTTGTCTTCATCATTCTGAAAGATAACCGCTAAATTGTTGCAATGGTGAGAAAAACGAAGTAATTGAACGAATATTTTTGATGAAAAGGACATTTTTTCTGCTGAAAAGAATATGCCTAAACCGCTGATTGCATTTACAATACCTCTTACCTTGGCAAGCTTGGCAGCTAACGTGCCCCATAAAATCGTTTTCAATCCGACATGATGAACAACATCCGGTTTTTCCTTTCTGTAAAGTTTGTACAAGAACTTAAGCGTTGATAATTCTTCGATGATGTTTTTACCTGAACGACTCATAGGTAAATCGATTACTTTCAGACCTATCCCTTCTATTACAGATTTCATTCCGGTATTGTTCGTAACAATAGTAACATCATAACCTTCCCTTTGAGCGGCTAAAGCGACTTCCTTTCTGTGAGAAAGAAAAAACCAATCGACATTAACTACAATAAACAATTTTGGCATATTATTTTACTATGATGCTATTATTAACCTTCGTGTTTTTTGCATTGAATATACTTTAACGACAATGAGTTAGTTGACTTCAGTGTATTTTTATTGGTAATAATATTTTCAATCTCCTGAACAAGTACTGATGATTTATCATCAGAATCAATATGGCAATTTTCCATTATTATTTCCTCACCACCGATTAGGCAGATTGAGTACTTTGATTTTGAGCGTTCGACAGAACTATTTCGTATAGTTACAGTGCCAATTCTTGCGCCTTGTGCTTTTCCGTAAATCTGATAACCACCAAAGCAATTAATTGCTTTTATATGATTTTACACAAATCCATTGCAGCACCCATTGCAGCATCCATGTTATAATATTCCCAATCAGCAAAACGGCCAGATAAATAGAATCCGCTTTGACTCAACTCCGATTTAAGAGATTTTATGAATGGCCTCGTTTCGATATCTTGAATCGGATAAGTGTACTGATTGTACTTATGCGTCAAATATTTTTTTACGTATGGGACCTTTTTAAGGTTCTCTTTTATATCCTCCTCGCTTATATAATCTGTAAATTCTATTGTTGCCGTCATTTTGCCTTCCGCGTTATTCGAAAGCGAGAAATTACCAGTACAAATTATACGATGGCACTCATAATCCGGACTCGGTAAGTATATCCAAGTATACGGGTTTCTCTTTATTTCGCAGAAGACAGCCGTTGTGCCATGATATTCCAGATTGTCAATCTTATCTAAATAACCACTTATATCAACACCTCTCAACATCGTCGGCAGATCCTTAATGTTCCCGCAAAATACCGTCTTGTCAAATTCTTCACCACAAACTGTCCACTTGCCATTACGTAATGAAATATCCTTTATTTCAGAGTTATATTGAATATCAAGTCCTTCAGCAAGTTTGTCTGCAAGATATTGCGAACCATTATTCTTCTCATACCAAAAAGTTGCGTGTACAAACGCTTTATCCTTCACGTGATTCATATTATTATAAATCATTTCCTGAACAGTTGGTATAGGCAACTTACCTTCAAGCCACGAGAGTGGGACCTTGTTCAAGTCTCTACGCCAAACTTTCTCATTGTATGGCTTGAAGTATAATTTGTATAAAGTATCGCCAAATTGCTTTCTCAGAAAGTCCTCAAAGTTTATAGGCACTACCGAATTAGCGCTCAGCCGCAAAATATCGTCAATAAACTTACTCTGTGTATCCTTATCAAACATGTACATGTGATTCTCTATAGGATAAGGCACCAGTAGGTCGTCATTCATATATACTGCTGAATTTCTATCTGCTTTTGAGAATTCTTCCTCTTGGTCGAAGAACTTCCAAAACCAATCAAGTACATCTTGTCTTTTAGAATTGAAAACGTGACCACCACAAATATGAAAGAGATTCTCCTCAACACGACAGCACTTAATCAAACCTCCAGGAGAGGAATCTTTCTCGAATACTTTGATTTCATAACGATTTTTGAGGAAATGAGCAGTGCTTAAACCGGACACTCCCGCTCCAATGATTGCTACTCTCATCATATTTGTTTTAAGATTTCATCCAACTGATTTGCCCTAACTGAAGTATAATGTTTCGCCAAATAATCTGAATATCTTTCAATATCCACATCGTTTGTCATATTAAAGTCAACGGCTTTCTTGAAAGATTCATAAGAATCTATGCGCATGGAAAAAACTCCCAATTCATAAAAGTCAGTGTCTTCGTTATCTTCATATCTCGACAAAACATGACACCCCGACGCAATGAATTCTAAAAACTTGGGCGTAACCTGATGAAAACCATTAGTGCCTTTCCTTGCATCTCCGTCCACACCAGAGGTTGAATAGAAAGCCATTCTTGACTGCCTCAGCAATGAAATATATTCTTCTCTGGAATCAAAGACACCAATATATTCTCCAGTTGACATATAGTAATGCTGATGTTTATCTTTCTGCTTCTGATAAACATAGACAAATTCTTTGTTTTCTTTCACGTATCTCTCAAGATATTCCATCAAAACAGGGTTGCTCCTCCCAGTCACTACAAGATTATAAATTTTATCAAACTGAATCCCTTTATTAATCTCATATTTATCCGACAGGGATAACGCAACATGCCAAATATTAAGAGGGCATTTTGCATTCAGAAGATATTGATATACCTGTCTACTAGAAATTAGAATTGCTTTGTTTTTATTATAACTCCGATAAAAGTCTTTTAAAGTTTTCTGTGAAGGATAAAAATCTATAATCCAAGGGATGATATTTTTATTATTGTTGACTCTTAAGTTTGAAGTCGTCATTTCAAATGCCAAGGCATTCTTATTGGTCTGAAGCATTGAAAAAAGGCGGTGGAACTTTAATGCGATTTTAGAATTAAGGATACGTTTCTGATGTACGAAAGACAATCCCATCTGATCTTTTAATATATCTTCCCATTCATACACCAAATCGAACCAATAAATACCTTCATTGGTTCGTTGGGAAATAATAGATTGCATCTTCATATGTTCTACTTTTGTAATTTTAAGCTTTCAGTTGTTCTTGTAAACCAGTTCTAGCATCCATAGACTGCCGTTCTTGCCTCTGAATTGAAAGTCGGCCTCCTTGTTCGTCTCATCAAGCGCCAGGTTAGCACGCTCGCGTTGACCCACAGGGTCAATGAACCTGCGGTAATAGGCACTATTGGAAACTTTCAAATGCTTGCACATCCTCTCAATCATCTATTTGTTCAAGTTATATTCCCGGATAAACCCGAAAATCAAAGACCGTTCTTGGATTGTTGTTCAAGGCTTTTCCTGAGATTTCAAATTAAAGCTCGACCATAACCAGTTGCTATTCTTATTCCAATAGCTTCATGGCTTCCTCGGTCAACGCCTGTTTGCCGTTCCCTGGAAAACTTAGGCTCCGTTCTGCTGGTACTCTTAACTCTTTGTCCGCGCTAAGTTAGTAACTCCAGCATTTACTCTTTTGGGATAATATTATTCTTTACCTTAATCTTTTCGCATTGTATTATCTTAAAAGGCAAAGAGTTAGTGGATTTAAGCATATTATCTTTTGCACTTACATTTTCGACTTCTTGCACCAACACCGATGATCTATCATCAGAATCGATATAGCAATTTTCCATGATTATTTCCTCACCACGAATTAGACTGATAGGATATTTTGATTTTGAGCCTTTCACAGAGCTATTTCGTATAGTTACAGTGCCAATTCTTGCACCTTGTGCTCTTCCGAAAGTCCCAAAACCACCAAAGCAATTAATTACCTTTACATTATCAATTAAAACATTATCGATGGTATCGCCTATATTTGGTTCAATATCTATCGCATATTGAGGTGCAGTTCCATTCACATTACTGATGTTGCAATCCTTAATAGTCACACCATTAGCTGAGGTAACGGAAATACCCTGTCGGCGGCCATCGATCAAAGTACAATTGTCTATCGTCACATTTTTTGATGAATTTCCTACATAGATACAATCACCCCAGCACTCCTTAATAGTAATATCAGATATAACAACATTTTGTCCAGCACTAACTTTGACTCCCATACCCCACTCGCCTGTAGTGCCAGTATGAGAAAACTTATCGCCTATAATCTGACCAGAGCCATGTAGGTTGATATTTGCTCCGCTCAAATTCACGATAACGTATTGATCCAGATTATTAGACTTTAACTTAATTGTTCCGTTAAGTATGACATCAGTATTACTTCTAATTGATAGAGCAGGAATATATCCTGTTACTTTTGCCACATAATCACCCTTCTCTATTGTGATGATATTATGCACGGAAGGATCAGAAAGTGCCACTACATCACGAAGTGCATTATCGTAACTAAGATCTCTGAACATTGCTGTACTGATTTTTGGAACATTCCATGTGCCGGAAATCGTCACCCGATCGAAAATCTTAGAAGACAATCCTGATACCTTAGTACCATTCCCAACAATCTCACCATTGGAAAAACCCCCATTATTAAATTTAAGAGTTACCCCTTCCGGAAGCACTACTTTCTGCCCACGTAGGTTAATCTCTTTGTTAACCAGATAGGTTGAATGCGGTGATACCTCCAATTGAAATTGCAGCTTATTTATTTTCGTTTCAACTAAAACAGGCGAAGTGCGAGAATAAGCTTTAGCATTTGTGATAAATCCAGAGACAATAATGGATAAAAAAAATACTGTGACAACAGAATTTGGAGGGAAAATCTTCATGCTTTTATATTTAGTTGTACCAAATACGTACAAAATATCCAATATTTTCTTTTAGTTTACATTACATCCTCAGCGAGACTTTTAACACGCTCTTTAAAGCTATTGGCTATCATAACCTTATCTATTTGTACGGTGTTATATTGTTTGGTATTACTACTTTAGTCTATATAAGAAATAAGCTTAGAAATATCTCCAGACATATTATAAAGCACGCCCAAATCATACTTCTTTATTTGTTCGGCAATCTCATAGACATTGGGTGTGGTAAAAATACTCATTCCGCTCTGCACATACTCCAGAAATTTGTTTGGAAAAGCCACATTATTTGTAAGATTCGCTTGTCGAAGGTATGCACAGAAACAAAGACATTCTTCATTTAACTTCAGAAATTACATTAAAAATACTATTGGAAATATTTTTCCATGATATAGTCTCAGACTTTTGTTTAAGCCTGATTGATAAACTGTTATATAATTCTGCATTTTCGAGTAATTCTTTTAATCCCCGTGCTATATTTTCAGATGTAGGTTTAACAAAAATGGATTCAGATTTGTTAAGTTGTTCATTCAAACCACCAACATCAGTAACAACCATTGGCATACATGAATAAATACCTATGGAAATAACCCCCGACTGAGTAGCTTCTGTATAAGGGATTACTAAAATATCATGATTATTGAAGATTGCCACTAATTCTGCTTCTGTGATCCATTTGTCTATTATGTCTATTTTTGTAGAATTTACTGAATAATTGTACGAGAATTTACCTGCTATTGTTAGTGAGGTGAAGCTATCCTCTGGCAAGTAATTCAAAGCATCTACGAGCATTTCTACTCCTTTGTATTTATTGACCCTGCCAAAAAACAATAGCTTTTTGTTTTTTAAGACTCTTGGTTTGTTTACAAGTCCGTTTATTTCGAATATACCGTGAGGTATTACAAAAGATGTTCCGTTAAAACCAATTTCTTTGAGTACTTTATTTCTTACATATTTAGTGAGAAATATTATTGAATCTGAAAATTGTATGACTTTTCTGTTTAAATATTGCTCCAATAGCAACCCGTCGCCAGTGTGTAGGATGCCATCATGAACAGTTGATATAACCTTTGTTGTTTTAAAAATTTTAAAAAAAACTATAATTAAGTAGTTCCAGTAGTGAAAATAAGGGAAATATAGCACTATATATTTATGTTTTCGTAAAATATAAATGAGTTTTATTAAAAAAAATATAAACAATGAAGTTTTATAAATAAACTCAAAATTATTTTTATATGTATTAATTTCTGTTGAATTTAAGGGTTTTTCTTCGATACAATATCTTGAGCAGTAAACGGTATGATCTGTGCCTGAGAAATTATCAACAACCTTTTTGGCATATCTCACTGACCCCCCTTTTCTCCCTAATGAAAATACAATTATCTTACTCATAAAAAGACAAATTTCAAACAATATTTATATTGTAATAATACCCAAATTATTATTTATGAAGTATGGATACTTTAGGCTACATCAAAACTATTTATATCCTCACTCCCAATCTCAAATTTGATTAACCTAACGGTTTATTATAGATCTCAAAACCATTATTTTTTCTCGAAGATTTTTTTTCCAATTTTCAAGATAATTAAGATAATCAATATTCCCCACTCCAAGAATACAGAGCAATTTCTCTTTCAAAATGAGCATATTAAACTTCTTTAATTCCCAGTTTACTGCATCCAATTCGGACAAGCCTCTCTTCAAAAAAATAAGTATCAACGACCTAAGTCCTCGGTTGTATGTCGTGTAATTCTTATCTATAATCTCTTTGCTTGGAAGGTGCAGATGAACATACTTACCAGATCTCAAATATATTATTTTATTCTTATGTTGCTTCCGCAATCTCTGATGAACATCGTCCTCCTCATGATATAAAAAAATATTTTCATCAAACAACCCAATTTTTTCAAAAGCTGTTTTGCTCATACAGAAACAAGAGCCTGAAAAATACATATACTGAGGAATGAAAAGGTCCAATCTTTTTGTCAGAGCCAAAAGAGGCATACTGATATAGGGATGTACAGAAGTTGACCATGAAAATGAATACCCATACCTCAGACCGGGATAAAGTTGTTTCAAACCAATTTGAACTACATCTGGCCTGTTCTCAAAAATGTCACACATGACCTTGAACACTGAAGAAATAAGCCTCACATCAGGATTCATAATCATAATTACTGGTGCAGATGATGCTTTAATCCCAACATTATTTCCATAACCATACCCTCCATTCTTATCATTGGCAATCACCATCACTTTATCACCATACAACGCTCCAATTTTTAAACTCATCGGTTTATAATCTTTACTACAATTGTCCACGACAATCACTTCAAGAGCATCTCCAATGTCATTAAATTCGAAAAGTGATTTCAGACAATCATAAATATGATTTTCTGAGTTATATGTTACAATAATTACGGCTAATTTCTTCATTAATCCCGATTCTTTTCCGTTAGTTTTTTTTCAAGTTCGGCTTTAATGACTTTCATCCTGTCAGACCAAGTATTACTCAATGCATATTTACGGCATTCAGCAAGCGTTTGCTTTGCACCTTGACCAGCAATTAATTGGGATATGATACTGCTACATTCTTTCGGTGACTCATAGAGATAGACATACTCTCCAAAGCTTTCTGATTCACCATATCGAGGTGCCAAACAGGGCTTTCCACTATAAATATACTCATATAGTTTGACAGGATTTACAGAAAGAATCAAATTATTCAATACAAATGGCATAATCAACAGGTTAGATTTTTCCATCACGGAGAACACAAAGTCGTGACTTACCACTCCACAATGTTTCATTCTATCATGTTTTGGCAACTCTGCATCGAGTGGTCCAAAAAGATATAACACAGCTTTAGGATTATCCTCAAGCACTAACCTCATAAGATCGAAATCGAACCAATTGGATATAGTGCCAATGTATGTTATAATGAACTTATCTGTATTAATGAGTTTATTTATACTTTCTGGTAATTCCTTATACTCAGTGTTGATGTCATTCCTAATAGCATTATTGACTACAAGTATTTCCCTGTTACCATATCTATCACAAAGCTTGCTTGCGAGGAACTTAGAAGATGCAATTACTGTATCGGCATCTTTATATAGTTTTTCTTCTTGTCGCTTAAAAATCGCTTTTCGCCTTGTTGTTGGCTGGAATTCAATTAAATCATCCATACAATCAAAGACAAGTACTTTTGACTTATCTATATGCTCAAGGTAGGTATATTGCAACGGAGAAGTTAGCCAAATAACATCAGATGAATTCAACTCTTTTCTAAGCCAGCATCTTTGTAAAAATGCATTAATATTGTGAATTAGCTTGATTCTATCCTTTGGTAGTTGGAAGTATGTCTTGATGGTAATTTTTTCACCCTTGTGATCACGAAGTTTCTTATTAAAAGGATATTTCTCTGCAACAGTTAAATCATAATCCCTCGACAAGTCTTCCGCTATGAAGTGAGGTCTCTGTTTTATCCATTTCCAAGGGACAAGTATAAAGTATAATATTTTCTTCTTTTCCATCTTATCTAAGACTTGCTACAACTCTACCACAAGCCAATCCATCTCCATAAGGATTAACAGCCTTGCTCATTTTATCAAAGTATTCCTGATCATCTAAAAGCCTTGACACCTCATTAGTAATCTTTTCATAACTTGTTCCTACAAGTTTTACTGTACCAGCATCTAAGGCTTCCGGTCTTTCTGTTGTATCACGCATTACCAGTACCGGCTTTCCAAGGCCCGGAGCCTCTTCTTGTATGCCACCCGAGTCTGTAAGAATAATATTGCACTTCTCCATCAAAAACACAAAGTTTAAATACTCGAGTGGTTCGATGAAGAACATATTACCAAGGTTACTCAGATCTTCACCAAACACATCATGTATTGGTCTACGGACATTCGGATTAAGGTGCATAGGATAAACAAAATCCACATCCGGATATTTCTCTGTGAGATCTTTTATTGCGGTACACATATTCATAAAACCATCACCGAAATTCTCTCTACGGTGGCCTGTAATAAGCACAAGCTTCTTATAGTTTGAAAGGCGTTTTACATCGTAACCTGAAGTCAGAAGGTTACCTTCCAGTTCTTTACCTAGTTCCTTATCATTCTTGATTTTATCTACTACCATATAGAGCGCATCAATTACAGTATTACCTGTAACAATTATGCTCTCTTCTTTCACATTCTCTTTCAAGAGATTGTTCCTGGAAAGTGGTGTAGGCGCAAAATTATAGGTAGCTATTCGGCTTGTAATCTGACGGTTAATTTCTTCCGGCCAGGGAGAATACATATTGTATGTTCTGAGGCCTGCTTCAATATGAGCAACAGGAATATGTTGATAGAAAGCAGCTAATGCTGTTGCAATACTTGTAGTTGTATCTCCATGTACAAAAACAACATCCGGATGCACTTCCTTGATAACATCTCTTAATCCAAGAAGTACGCGAGATGTAACATCATACAGATCTTGACCTTGTTTCATTATATTTAGGTCATAATCCGGTGTTACTTCAAAAAATTTTAGTACCTGGTCTAGCATTTCACGATGCTGACCTGTTACGCAAACAATGGTTTCAAAATCTTGTGGATTTTTCTGGAACTCTTTTACCAGTGGACACATTTTTATGGCCTCAGGACGTGTTCCAAATACTAGCATTATTTTCATCATATCATAAATATCGTATTAGTTAGTCATGCAAACATCCACTTTTCTCGCAGTTAAACGCAACAAGTTGTAACTTCTGCCTATTCCGGTATTCTGTAAAAATGTTGGGGAGTTCAGCAAGTAATATTCTGTAAATAAAATTAAAGATTCTTGGCCTCCTTTCCTTTGCAAATACACTGAAATTAAGGTTTATAAAAGATTAAGACTATCTTCTTGATAGTACGAATCTGGGGGACAACCCTGAAATACAAAAAAATTTCGTCCAAATGACGATTTCGCTGCCTGCGGTTCTGCTTGCTTCCTAATTCGTTCACTACCTCTTTGGCTATGGTCTTCAACCGCTTTTGGGCTTTTAAGCTACCTTCTTGCGTTTGGGATGATTTATGAAACGAACCTTGAGCTTCACATCGGTCGGAAAGGTGTTATTCTTTTATTAAACCGTAGTGTCAACCATCACTTCTGTATCGTTCAACATCTCATCGGTATTAATCTTGATACTGAGTTTCGGAAGCTTCTCGGCTTCTTCATAGACAAGGGGGTGGCGGAACTTGGAGAAGTCGGCAGGATCGATCGGTGGTTTTATCTGGGAAACGTACTCTCCGGTAAAGTATTGGAAATAGTGGCTTATAATCCAACGAGCAACCATGCGCTCATCGCTAAAGTTGTAAAAACTCTTTGACTAAATCATAACCAATATTTTGAGAATGGTAACGCTCGGTCTCCCATTTCGGAATATTATCCCTTTAATTCGTCCTCCACCTCGTTCCAATCGATGTACTGAGCCAAATGGATCAACTCGTGATCCATTTTGATGAAGTTTACCAAAGGAGTTTGAAATATTGTCACTTGATATTTATTGGGTGTCTTGCCGAATATTGCGTCATGAATTTGCAGGGTTATAACTTAATGATTGGGCTTTTGCGTTGATTTTTAATACGTTTTGTGATTAATTACGCTTTTATTCAATGTATTAAATTCTTCTTTAGGGTCAACTGTTTGTATTTGATTCTTGTCTATTAACTGGAAATGTGCTGCAATTGTAGTAAGTATCAGCATGGTTGATGACATATACATCTGATCGAGGAGTGCAAGAAGTAGAAATGTCAAAATTAAAACTTTGGCTAATAAAATGTTATTTTTGTATATATTAATATATACGTTCAATAGAAGCAATGTTCCTAAGATACCAACTCGGATAAGAGCAGTCTGCACACCGTTGAAATACAAAATCGAGCTCTTCTCCTTTGTCATATCGAGAAAAGGAATATGCATTTTCAGAAGATCATCAGGCCATATACCAAAAATCTTATTCATCCACGGTAAATAGTCATATACAAGATATCCTCGGACTACTCGTAAATATCCACTAGTATTATCAGTGTCGAACTCATTAATTCTCCCTAACATCTTTTCGCCAAACTCAGATGTTATATACTCTTTTACCGCAAATGCTACAAATGGGAAGATAATAATGAGTAACAAAATTCTTTTAAATGTAGAACCCTTTAGAAATGTCAATGTTTTAATTAACAATAGAAGAAAGATACCAATAAATCCTACCCCAGATCTAAGAATTAAAAGAACAGCTATTATATAGAAAGAAAACGGAGTTAATAATTTTTTTTCGCCTTTCCCATAAAAAAGCTCTATTGCCAAAACGGGTAAACTATAAAGTGCAAAATTTGATGGCTCCGCAAAAAGGGATGATGATCTTTTTGCAGCTATTAAAACTTGTTTCAATTCTGAATAGTTAATACCTATTGTAAGTTCTTCACTTAATCGAAGAAATGCGATAAAACGTGAGCCAGTAATAAATGTCATTACTTCTTGAACTATCAAAATTGCAGAAGCAATGAGAAACACCACATACAGATATTTTTTTAAGGCTTCGAAATTAAAGTATCTTAATGTCAATCCGAATGCTAACGACCATAGGAAGAAACTAATACCACCAGGAATAAGAAAAGTGATTTTGAATGAGGAAACAGTAAAAACCAATGCCAATGCAGCATAAATCCAAAATCCAAAATAATATTTTGGATAAACAAGAAATGATTTTTTTGAATTCTCTATATACGAAATGACAAAAAGTATAATTGTCACTATGTTAGCATAAGTTAATCCTGCCGGGCCGGCATAGTAACCCATGATAGGATACAAAGCCAGCAAAAGCATTACTAATTTGGTAAAAGGTTGAGTTTTATCGAGCTCTACCAACATATTATATTTGTATCATAGAAATGATATGTTTACTTTGAATTAGTGGTAAATTTTATAGAATTGTCTTCTACTGAAAAAGGTTTACAGTTTTTGTTTTAATTCCTGACCAGGTTTATGATCATAGGCCTGTAATGTGAAAGCATATTAGATATAAGACACTTAGCTGTTGTATCTATAGCGATAAGACGTTCTAATTTTTATCTTATTTGACACCTAACTTCTCATGCACATACCATTTCAAATGAGAAAAGAGATGCTTTTTTCTGCTGTAAATGGCATCCACATTGTAATAAACTTTATCGTTACCGGATGATTTTTTTAGGAATGCCAGTTCTTTCTCAAACTCTTTTTCCATTGCATCAGAGTAGCTTGCAGATGACTGTTCGCTTTTTGGATACATATCCGCTAAAAGCACATCTTTTAGCAAAGTTGAAATTGGAATGACGGGTTCATCTGTACGAAGAAATTTATTCTGGGTTGTATATCCATATACACCAATGGCATTGTAGTCGTACATATCTACGGCAATGGTAGGGATGCCCAGATCTGCTGTAACCAGTATAGAATTTGAACTTGCTATGCCCACATCTGCCGATTGAATTATGCTCAGAGGAACCGGGAATGTAAAGCCCAACATGTAGACATTCACGTTCCCAAACTCATGAAATACGGCCGGAATCCGATTCTCCTCTTCACCAGAGTTAGAGCCTCCCACAAAAATTAAATTAAATGTCTGCTGAGAAAATTCGCTCACAAACTTTTTAATTTCTTCCACCATCGTAACCACATAGGGTTTGTCAAGACGACCGATACTCAAAATAGTATAGTCGCTCACTTTGAAGTCGTAATGCGTGTCATCACTTTCATCGACCACGTTGGTGCACATAAAATCAATGCGATGCTCGTATTGCAAAAAATCCTCCTTGAAGTGCTCTTTAAACACCCGATGCAGATTCATTTCATGAGCATTTATAAACTCCCAGTTTTTGAGTTTAAACTCGAAGAATGCTGATTGCCTATCGTTGAAGACAGGAACCCCTTCTTCAAGAAAGTTTATAATATGACGGCCACCTACTTCTTCAGCCACTAATTCTCCCCAGTTGGCCAAACTGAGCAGATGAGTTTCCACTATAACATTGTCATCTTTGCGTACAAAGGCTTTAATCCTGTTTAGAATCTCTCTGCGTCTCTTAGACGGAATGAAGTAAAAGCCATAGGATAAATCAGGGATAAGATTGGATTTGTGTTTCTCCAGCGACTTAATCTTGATAGGGAAATCGAGATAATAAAACACATTGACTTCCCATCCGTGGTTCTCGAGATAGATGCACTTGTTGGCAGTATACATCTGAGATCCCCCCATATTTCCTAGTGCAGGTGTTAGTATAATATATCTGTTCATTAAGAATATATTAGTTTTAGTTTTCTAAGTAATAAGTCAATTAGCCGTTTCCTCACAATCTTTTCCATAAATATATAAGATGCAAATAGAACAACTGTGACATCAAGCATTGAAACCAACACACTTATTAAAAACGATGTCTGTGGTATGAGATAGTAAATACATATGGTGAGTCCACCAGCCACCAGTAACACCTTTATACTGTTCCAGATGCAACTATAAAGCTCCTTGTAAGTGTAGTTTAGATCGTGCCGCAAGATATATGGCTTTACTCCGAATGCATATATAAATGATACTATCAATGATATATAACGTGCCACAATGGCATCAAAACCTAGCTTAAACAGAAAATACAGTATTATAAATTGACCTATACAAAGGAAAATGGCTGCCAGTGAATTTTTCTTTACTTTACCTGCTGCAACCATAGGAGTGTAAAAGGCTGCACTGAAGTTTTCAATGATATTCTGGAAAACCACAAACTGAGCAAATATAACTGCATATTCAGGCACATCAACCAACCAAACATCCAAAAGGGCAGGCATTATCAGAATGCAAGGTAATCCCAAAAGAAGCAAGAGGTTAAAGATATATCCCGCTGATTCCAAAGTTAATTTTTTTGACTCTTCATAGTTCTGGTTAGCATACAACTTGATTACCTGAGGACTTACAGCAACACGAACACTATCTACAAATTGCATCAAGGCGCGAGAGATTTGAGTGGCTATAGCCTGAGATGCAACAACAACCGGCATGAAAAACAGATTGAAAAGCATAATCACCCCCTGCAATGCTAGGGAATTACTTAGGTTAGCAATAATGTTCCATCCTGAAAACTTAAGTATCGAGACAAATGTACTCTTGTTAAAACTTATTTGGAACTTTACTTCTTCAAATTTTCTTCTGGTGTAGTAGATATAGAAAGCAGTTACAGAAAACCCAACAGAAGCTACAAGTATAGCATAGAGTATCAATTTGTCATCAGACGCCCTTGTCAACAAGTATACTATCAACAACTTTCCAACCGCCTCATAGATTCCTATGTAAGCATAGACCCCCATCTTTTCATGAGCCATTATTTCAGAAGTAAATGGCACTTGGACGATGGATACTACCGTTGCGATAACAGATATTTGATAGACGACTATGGCAGCGTTAAACCGTTCTGGCGGAATAACCATCACATTATGCACATACCATAAGCCAATTGTTTCACCCAGAAGAACCACAATACCAGCGAGCAGCAGGTGCGATACAAATGCTGTACTAAATGTGTATTGTAACTTTTGTTTATCTCCGGCTCCTAGGGCATATGTAATAAATCTTGATGTACCTGCGCTCAGCGTACCGTTAAGAAATGACAGAAGGCCTATAGTGCTAAATAAAACGTTGTACAACCCATAGTCGTCAATTCCGAGCTTGTTGATAACAACTCTGGAGGTGTATAAAGTCACGAGTAAGATTATAATCAACCGTATGTACAAAAATACGGTATTCTTCGCTATACGCTTGGAATCTATCATTCAGCTTACTTGACAATAATGTTACAAATCTGATTCACATCCTCTATTCCCAATTCATAAAACATAGGTAACCTAATAAGACAATCTGCAAACATATCACAATTAGGCAGTTCTCTGCCATCGTGTTTGTCCAGATAATACGGACTACTATGCAAACTCAGATAGTGAAAAACTGCACCAACTCCATCAATTTTAAGTTTATCAATCAAAGCGGTTCTGCCCTCCAGATTATTGCAAACAACATAGAACATATGTGCATTGTTGGTTGCATAATCAGGAACTATCGGAATTTTGAACATTCCGATGTCAGCTAGAGGCTTCAGAAGTTTGTAATACGCATCCCAAAGAACTTTACGTTTTGCTTGAATCATATCCAAATTCTCAAGTTGCGCCCAGAGGAATGCGGCCACAATTTCTGATGGAAGAAATGAAGAACCTATATCAACCCAGCTATACTTGTTGACCTCACCACGAAAAAACTCGGCGCGGTTTGTTCCTTTCTCCCATATAATTTCTGCTCTGTGAATAAATCTCTCATCATTGATTGCAATGAGACCTCCTTCACCTGATATCACATTTTTAGTCTCGTGAAATGAGAATGCGGCCATATGTCCTATGCTTCCAAGAGGACGCCCCTTGTAATATGAGTCAATCGCCTGTGCAGCATCCTCAACGACGAGGATATTATACTTGTTTGCAATCTTCATAATCTTGTCCATGTCACAAGCCACACCTGCGTAGTGAACAACAACAATAACTTTGGTCATTGGGGTAATCAATGTTTCCAGTTTTTCCGGATCAATATTTGGATTATCTGGATAACTGTCTGCAAACACAATCTTTGCGCTTTGTCTAACAAAGGCCACTGCGGAAGATACAAATGTATAACTTGGCACAATCACTTCATCGCCGGGACTGATATTGCAAAGTATTGCACACATTTCAAGAGCGTCTGTGCAGCTTGTCGTAAGAAGGGCTTTCTTGAAGCCGTATTTTTCTTCAAAGAAATTTTGGCATTTCTTTGTGAATACACCATTGCCTGAAATCTTACCAGAGTAAACAGCCTGGTACATATAGTGGGCTTCCTTGCCAGTCAAAAATGGTTTGTTAAATGGTATCATAGTTAATATTAATCAAAGTTTTTTATCAAACTCCAAAAAGAATCATCAAATTGTTCAGCCCGGTATGTTAAGGGGGGAGAAAATAATATATCACAATGATTATACTTAACTATTTCATCATTGTCAAAATATAATAATATATGTATGGCATTAAAAAGCGACAAGCATCCGGTACGAAACACTTTATCTCCAATATGCTCAATAGCGTCCATATCCCAATCAACGGCAAAAGCCCCTTGACAAAGAATTTTCCCACCATCTAAGTTTTCGTCCACAAGATGTACAGTTGCTCCAATAATCTTAGTATTATTCTTCCTGGCAAGATCTAAAGTTTTAAAACCGATGACACCCCCAAATGCAGGCAAGAGAGAATAATGTAAGTTAACATATTTGGAACTACAACATTCAAGTGTAGACTTGAAAAGAATTTTGTGAATATTTGTAATTATTATGTCTACATCGAAACTGCTAATACAGTCATTGACTTCTCCAATGCACTGATTCCAGTTCTCAAACACAAAACTCTTAATTTCAACAGAATCCGCATATTTAATAGCATTACAGTTTCTATCTGAAACAACTGCTACAATAGTCCAAGGTAGGTTAAGACTTTCAATGGCATTTTTTAAAAACTTTAAAGTACCACCATTTCCGGAAGCCAAAAAAATAATTCTTTTCATTATTTATCTGAAATCACTGCTGTCCACCTAAAATAAACTGTATAGCAGCTTTTTTCTATTAAGTACTTTGGTTTTTTTCAAGAATCCAAGCACATTTTCATAATAAAGCAATGGTCCTTCTATGCTTTTGACAGCAATAACAAGATGCTGATATGTGAGATCTACATGAGATTAGGTTGTTAGTAACAATGCAATAATCCTTCTTTCAACAGAAAAATATCAGCATGCCCCGGATAAACATGAGTTGAACTGTTGAAAAAATTATGAATTTTTTCAACACTCTGCACGTAATCTATTTTTGAACCATCCCTCTTATTTAGAAAGGGTTTACACTGCATTATTGTATCACCTGTAAATAGAATCTTATCAATGGTAAAACATATTGATCCTCTACTATGTCCGGGAGTTGAAATAAACATCACATGATGACCTGCCCAAGTCAATTCGTAATTCAACTCCTCTATCGTTATATCAACACGTTTGACCACATAAAAATAAAAGGGGTCATCATAGTAAAGCCTAAAATACGATTGAAGCGATACCGGCAATTCTTTTTTGCAAGCTTCTGAGCAAATTAATTTTACATCATATTTATCAATTAAAGCATTACAACCCCAAGTATGATCAGAATGTTCATGCGTCAGAATGATGTATACCGGTTTCAATTGAATCGATTCAATGTATTCTATTTCCTGTTTGCTTTTTTCTGACCCCGGATCAATGATTATACAAGATTTTGTTATTTCGTCAGAAACGACGTAACAATTAGAAGACATCAATTGATTTATAAACCTCTGAACAATCATTCTTTGACGTAATCTTCAATACCAAAATTCTGCAAGTCGCGAAGTTTGACGATTGCACTGCCCCATGTGAAAGAGGCCCCAATTGCTTCA
>Ga0209512_1002742_pt1 | contig 18008 bp, 14 predicted proteins | sample frozenSSSSmetaG_FD_184142 | JGI IMG/M metagenome (GOLD analysis project Ga0209512, IMG submission 184142) | Glacier valley bacterial and archeal communities from Borup Fiord, Nunavut, Canada, to study Microbial Dark Matter (Phase II) -... | ecosystem: Environmental > Aquatic > Freshwater > Ice >... | reverse complement strand
GAATCTTCTTTTTTGCCTGTAATGCGCATTCTTCCGTAATCGTTCAGATCCTTATTTAAAGGCATGCCGGTATTACGGTAACTCAGATCGGTGAATAGGGGTTCTTTATGACAGGATGCGCATTTCGCCTGGAAAGCCGTGTAGCCTGTTTGCTCTGCATAAGTAAACATTTTTTCACCCCTTTTAACTTTGTCGTATTTTGAATTCGCTGAAACAAGAGAACATACAAACTGCGCAATGGCCTTTAACATTCTCTGGCTGTTTATTTCATGGTCGCCATAAGCTGCTTTAAACATTGTTTTGTATTGCTGATCAGCCTTTAATTTATTGATAACATTATTAATTTCTTCAGCCATTTCATTGGGAGCAGTAATGTGGGCAAGCGGTTGTACTTCTATATTATTAACGCCGCCATCCCATTGAAATTCTTTCTGCCAGACAAGGTTAGATAAGGCTGGGGCATTTCTGGTGGTGAACTGATTATTAAATCCATGACTAAGGTCGTGGTCAAAAGTAGCGAAAGCTGCGAATTGCTGGTGACAGGAAGCACACGAAAAATTTCCATCCTTTGAAAGTTTACCATCGTAAAATAATTTCCTTCCTAATTCAAATCCTTCACTGGTAAGTGCATTACCTTCAAATTTATATTGAGGTTCAGGAAAACCTGCAGGAATAGTAAAATTAAGCGGCGTTGTTTTATAATCATTATCATTCTTCTTAGAACAGCCGTTAATAAAAGCACAGGATGTAATAATCACGCCAAGAAAGAATATAAAAAAAGTTTTCTTCATCAGTTGTTTACAATGTTCACGAGAGAAAAAATTTTATAATAATTGATAATAATTTTTTGTGGAGATAACCGGTTGTCATAAAGATACCAGCAATTTTTGCAGTTGTTTATTTCGTAGTCATGAAATATTTTAATGATCTGACGAGCGTATTTTTTTCCGGGTCACTTTAATTTCGCCATCCAGTTTCTTTGCTTTGATTCTATTTTCTTTAGCTGTTTTAGAAGGTTTTGAAGGAAGCCGTTTCTTTTGTTTTTTCAGTGCCGTGTCTATCAGCAGGTTCATCTTCTTAATGACCGTTTCTTTATTTAAGAGTTGTGTCCGGTGAACCTGACTTTTGACCTGTAAATTTCCTTCAGCGTTAATCTTTTTTGATAATTTAAGCCGGATGGTTTCTTTCTGTTCTTCGTTTAGGAAACCACTGTCAGCCACTTGAAAGTATCCCTCCACCATGGTTTCCACCTTATTGACATTCTGGCCGCCTTTCCCACCACTACGGGCTGTACGAAACTTTATTTCTTTTGATACGTCGATCATACATTCAGATTAGTAAATTTACACAGAATAATTCGCAATACATGAAGGCAGTAGTTCAAAGAGTGAGTGAAGCAAGTGTGAACATTGTGGGTAACATAAAATCAAAGATCCAAACAGGGCTGCTGGTGTTATTGGGGATAGAAGAAAGTGATACGATGGAAGATATCAAATGGCTAAGTGGTAAAATCGTCCATCTGAGGATATTCGATGATGAAAACGGAGTGATGAATATCTCAGTAAAAGATGCGGGTGGTGATATCCTGTTAGTCAGCCAGTTTACCTTGCACGCTTCCACAAAAAAAGGCAACAGGCCATCTTATATCAGGGCTGCCAAACCTTCAACCGCGCTGCTTATGTATGAATACATGATCGAACAATTAGAGGATGACCTTGGTAAAAAAATTGAAACGGGCAAGTTCCAGGCAATGATGCAGGTGAACCTCGTGAATAACGGGCCGGTGACTATAATAATCGATACTAAGAATAAAGAATGAAATCAAGGATTCAACACTCTTTTAAAAAACAATACTTAAACAATACAATGACTTTAGAGCAGGCACAGCAGGATGTAGATAACTGGATAAAATCGGTTGGCGTCCGGTACTTCAATGAACTTACCAATCTAGGTATATTGATGGAAGAGGTAGGTGAACTATCACGTATCATGGTTCGTAAATATGGAGAGCAATCACATAAAGTGTCGGACAAAGAAAAAAGCCTTCCGGATGAAATGGGAGATGTGCTGTGGATATTAATATGCCTGGCAAACCAGACAGGGGTTGATCTTACGGAAGCACTGAAAATAAATTTTGAAAAGAAAAATCTGCGTGATGCCACACGCCATCTAAACAATGAAAAATTACACTGACAGCTTATGCGGAGAAAGCAGGATTACCAATGCTCAATTTTAAATCTTCTTTAAGCATGTTCCATCAATTTAAAAGCTAAGCGTATTCTATTATTAAATTTAATGTTAACAATTACTAGCTACAAAATATTTTTTTGAGCGGCTAGTGCTCCTTACTTTACTATTTTTGCAAAAGTATGGCAAATGACACAAACAGGTTCCAGGCTATAATTGCCCATTGCAAAGAATATGGTTTTATTTTTCCTTCAAGTGAAATTTACGATGGATTAAGCGCTGTGTACGACTATGGACAATATGGAAGTGAACTAAAGAAAAATATTAAGGATTACTGGTGGAAAAGCATGACCCAGCTGCATGAGAATATTGTAGGTATCGACGCCGCAATCTTCATGCATCCCACTACCTGGAAAGCCAGCGGTCATATAGATAACTTTAGCGATCCGATGATAGATAACAAACAAAGCAAGAAGCGTTATCGAGTGGATCATTTAATTGAAGAATATGCCGCTGAACTGGAAAAAAAAGGTAGAAAGGAAGAGTCAGTTATATTATTGGCAGAAATGGATCGTTTGTTAGCCGGCAATCACTATGATGATTTAAAGAAGCTAATAGAAGTTAATAATATAAAATGTTCAGTAAGCGGAACAGCTGAATGGACCGATGTCAGGCAGTTTAACCTGATGTTCTCTACCCGGATAGGAAGCGGCGGCGAAGAAGAAGCTAATGAAATTTATTTGCGACCTGAAACTGCCCAGGGAATTTTTGTAAACTTCCTTAATGTTCAGAAAAGCGGTCGGTTGAAAATCCCTTTTGGGATAGCGCAGGTTGGTAAAGCATTCCGTAATGAGATCGTAGCCCGGCAGTTTATTTTCAGGATGCGGGAGTTTGAACAAATGGAAATGCAGTTTTTTATTCGGCCGGGTACACAAAAAGAATGGTATGAATACTGGAAAGAAGAAAGAATGAAATGGCATGTAAGTCTTGGGATACCAGCGGATAAATATCGTTTTCATGATCATGTGAAATTGGCCCATTATGCAGATGCGGCCTGTGATATTGAATACGATTTCCCGATTGGTTATAAAGAAGTTGAAGGCATCCATTCAAGAACTGATTTTGATTTGAAAAATCACCAGCAGTTTAGCAAAAAGAAAATGCAGTATTTTGATAGTGAGATAAACCAGAATTATATTCCTTATGTAATTGAAACGTCGGTAGGTTTAGACAGGACTGTGTTAATGATCTTAAGTGAAGTTTATGAAGAGGAAGACCTGAGCACCGATGAAAAGATCGATAGCAGGGTAATTCTAAGGTTTCCGGCAAAGCTTGCGCCGATTAAATTAGCTGTGTTTCCTTTGCAAAAAAAAGATGGACTACCTGAAATAGCCCGTAACATCATGAACGATTGCAAATCGGCGTTCAGGTGTTTTTATGAAGAGAAAGATGCTATTGGTAAACGTTACCGGCGAATGGATGCGATCGGCACACCATTTTGTGTTACCGTTGATCACCAAACCAGGGAAGATAATATGGTAACTATCCGTTACCGGGATACTATGAAACAAGAAAGGATTCCTATTGAATCTATTAAAAGTACCGTTGTAAATGCAATATAGTGTTGCTGTTTTAATTGATGTAAATAATCGGATCTTAAATTTTAAAAGAGGTTGATAAAATATGATTGCTAATTTATCCATAAGCATACTATGGCTGCCACTGATTTTTTTAATATCAGCCTGTGGGGGATTTTTTTTTAGAAGCGCCCAGATTAAAAAAGCAAAAAAAAGAGTTTTAAACTTAGAAAGTGAAATGCTAAACAATCACGCCGAGATATTAAAACTTCAGCACGAAATTGCCAGAATGGAGAAAACCAGTGACCTGACTTATAAAAGCAGGGTTGTGCCTATGAAAGATTCTCAGTCCGATGATAGTTCAGAAGCCATAATTAAAAAGAAGTTGAATAAATAAAATTAAGGCTGAATTATTATTTATTAATGTACAAAACAGGCATGGTAATTATACCATGCCTGTTTTTGAAGTTACGCTCTAATCGTTATTCTATTATAATCTTCTTAACGTAAACTTTCTTGTTGTGTTGAATTTTAAGGATATACATTCCCGCCCTTGTCTGACCAGTATTTAATTGTTGTGAAAATTTGCCGGTAAATCCTGTCGTCTTACTTGTATATACTTCTTGTCCTAAAGTATTCAAGAGGCTTATGATTAAATCATCTTTTCCTTTTACCTCGAATTGAAGATAAAATTGTCCTTTATTCGGGTTGGGTGATGCCACAAGCGCAATAGTGGCGCCGTTGAGGTCTATTACCGGAGTGGTACCATAATTTAATTCATTGGAAGCACAGCCGCCGTTAACGATGGTTTTATAAATCCCTGCTGAAACCGCCGCGAAAGTTTGTGCTGTTGCTCCTGCAATAGCGTTACCATTTAAAAACCATTGGTTACCTGATGTACTGTTGCTGGTAAATATGTTACCTGCCTGCGTTATCACCGGCGAAACGGCATTGGTCGCTACCACTGCTACGCGCGGACTGGCGCAAGCAGTAAGTTTTACACTCATGTCATAAAGGAAATAATAAAATTTTTGATAGTAGGTAAGGTCGGTTGTATCTGCCGCGTTGATGGCGCTATTTCCTGTTATTGAAATGATACCCGGAATAGTATAAGGATAAGGATTTACAGTGATGCCGTTATTCCTGAAGATAGTAGCGCCATTTAAACACTGGATTATTATAGCATGATTACCAGCAGTAGGCACTGGAAGATTAAGGCTGTAAACAGCTCCAAGATCTAATGGATTATTACCGGAAACAGCACCTGGCTGAGGATTAGGCGTGGTAGCAAATACATCGATTGTAGTATTCGAAATGGGTGAATAGGTGATCCCGGTAGAAGTAGCAGTTATAATATTGGCAACTGTAAACATCACTCTGCCGGCGTTCCCGATATAAAGTCTTACGTTATCAATTGTCAGTGGAACATTATTAGTAAAGTTAACATAGTTACCACTAAAGTTATTGTAGCCACCATTGGTAAAAATTGTTTTAGCAGCCGGTCCTACTCTGGCAGTAACATCGTTCACAGCAACATAATAAGTTTTATTACTTGTGATAAATGTTGAAGAAGTATTGTTGCCTGCAGCTATCGGCGTAGTTGAGGTAGCGGTACTATACCAGACAGGCAGATCTGAACCGGCGGGGGTTGCATTTAAAAACACCTGGCTTGTACCACATATTGCTGCAGTTGCAGCTGGCGGTGTTGAACCACTGCTAATAGTAACTGTAGCTGTAGTAGCATTATTCAATGCGTTTTGATCACCCGTCAGATTGGCTGTACCGGTAATTGTATAAGTAGCGGAAGCCAATGCAGGGAAAGGCGTTTGAAAAGTATAGATGACATCGGAGTTCCCATGTATCGTATCTGCACAAAAAATAGAAGCCGATGCAACGGAAGTGGCGCCGTTTTTTACATCCAGCGTAACCGGTACATTTACTTTATCGTTAGCACCATAATTCTTGATTCTTATGCTTACGAATTGTGTGCCGTTTGAACAGGAAGTTATTGAAGGGGATACAATTTCACTTACTCCTACATCATTAGAGGGAGTAGCAATCTTAATCCGGTAATCCTGCGTTTCACCGTTAGGGTAACCGCCGCATGGATTAACGTCTGAAGCCGTGCTGGTTTGTTGTACAATAATTCTCATCAGCGTATAACTGCCGGCAGGAAGTAGCCCGGTATTTACAAAGCTTCCAGTGAACGTACCGGTACCGCTAATTACAGTGCTTTGTACCACATTTTCACCCGCATCGTTAAAATCACCATCGTTATTATAATCGATAAAAACCTTCACAATTTTATTTGCAGAGGTAGCATCGCAGCTGCTGACATCAATCGTTACCGGAACAGTTTGACCTGGTTCAATTGATATCGTAGAACCGGTGTTGTTGGTATAGGTAGTGCAACCAGCGGCATTGGAAAGCGAAAAGCTACCAACGGTGACATTATCTATTCGGGCACCGGTATTACTGACCGGTGCAGAAGCGCAGTAAGCTGTACCGCCTGCACCACTGACAATCAGGGAGTATGCCTGTGAACCCCTGCTTAAAGTACCCTTATGTGAAACAGTAATATTATACGTATCACCTGGTACGGCGTCTTCTATAATTATTTTCTCAACGTTGTCAATAGTGTTGTCTCCGGTGGTAGCCAGCGCGGATGGATTTAAGGGAGTAAGTACAAAAGGCTGATAGGTGATACCGGCACCATGCTGAACTCTGATGTCCAGGTCGTTGACTAACTTTTTTGTACGGCTGTTTAAAGTAGTAGGTTCTACAATGCCTTTTGGATCGGTCCAGCAAATGGTAATTGTCAGCGAGCCCTTTCCGGAGGCTACTACCGGTAAAGCATAGGTGCCTCCACTTGCAAGGTTATTTTCGTAGATTGATTTATTAGTATTATTTGCAGTGATAACTGCCGCTGCCCTTTCCATATTAACAACACCCCAGCCGAATTGATAATCCGGTCCGGCATTTCCACCGTCATCCGCTGTATGAATAACGATTCCTTTCAACGTTGCTGAACGCATAAAAGTGCCTCCATTAAGTTTAGAGAAATATTCCTGCAGCAAAAATAAGCTGCCCGCGGCGGCAGGTGATGACATGGAAGTGCCACTGTAACTGGCGTAATCATTTGCACCTGTACTAATGCTTGAAAGAACGTTTACACCATCCGCCACAACATCGGGTTTTATCCTTCCATCATCAGTTGGTCCCCAGCTACTAAAATTTGAAAGCCTCGCATCGGAGGAAATAGAATAGCCTCCGGGAATAGGATTGATTGCACCAACCGTTAAGATATTTTTAGAAGTGCCGTTAAGAGGGATATTATCATAACCATTGTTACTGCTGATACCATCCGGTCTGTTACCTGAACTTACGAAAGTGCCTGATGCATCCATTCTCCAGTAAGGCTGCCCTACTGCCGGCCCGTTGTCATTGCGGTCGTTACCCGCGGATTTAACTATAAGGTAATTAGGAGCGTTGTAAGCAATAGAGTCCCATATCTGCGCTTCAACGGAATAAAATCCAAATTTATAATCTTCAACGGAATTAGGGAGTCCGTAATATTCCCACCTGCTTTGGGAATCATTAAAATGCCATCCTGCAAGAAAGCCATAGGAGTGATTAGAAACCAGCAGGTTGGTAGCTTCAGCGAGCATCTCAGACATATCATTCGAAAAATCATAAGCTGTAAGTTGCTGGACTCCGAAAGACATACCCTTTGCGGAAGGATTAACACCACTTGCAATCAGGGTTCCCGCTACATGGGTAGCATGATCGTTAAGCGTAATAGGATTATCTTTTTGATTTATCCTGTTCATAAGTTCAGCATGTGTGTTGAGAATTTTACCACCATCCCATATTCCCAGCCTCCCTTTCATGTTAGCGGAAGAACCATTCAATGCAAGCCCAGTACTTCCTCCCGGCCATAAAAGATTCGTTTTTATCGATGCCGCTGAAATAATATTATTATCTGTTGAAATATACAGCGGGTATCCAAGCGGATCAATGCCGCTTAATATAATGATACCACCGTTTTTAGTAGTAGTCATCATCTTCCACCCTTTTTGTCTGGAAAGCTGTAAAAGTTTTTTGAAAGTAATATTTTCTTCTTCTGCCCGCTGTACCGATGCCTTGTTTAACAGCCGGACTTCTGTATTCACCTGCGCCGTAACATGATCTAAATTAAACAATACGATGCCTAAAAGAAAGGGTACAAATCCGGACAATTTCATATAATAAATTTAACAATCTTAAAATTACACATTTAAACGTTTGAGAGCCAATATTATGATATTTTTATAGCCAGTAATTATATCTCTTCAAATGAAAAAAAATATTTTTTATGTCTTGCTATTTGCGGTGTTCCTGGGAGGCATAGCTGCATTCAAACCAGTTGGTATTAAAAAACAAGGTATTGAAGGCTTCTTGTATAAAGTATCGGGTAACCAGATGCCATCACCTGATATAAAACCCGCGGCGCCAAAAGGCATTAAAGGAAGCCTGTATATTTATGAGCTAACCAATACAAGCCAGGCTTCCAGGAAAGAAGGATCATCTTTTTATACATCAGTTACCACCCGGCTGTTTAAAAAAATTCAAACAAACAGCAAAGGCTATTTCAACGTTCAGTTACCTCCAGGTAAATATTCAATATTTATAAAAAAAGATACGGTTTTGTATGCCAATCGGTTTGATGGAAAAAATAATATCGCACCTGTCGAAGTTAAAGCCGGAAAGATGACAAGGGTTGATTTGAAAATGGATTATGATGCGGTTTATTAAATTTGTTTGAACTGAAAGCTTACTGCTGATAGACAATTTTAATTACCTTCACCCTCCATAATATGAATCTGGAGCAGTTGCGTGAAAAATATGTTGAATCCCCCCGTCTTTTTCAATTGGCGGACAAGCTTTCTTTTGCCCAGCCACAAAAAATTTTTCTTAAAAACCTCCAGGGTAGCGCTTCTCCTTTTATTATAAGCGCGGTATTTGCCCATCCGGGCTGTACAGAATTAAACCATCTTATTATACTCAATGATGCTGAGGAGGCTGCGTATTTTCATAATACCCTGGAAAACCTGACGAATGCATACGATCTTTTTTATTTCCCGTTCTCCTTCAAAAACAGGAAAAATTTTCACCTGCTCAACAGCAGCCATGTGATGCTTCGTACGGAAACACTTATGAAGGTAAGTGGCGGAGGGAATAAAAAAATGATCGTTACTTATCCCGAGGCGCTCTCGGAAAAAGTGGTGTTGCAAAAGATCCTTGCTGAAACAATTATTCAAATCAGAACAGGTGATACGTTAGACGTGGATGGCCTTATGGAAAAACTTATCGGCTACAATTTCGAAAGGACCGATTTTGTTTACCAACCGGGTCAATTTGCTTTACGCGGTGGCATCCTCGACATTTATTCTTTTGGGAATGAAAAACCTTACCGGATAGAATTGTTTGGTAATGACGTTGATTCAATAAGAATCTTTGACCCGGAAACGCAGCTCAGCGAACGCAAAATATTACAGGTAACAATAATTCCTAACGTGGAAACCCAGTTTGATAAAGCCGGCAAGGTTTCGCTGCTGGAATTTCTTCCTTCAAATACTGTTGTGTGGATGCAGGACTGGGAAGGACTTAAAGAAAAATTACGTGTTCAGGAAACAGAACTGCAGCAATACCTGAACCAGGAACAAAATAGTACCCATACAAAAGCTGACCTCGAAGAAGACAAATATGAAAAGATTAATGTTAATGAAAATGATTTTGTAAGCAGTGAAGTTATAGAACAACAGATCCACCTTCGGCATGTTATCGAATTTGGCTTTACATCTTCGTTTACCGGTGATCAGGCTGCAACCGGTGTACCCGGTACAAAATCAGTAATAGAATTTCATACAAAAGAACAACCCGCTTTTAACCGGCAGTTCGACTTGTTGATTAAAGATCTGAAAGCCTGGGAAGCTAAAAAGTACGGTTTGTATATCTTCGCCGATAACCCAAAGCAGTTAGAAAGATTACACACCATATTTACAGATCTTAAAGCGGAAATCCTTTTTACACCTGTTCCCGCATCCATTCACGAGGGCTTTATAGATGATGATATAAAAGTTGTCTGTTATACCGATCACCAGATATTTCAACGTTACCACAAATATAAAATCAGGCAGGCTTATAATAAAAATAAAGCCATTACCCTTCGCACCCTGCGTGATTTGCAACCAGGAGATTATGTTACACATATAGATCATGGACTCGGTGTGTATAGTGGCTTACAAAAAATAGAATCTAACGGGCGACTACAGGAGGCCGTTAGGATCATCTATAAAGACAATGATATCTTATATGTGAATATTAACTCACTTCATAAAATATCGAAGTTTACGGGTAAGGAAGGCACTGTGCCGAAAATTAATAAGATCGGCAGTGATGTCTGGAACAAGCTGAAAGAAAAAACAAAAACAAAAGTCAAGGAGATAGCATTTGATCTCATAAGGTTATACGCTCAGCGGAAGTCACAGCAGGGCTTTGCAAGCGCTCCCGATAACTACATGCAAACAGAACTGGAAGCTTCCTTTATTTATGAAGATACTCCCGACCAGAGTAAGGCAACAGCAGATGTGAAAAAGGACATGGAGTCTGTTTCACCAATGGACAGATTAGTTTGCGGTGATGTGGGATTTGGTAAAACAGAAATTGCCATACGCGCCGCCTTTAAAACCTGCTGCGATGGAAAACAGGCTGCCGTGCTGGTGCCTACGACTATTCTGGCTTTTCAACACTATAAAACATTCAGCGAGCGCCTTAAGGATTTTCCGGTAACGGTGGATTATGTAAACCGGTTTAAATCAGCTAAAGAAAAAAAGGAGACATTAAAAAAACTGGAAGAAGGTAAGATCGATATAATAATAGGGACACATTCATTGTTAAGCAAAGATGTTAAGTTTAAAAACTTGGGGCTTATGGTGATTGACGAGGAACAGAAGTTTGGTGTTGCCGCGAAGGAAAAATTGAAAACCATCCGCACGAATGTAGATTGCCTTACACTAACGGCGACCCCTATACCACGTACATTGCAATTTTCTTTAATGGGCGCCCGTGACCTCAGCATCATCAATACTCCGCCGCCGAACAGGCAACCTATCCAGACAGAGGTGCAGGTATTTAACCAGGATGTTATCCGTGATGCTGTTTATTATGAGATAGAAAGAGGAGGCCAGGTGTTTTTTATTCACAACCGTGTTTCCGGCTTAGCAGAGATGGCCTCCCTGATACAGGCGTTGTGTCCGGATATAAGTATTGGTTACGCTCACGGGCAACTTGAAGGGCATGAGCTGGAAGAGCGTATTCTTGATTTCATTGACAGGAAATATGATGTACTGGTATGTACCAATATCGTGGAAAGCGGAGTTGATATACCTAATGTAAATACTATCATTGTCAACAATGCCCACCAGTTTGGTTTAAGTGATCTTCATCAGCTGCGGGGGCGTGTAGGAAGAAGCAATAAAAAAGCGTTCTGCTACCTGCTGGCGCCACCACTTAGCACATTGCCTAATGACTCCCGTAAAAGATTACAAACGCTGGAACAGCATAGTGAGTTAGGTAGTGGCTTCCAGATAGCGATGAGAGACCTCGATATCCGCGGCGCGGGTAATATGCTGGGAGGGGAGCAAAGTGGTTTTATGGCCGAGATAGGTTTTGAGATGTACCAGAAAATACTGGATGAAGCAATCAAAGAGTTGAAACGTACCGAGTTCCGTAACCTGTTCAAAGAAGAGATAGACCGCCAGGAAGATTTTGTTCATGACTGTACCATAGATACCGATCTTGAAATACTGATACCTGACAAATATGTTGAAAGTATTACCGAGAGATTGTCTCTTTATACAAGGCTGGATAACTGTGATAACGAAGCGGAACTACAAAGTTTTCATAAAGAAATGATAGATCGGTTTGGAGCCCTTCCGGCACAGGTAGAAGACCTGTTTACAACTGTCCGTTGCCGTAAGATTGCCGTAGAACTTGGATTTGAAAAAATGGTTTTGAAAGATGATACGCTCCGTTGCTATTTTATAAATAAACCGGATTCGCCCTACTTTGAATCTAACATTTTTCATTCTATATTAAAATATATCCAGACGCAGACTAATAGCGCCAGGTTGAAACAAACCGGGAAGAATTTTTTATTGATAGTCGAAGAGGTGCAATCTATGCCAAACCTGCACAAATTTTTACACCAGATGCATCGCACCCTCATAGCGAAGGAGGTTAGGCAGCTTTAGAATGAGTTGATAAATTTTCCATAGCCCGTAATAAAATCTTTCTGACCGTCCATCCATTCAACTTCCTGATAAAACATAAATAAGTACTATATTCATAACAAAGTAATTATATGGAACAACCAGGATTATCTAACGATTTAAATGTTAGCCGTAAAATAACAGATATACCTACCAGCGATGAGAAAACACTGGGGATACTTGCACATGCACTGACATTTGCCTCCACATTTGTGGCGCCGTTAATTATTTATCTTTTAAAAAAAGATGACTCAAAATTTGTTGCTGATCATGCAAAAGAATCTTTGAATTTTCAGATCACTGTTTTTCTTGCCTGTATAGCCCTTGTCATTACAGTAATAGGAATATTTCTTTTATGGGCGGTTGGTGTAGCAGCAGCTGTATTAGTAATTATAGCTGCTATTAAAGCAAGTGAAGGAAAAACATACCGCTATCCTTTAACAATAAGATTTATAAAATAAATTAAAAAACATTCTCTGGCTGATTTGTTATCGTAACAGCTTGTCAGTAACTAATACTTACAAGTTTTTTTCCATTATATAATGGGGGATGGAAAGTTCAGCAAATTCATTACCACTCGTAGCGTATCCAAGTCTTTCGTAAAATCCCAGGGCTGTCTTCCTTGCATGCATGGAAAGCTTTCTGTAACCCCGGTCACGGGCTATATTCTCCGCAAATATCATTAGTGCCCTACCTATTCCTTTTCCTTGTAAATTGTTTAGTACAGCCATCTGACGCAGGCGGCAATGTTTTTCAGCTTCCTGTACCAGCATACAGCATCCCAGCATTTTTTCTTCTTCAAATGCAGCAATAAGTATTTCATTTTTTTCTATTGCCAGTTCATCTTCTGTAAACGTTAAACCAAGCGGTTTACGTAAAATTTCATTGCGCAAATTAACCATTTGCAGATACTCTTTACTACCATGATCAATTATTTTTAATGCCATGAAGATGGATTTTGGAGTTAGTAGAAGTCGAATGTACATAATATCGTAAACACTTTAAATAAATAGTTCCCTGCTACTACGGATCCCTTGTCTCCTGAATGATAAGAATATATAACCTTATAATTATTAACTATAAAAAAAGAAAAAAGAAGAGGTAAATTTTTATTTTTTGTTTCAAAATCTATATTAAAAAGAAAAAACCTGTTCCTGATTGCTTTTAAGTCAAAAATTATATTTTTGCAGCCGTAACTAAACTTTACTAAAATGTCAGACATAGCAACAAGAGTTAAAAAGATCATTGTTGATAAGTTAGGAGTAGACGAAGCTGAAGTAACCAGCGAAGCTTCTTTTACAAATGATTTGGGTGCCGACTCTTTGGACACCGTAGAATTGATTATGGAGTTTGAAAAGGAATTTAACATTTCTATTCCCGACGAGCAGGCTGAAACTATTACTACTGTTGGTCAGGCAGTTGCTTATTTAGAAGAGCATGCTAAGTAAACGGGAATTCCGTATATAGGCAATTTCTTTAATCCGCCTCTCGAAAGCATTTTAGCCCGAAAGGCGGATTTATCACATAATAAATTCCAGCTAGCTATTATGGAATTGAAACGAGTTGTAGTAACCGGCATGGGTGCTCTAACGCCTGTAGGTAATAATATAAAAGATTACTGGAACGGGCTGATCAATGGAGTATCAGGTGCTGAGGTTATTAAAGGTTTCGATGCCAGCAAGTTTAAAACAAGGTTTGCCTGCGAATTAAAAGATTTTGAACCTACCGATTTTATGGATCGCAAGGAAGCCAGGAAAATCGACCGTTATAGTCAGACAGCTTTAATAGCCAGTGACGAAGCGGTTACAGATGCCGGTATTACCAGAGACAATGTTAACCTCGACAGAGTAGGTGTAATCTTCGCAAGTGGTATCGGCGGATTAATTACTTTTCAGGAAGAAGTAATAAATTTTGCTAAAGGAGACGGTACTCCCCGTTTTAGCCCTTTCTTCATTCCAAAAATGATTCTTGATATTGCCGCTGGACAGATCTCTATGCGGCATGGATTCAGAGGCCCTAATTATGCAGTAGTTAGCGCCTGCGCATCGTCCACCAATGCAATAATAGACGCTTTTAATACCATACGGCTTGGCAAGTCAGATGTCATCCTTAGCGGTGGCAGCGAAAGTGTCATCAGGGAGGCGGGTGTAGGTGGATTTAATGCTATGAAAGCATTGAGTGAACGAAACGATGATCCAAAAACCGCGAGCCGGCCTTACGATAATGATAGAGATGGTTTCGTTATCGGCGAAGGTGCCGGAGTGGTAATACTCGAAGAATTGGAACATGCCCTGGCAAGGGGGGCGAAAATTTATTGCGAGATTGCCGGTGGTGGCGCTACCGCTGATGCTTATCATATTACAGCGCCTCATCCTGATGGTTTAGGAGCAAGGAACGTAATGATTGCAGCGCTTGACGATGCGGGAATGAAACCGCAAGATATTGATTACATCAACACGCACGGAACATCTACTCCGCTAGGCGATGGTGCAGAAGTAAAAGCCATCTCAATGGTTTTCGGCGAACATGCTTACAAATTAAATATCAGTTCTACGAAATCAATGACGGGTCATTGCCTGGGCGCAGCAGGTGTTATTGAAGTTATCGCCTGCATTATGAGTATCCAGACAGGCATTGTCCCGCCGACAATCAATCATTTTACAGACGACCCTGAACTGGATACCCGCTTGAATTTTACTTTTAACAAAGCGCAGCAACGGCCTGTTAGAGCAGCACTAAGTAACACATTTGGATTTGGTGGGCATAACGCTGCTGTAATTGTAAAAAAATACGAATACCAGCATTAAATGTGCATATGCTGACCGTTAATTATTATCGACCTTTAGCTATATAGTATATAATATACTCATCCCGGTTATGTTTCCTGGCATTAACCTGCTTACTTGCCAAAGCCATAGCGTACAAAGAATAAATTAAGCAGACTTTATAAAAGCGCTGATTCATTGAACTTCTTCATAGATCGGTTTTTTTTACGAGCGGAATTTAATTTCATTCAAAAAATACGTAGCTTTCATTGTGGGTTTTTTAGATAAATTTTTTGGAGGCTCCGGAAAAGTTCCTTCTTACAAGAAACAGTTGCGAAATGTACTGGGTTTTACGCCCGGTTCTATTTCATTGTACAAAACAGCATTAACGCACAGGTCGGTAAAAGACGCTGCCGCAGATAACAACGAGCGACTGGAATATTTAGGTGACGCGATATTGAGTGCTATAGTGGCCGATTTTCTCTTTAAAAAATATCCTTACAAAGAAGAGGGATTCTTAACTGAGATGAGAAGTAAAATGGTTAACCGCACCACATTAAACGATATTGCTATTAAGATGGGTATGCGGAAGATCTGTAATTTCAACAAGTTCGATAGCTCGTTAAAGATGAGCCAGATTTTTGGAAACACGCTGGAGGCTGTCGTGGGAGCAATTTACCTGGACAAAGGTTTTATCAAAACAAGGATATGGGTGTTGGAAAGATTAATCCTGCCATACTTATTTATGGACGACCTGGAAAACCTTGAGATCAACCATAAAAATAAATTATACGGCTGGGCTAATAAAAAAGGCAAGACACTTGAATTTGAAACCCTGGAAGAAAAGATCGAAAACGGGCGAAGACTTTTCACCGTTGGCGCCGTAGTAAACGGCCAGTTGATCGCGCAGGGTAAAGCTTATAATAAAAAAGATGCAAGCCAGATAGCAGCCCAGATTGCTGTCGATAAACTTGGGCTAGGTAAGGAAGCAGATATAGCGACGGATCCGGGATCGTTATAACAACCATCTGATAATATCTATTCTTTCATTCTTCAAAAAGGAAAATTTCCTGTTTTAAAAAATATTTCTCCTTTTGGGAATTTTAAAATGATATACCAAAAAGCTCGCTGATCTAAATTTTTATTTCTGCAATTATTCTCTACGCAACTAAACCATTGAATGTTATTTACTTATCTGAATAAAACAATTAAATTTTTCGTTTTGTGATAATTGCAGAAGCTATTAACAAGCGTTTAAAAATTCAGGTATTTAAATTGTTTATAAGGATGTGTAGTCTTCATAGGATAATGAAATTAGCCCACTGGTAACAACCGTGGGTTTTTTCAACTCTTGTATAACCATGAATTTGACCATTGATAATCAACTTATTAATTCCCACTTATTTCAAATGAAACATAACGCCCGCTTTATTCTATGGCTGACGGCTGATTGCAAATATGCCAACTGACATAACACTATGGTTTAATCTCCTGGCATAATTCTATCAAAATTCCATTGGTTCCTTTGGGGTGCAGAAAACAAACCAGCTTATTATCGGCGCCCCGGTGTGGTTGCCGGCTTAATAAAACAAAACCTTCTGCTTCCATTCTTTGCATTTCTTCCAAGATGTTGAAAACTTCAAAAGCAATATGATGAATGCCCTCTCCTTTCTTATTAAGAAATCGCGCGATTACGCCATCCTGATCGGTTCCTTCCAGTAATTCAATCTTGGTTTCACCTTGTTTAAAAAAAGCGGTGTTTACCTGCTCTGTCACCACCTGCTCCGTTTTATAACATTCGGTATTTAATAATTTTTCAAATAATGGTATGGATGAACCAAAGCTATTAACAGCTATTCCGATATGTTCTACTTTTAGCATGTATCTTAATTTTGATAAAGATAAGAACCCTGGCATTTTACCGGCAGCCGGCTTAACCGCCAACAGCGAAAGACCGGCAACTGATATATTGTTCTTCAACCAATTGAATTAAATTAGTGTTATACAATCAAACAAAACCGATCATGCTGAAACTTCCAGTATACCTTGATAACAATGCCACCACGCCTTGTGATCCGGAAGTAGTAGCGGCAATGCTGCCTTATTTCACTGAAAATTTTGGCAATGCTGCCAGCCGTAACCATTCATATGGCTGGATTGCCGAGGAAGCGGTGGATCTCGCGCGCGAACAAATTGCTGCACTGGCTGGTGCAGAAACCAAAGAGATAATCTTTACTTCGGGCGCTACCGAAGCAGTTAACCTTGCTATGAAAGGAATCTTTGAAATGTATGCCGGTAAAGGCAATCATGTCATCACCCTGAATACGGAACATAAGGCTGTTTTAGACACCTGTAAACATATTGAGAAATCAGGTGGGGAGGTAACTTATTTAAAGGTCGATGAGGAAGGTCTGGTTGACCTGGAAGCATTAGAGGCATCGATAAAACCCGCAACTATTTTAATTTCCATCATGTATGCCAATAATGAGACAGGTGTTATTCAGCCAATAAAAGAAATAAGCGCTATAGCCCGCACACATAAAGTGTTATTTTTTACGGATGCGACCCAGGCAGTGGGCAAAATTCCCGTTGACGTCAACAATGACGGAATTGATTTAATGGCATGTTCAGCACATAAAATGTATGGTCCGAAAGGTGTTGGAGCTTTATATGTAAGAAGAAAAAATCCCAGGGTATCACTTACCGCACAAATAGATGGTGGCGGACATGAAAGAGGATTGCGAAGCGGCACTTTAAATGTTCCGGCGATAGTTGGCTTTGGCAAGGCCTGCCAGTTAAGTGGCACCGAAATGGAGGTTGAATCAAACAGGGTGAGCAAACTAAGAGACAAACTGGAGAAAGCATTGCTTCACCTGGAAGAAGTTACTGTAAATGGAAGTCAGAAGCACCGCCTGCCACATGTTACGAACCTGTCTTTTAAATATGTAGAAGGCGAAGGATTGATGATGGGATTTAATAAAGATATAGCTGTGTCTTCAGGATCTGCCTGTACTTCTGCTTCGCTGGAACCATCCTATGTATTAAAAGCACTCGGCCTGGATGATGAGCTGGCTTATTCCTCGCTCCGCTTTGGTTTGGGACGGTTCACAACTGAAGAAGAGATTGATTATACCATAAAGAAAGTTTTAAATACCGTAACCAGGCTT
>Ga0209512_1002739_pt1 | contig 18021 bp, 17 predicted proteins | sample frozenSSSSmetaG_FD_184142 | JGI IMG/M metagenome (GOLD analysis project Ga0209512, IMG submission 184142) | Glacier valley bacterial and archeal communities from Borup Fiord, Nunavut, Canada, to study Microbial Dark Matter (Phase II) -... | ecosystem: Environmental > Aquatic > Freshwater > Ice >... | reverse complement strand
CCGTGTTCCAGTTGTCCGGGACGTCCGCCACGGTCCGCGCTCCTGCACCGGCCAGCCCGCCGCTACGCCGTCCCGCACCCCAGGCAGCCCGTCCCGTGGCCGCACGGCCGAAGGTCGCCCCCGCCTCGGCGAAGCCCGCCCCGAAAGTTGCCGCCGTCACCGCAGGCGACGACGACGACTGGACCGAGTTCTGAGTGAGAGACCCCGCGGAAGCGACACCCTGCAGCCTTCAACGATCCTCTCCATGACTTCCTCCATCCATGTCGAACGAAAGGCGCGCGAGTACGAGTTCACCGAGGGCGACTTCGAGACCGTCCGTGCGTTGATCTACAAGCACGCGGGGATCTCGCTGTCGGCCAGCAAGCAGGACATGGTCTACAGCCGACTGGCAAGACGCCTTCGCGAGCGCGGCTTGAAGCGCTTCGGCGACTACCTGAAACTGCTGCAGGTTTCCGATGCCAGCGAATGGGAAGCCTTCACCAACGCGCTGACGACCAATCTCACGTCGTTCTACCGCGAGGCCCATCACTTCCCGATCCTCGCCGAGCACCTGCGACGTCGCTGGGACGCGACGCACGAACCGGTGCGGATCTGGTGCTGCGCGGCGTCGACCGGCGAAGAGCCCTACACGATCGCGATCACGGCCTCGGAGGCGCTTCACGGCAACCCGCCGCCCGTCCAGATCGTCGCCACCGACGTCGATACGGCGGTCCTGACGAAGGCCGCTGCCGGGATCTACGGCAGCGAGCGCGTCGAATCGATCTCGCCCGAGCGCATGAAGCGCTTCTTCCTGCGCGGCAACGGCGCCAACGACGGGCACGTCAAGGTGGTGCCGTCGCTGCGCAAGCTGATCACGTTCCAGCCCCTCAACCTGCTGGACGCGCAATGGCCGATCAAGGGACCGTTCGACGCGATCCTGTGCCGCAACGTGATGATCTATTTCGACAAGGACACTCAGCGTCGCATCCTCGAGAAGTTCGCGCCGCTGCTCAGGCCGGACGGACTGCTGTTCGCCGGCCATTCGGAAAGCTTCTTCAACGCGGCCGATGTCTTCAAGCTGCGCGGCAAGACCGTCTACGAGCTGACGAACGGACGCCACTGAGATGCAGACCGCCCGCGCCGACGCCCTGGCGACGAACCTCTATCACGACCGCGCCTTCGACATCGACGCGGCGAAAGTCCTGCCGGGCGAGTACTACGTCACCGGCAAGGACATGATGATCGTGACCGTGCTCGGCTCGTGCGTCGCCGCCTGCATCCGTGACACCCAGAGCGGCATCGGCGGCATGAACCACTTCATGCTGCCCGACAGCACGCTGGACACGACCGACCCGCTCAGCAAGTCGGCGCGCTACGGCACGTTCGCGATGGAGCTGCTGATCAACCAGCTCATGAAGCTGGGCGCGCAACGCAAGTTCCTCGAGGCGAAGGTGTTCGGCGGCGGCAACGTGCTCGCGGGGCTGACGGCGGCCAATGTCGGCGAACGCAATGCGGTGTTCGTGCAGAAGTTCCTGCAGACCGAGGACATCCGCATCGTCGCCAAGGACCTCGTCGACATCTACCCGCGCAAGGTCTACTACTTCCCGAAGACCGGGAAGGTGCTCGTCAAGAAGCTCAAGAACGTCCATAACAGCACGGTCCTCCAGCGCGAGTGGGACTACGGCTCCCGCTTGCAGGCGACGAAGGTCGGCGGCGACATCGAGTTGTTCGGCTGATCGCGCGTCGCCAACCACCAGAGGCAGAAGATTCCATGAAGAAGATCAAGGTGCTGATCGTCGACGACTCCGCATTGATCCGGAAGATGCTCACCCAGATCATCGACAGCCAGCCCGACCTGTGCGTGGTCGGTGCAGCCGCCGATCCGCTGATCGCCCGCGAGATGATCCGCAACCTCGATCCCGACGTGCTGACGCTCGACGTCGAGATGCCCAAGATGGACGGCCTCGACTTCCTCGAGCGCCTGATGCGCCTGCGTCCGATGCCGGTCGTGATGGTCTCCACGCTGACCGAGCGCGGCTCCGAATTCACGCTGCGCGCGCTCGAACTCGGCGCCGTGGACTTCGTATGCAAGCCCAAGTTCGACATCGTGGCCGGCATGAAGGACTACGCCGCCGACATCACCGACAAGATCCGCGCCGCGGCCGTGGCGCGCATCCGGCAGCGGCTGCCGATCGCCACGCCGCCGCGACCGGTAGTCCTGGAATCGATCTCCACGATGACCGCGCGCAAGGGCGAATACGCGGACAAGCTGATCATCATCGGCTCGTCGACCGGCGGCACCGAGGCGATTCGCGAAGTCCTGGTCCGCATGCCCCCGGACTGCCCCGGTATCGTGATCACGCAGCACATGCCGAAAGCCTTCACGCGCTCGTTCGCGGACCGCCTCAACCAGTTGTGCTCGATCCGCGTCAAGGAAGCGGTTCACGGCGAACCCATCCTGCCCGGTCACGCGTACATCGCCCCGGGCGACCAGCACCTGGCCGTGCGTCGCAACGCGTCGCGCTACCTCGTCGAGCTGTCGGACGGGCCGGTCGTCAACCGCCATCGGCCGTCGGTCGAGGTCCTGTTCCTGTCGGCCGCGCGCGCGGTCGGCGTCAACGCGATCGGCATCATGCTGACCGGCATGGGCAAGGATGGCGCGACCGCGATGATGGAGATGAAGCGGGCCGGCGCGTTCAACATCGCCCAGGACGAGGAGAGCTGCGTCGTCTTCGGCATGCCGAAGGAAGCGATCGCCGCCGGCGGGGTCGACGAGGTCCTGCCGCTGACCGCGATCACCGAGCACGCACTGCGGGCTTCGCGCAAGTCGGTCGCCCGGGTCGCGGCGACGTCGGACTGACGCGTCCCGGCTTCGGCCTGCGGCCCGGCCTGGTGCCCTGAGTCAGGACACTAGACGTGCGCGAGGATGTAGCCCTTGACCGCCGCGACGTCCGCCGGCAGTTCGGTCGACGTGCAGGGACGTTCGAGAAGATCCTCGAAGCCGGGCGGCATGTCCGCCTCGCGGCCCAGCGCCTCGCGGATGGTCTCGTTGAACTTCGCCGGTTTCGCGGTCTCGAGCACGACCATCGGGATGCGCGGCATCTCGAAGTCGCGCGCGACCTTCACCGCGACGGCCGTATGCGGATCGATCACGATCCCGGTCTCGTCATGCACCGCGCGGATCGTCCCGATGCGCTCGGCATGCGAACACTGCCCCGAGACGAATCCGTAACGCTCCTGGATCTGCGCGAACAGCGGTGACTGCGAGAGATCGAAGCGCCCGTCGCGGTCGATCTGCTGCCACAGACGCTTCAGTTCGTCGGCGTCGCGACCGACGAGGTCGAAGACGAAGCGCTCGAAATTCGACGCCTTGCTGATGTCCATGCTCGGGCTGCTGGTCGCATGCGTCTCGGCCGCGCCGCGCACGCGATACACGCCGGTGCGAAAGAACTCGTCGAGTACGTCGTTCTCGTTGGTGGCGCACACCAGCCGGTCGATCGGCAGGCCCATCATCCGCGCGATATGTCCCGCGCAGATGTTGCCGAAGTTGCCCGACGGCACGGTGAACGACACCCGCTCGTCGTTGCTGCCGGTCGCCATGAAGTAGCCGCGGAAGTAGTAGACGACCTGCGCGACCACGCGCGCCCAGTTGATCGAGTTGACGGTGCCGATCGCATGGTCCCGCTTGAACGCCGCGTCGGCGCTGACCGCCTTGACGATGTCCTGGCAGTCGTCGAACACGCCGTCGATCGCGAGGTTATGGATGTGCGGATCGTCGAGCGAGAACATCTGCGCGGTCTGGAACGCGCTCATGCGCCCGCGCGGCGACAGCATGAAGACCTGCACGCCCTTCTTGCCGTGCATCGCGTATTCGGCCGCGCTGCCCGTGTCGCCCGACGTCGCGCCCACGATGTTCAGCGGCTGGCCCTTTCGCGCGAGCGCGTACTCGAACAGGTTGCCCAGCAGCTGCATCGCGAGGTCCTTGAACGCCAGCGTCGGGCCGCTCGACAGGTCGAGCAGCCGCAGCTCCGGCGCATAGGCGGCGAGCGATGTCAGCGGGGTGATCTCGTGACTGCCGAACACCTCGGCCGTGTAGGTCTTCATCACGATGCCGCGCAGGTCGGCGAGCGGGATGTCGGTCGCGAAGGGCCGGATCACCTCGAAGGCGAGCTCTCCGTAAGACAGGTAGCGCCACGCCTCGAGCGTGGTGGCGTCGATGCGCGGATAGTGGTCCGGCATCGCGAGGCCGCCGTCCGGCGCCAGGCCCTCGAGCAGGATATCGAGGAAGCGGGCGGGGCGGCCGCCGTCGACGGCGAAGGCGCCGCCGCGGGTCGAGACATAGTTCATGCGAGCCGGGTCGGTTGGGTGACGCGCCACGGCGGATCGATGCGATTCGCACCCGCGTGGAAGAGGCAGATCGGATTGCCGTCGGGGTCGGCCAGCCGCGCTTCGCGCCACAGCCACGGCTGATCGGCCGGCGGACCTTCGAACACCAGGCCCTGGCGTTGCAGCGCGGCGACCGTCGCGTCGAGGTCGTCACATTCGAAATAGACCACCGTGGTCGACGCCACCGGCCGGTCGACGCGATGGACCGAGAAGGTGCTGCAGCCCTGCGGACAGACGAAGCGCGCGTAGTGCGGCGCGTGCACGACCAGCTCGAGGCCGAGCGTGCGGTAGAAGGTCACCGCGCGCTCAATGTCGGTGACGGCGACCGTGACCTGGTTCAGATTCATCTAGGCGAGGTCTTCCACGCGGATCCGCGTGACCTTCGACAGCGCGGTCGCGAGCGACTCGATGCGGTCGATCGCCCCGTCGACGCGCTTCTCGATCGTGCCGTGCGTGAGCATGATGATGTCGGTCGCGTGCGTGCCTTCGGCCGGTTCCTTTTGCAGCACCGCGCCGATCGAGATGCCGGCGTCGGCCAGGATGCGTGTGATGTCCGCGAGCACGCCGGGCTTGTCGGCCACGCGCAGGCGCAGGTAGTAGGCGGTGCGCACCTCGGAGATCGGCAGGATCGGCGTGTTCGACAGCGAGTCGGGCTGGAACGCGAGATGCGGCACGCGATGCTCGGGATCGGCCGTGTGCAGCCGCGTCACGTCGACCAGGTCGGCGACGACGGCCGATGCCGTCGGCTCCGCGCCCGCACCGGCGCCGTAGTACAGCGTCGGGCCGACGGCGTCGCCCTTCACCAGCACCGCGTTCATCACGCCTTCGACGTTGGCCAGCAGGCGCTTGGCCGGGATCAGCGTCGGGTGGACGCGCAGCTCGATGCCGCTCGCACCGCGGTCGACGGACCCGTCCGCCGTCGCATCGACCCGTCGCGAGATGCCGAGCAGCTTGATGCGATAGCCGAGTTCCTCGGCGTAGCGGATGTCGTCGGCCGTGAGCTGCGAGATGCCTTCGGTGTAGGCCCGCTCGAACTGCATCGGGATGCCGAAGGCGATCGCGCTCATGATCGACAGCTTGTGCGCGGCGTCGATCCCTTCGATGTCGAAGGTCGGGTCCGCCTCCGCGTAGCCGAGTCGCTGCGCCTCGGCGAGCGCCGACACGAAGCTCGCGCCGGTGTCGCGCATCGACGAGAGGATGAAGTTGCTGGTGCCGTTGATGATGCCGGCGATCCACTCGACGCGGTTCGCCGTCAGCCCTTCGCGCAGCGCCTTGATGATCGGGATGCCCCCGGCGACGGCGCCCTCGAAGGCGACCATCACGCCCTTCTCCTGGGCGGCCGCGAAGATCTCGTTGCCGTGCAGCGCGAGCAGCGCCTTGTTGGCCGTGACCACGTGCTTGCCGGCCGCGATCGCCGCCAGCACGAGCCGCTTCGCGGTGTCGATGCCGCCGATCAGCTCGACGACGATCTCGATGCCCGGGTCGGTGACGACGGCCATCAGGTCGGCATCGACCGGCACGTCGGGCCCGACCAGCCTGCGCGCCTTGTCGACGTCGCGGGCGCCGACCCGGACGACGACGATGTCGCGACCGGCGCGGCGGGTGATCTCCTCGCGATTGCGCGACAGCACGCGCAGCAGGCCGCCGCCGACGGTGCCGGTGCCGATCAGGGCGACCTGGATGGGTTTGAGGGAAGAAGCCAAATTAGGCGCCGGCCTGCGCCGGGGTGACAAAGGTGAGCGTGGCCCCGACCTTCGCCGCGGTGGCAAAGCGGGGGTTCAATGGTGAAGAGGGGGAATGTCATCCCGGCGAAGGCCGGGACCCAATCATGTAGCGGCTCAAGCCGCGACTTTCGGCAGCACGCCGTCCTTGCGGAACATCTCCTTGATGCCGCGGATCGCCTGGCGCGTGCGGGCCTCGTTCTCGATCAGCGCGAAGCGCACGTGGTTGTCGCCGTAGTCGCCGAAGCCGATGCCCGGCGACACCGCCACGCGGGCCTCGGCCAGCAGCTTCTTGGCGAACTCGAGCGAACCCATCGCCGCGTAGGCCGCGGGCAGCTCGGCCCAGATGTACATCGACGCACGCGGCACCTCGACCTTCCATCCGGCTTCGGCGAGCCCCTTCGCGAGCACGTCGCGACGCCGCTGGTACTTGGCGGCGATCTCCCTGACGCAGTCCTGCGGACCCTCGAGCGCGGCGATCGCGGCCACCTGCACCGGCGTGAACGAGCCGTAGTCGTGGTAGCTCTTCATCCGCGCCAGCGCGTTGACCAGGTCCTTGTTGCCGACCATGAAGCCGATGCGCCAGCCGGCCATGTTGTAGCTCTTGGACATCGTGAAGAACTCGACCGCCACGTCGCGTGCGCCCTCGACCTGCATGATCGACGGGGCCTTCCAGCCGTCGAACGTGATGTCGGCGTAGGCCAGGTCGTGGACCACCAGGATGTCGTGCTGGCGCGCCAGCGCGATGATGCGTTCGAAGAACTCGAGTTCCACGCACTGCGCGGTCGGGTTGCTCGGGAAGCCGAGGATGATCATCTTCGGCTTGGGGATCGACTCGCGGATCGCGCGCTCGCACTCGGCGATGAAGTCGACCTCAGGCGTCATGCGGACGCTGCGGATGTCGGCGCCGGCGATCACTGCGCCGTAGATGTGGATCGGGTAGCTCGGGTTGGGCACCAGCACGGTGTCGCCGCGGTCGAGCGTGGCGAGCATCAGGTGCGCGAGGCCCTCCTTGGAACCGATCGTGACGATCGCCTCGCTGTCCGGGTCGAACGTCACGTCGTAGCGGCTCTGGTACCAGTTGCAGATCGCGCGGCGCAGCCGCGGGATGCCCTTGGAGACCGAGTAGCCGTGGGTGTCCGGGCGCTTGGCGGCCTCCACCAGCTTGTCGACGATGTGCTGCGGCGTGGGCCCGTCGGGGTTGCCCATGCTCATGTCGACGATGTCCTCGCCGCGACGGCGGGCGGCCATCTTCAGCTCGGCCGTGATGTTGAAGACGTAGGGGGGCAGGCGCTTGATGCGCGAGAATTCTTTCATGCGGGCCTCGGGTGCGCTCGTCGGCGCGGTGCAGCGGCGGTCTTTCGCGAAGCGGCGATTATAATTCACCCCCCCTCGAAAACCCCGCCGTTGCGTCGCATTGTTGCGCCTGCACCCGGTGGCCCACGCGTCCAGTGAAACTCCACGCCACCGTCGTCCCTTCGTCGAACACCTTCAACGCCTACGGCGACGGTTGGGTCGAGGTCAACGCGGTGCGCTTCGAGCACAGCCTCGTGGTCGTCCCCGATCGCCCGGTGATGGACTGGCCGGTCGCCGACTTCGCGTCGCTGGCGGCCGACAGTTTCCGCTTCATCGCCGACCAGAACCCCGAGCTGGTCGTGCTGGGCACCGGCAACCGCTTGCGCTTCCCGCATCCGCGCCTGCTCGCGCCGCTGATCGACCGCGGCATCGGCGTCGAGACGATGGACGTCTACGCGGCCTGCCGCACCTACAACATCCTGATGGCCGAAGGTCGCCGCGTCGCCGCCGCCCTGCTGCTGGAGCCGCCGGTCCCGGCGGGCTGATGAGCGACGCCGTCGGCCGCGCGAAGCCGGATGCCTCGTTCCTCGCCACCGCCCTGGTCCTGCTGCTGGTGGGTGCGCTGGTGTGGTTCGGCGGGCTCGGCCATCGCAAGCTGATCAAGCCCGACGAAGGGCGCTATGCCGAGATCCCGCGCGAGATGGTCGTCAGCGGCGATTGGCTGACCCCGCGGCTGAACGACCTCAAGTACTTCGAGAAGCCGCCGCTGCAGTACTGGACCACGGCCGCGGCCTACGAGGTCTTCGGCGTCCACGAGTGGACCTCGCGCCTGTGGACCGCGCTGACCGGATTCGCGGGGGTGCTGCTGGTCGGCTTCACGGCGGCGCGGCTCTACGACCGGCGCACCGGGCTCTACAGTGCGCTGGTGCTGGCCAGCAGCCTCGCGTACGTGCTGCTCGGGCACTTCAACACGCTCGACATGGGGCTGTCGTTCTTCATCACGCTGACGTGGTGCGCGGTGCTGCTGGCCCGCGATGCCGCGGCGCGCACCGACCTGCCCGATGCGCATTGCGGGACGACGGGTCGCAGTTCGCGTGTCCCTTCGCTGGTGTGGATTCTGGTCGCATGGGCCGCGATGGCGCTCGGGACGCTGTCCAAGGGTCCGGTCGCCGTGGTGCTGTCGGGCGGCGCGCTGTTCGTCTACCTCGCGACGACACGCGACTGGAAGCTGCTGAACATCCTGGCGATCGTCCGCGGCCTCGCGCTGTTCCTGCTGGTCGCCGGACCGTGGTTCGTCGCCGTGTCGCGAGCGAACCCGGAGTTCGCGCAGTTCTTCTTCATCCACGAGCACGTCGAGCGCTTCCTGACGACCGAGCACCGCCGCGAGGGGCCCGTCTGGTACTTCGTCCCGGTCCTGCTGGCGGGCCTGCTGCCGTGGCTGACCCTCGCGCTCGTGTCGGTGGTTCCGGCGTGGCGCACGCCGTCGCGCACGGGCTTCCATCCCGAACGCCTGATGATCGCGCTGATCGTCGTGGTGTTCGCGTTCTTCAGCCTCTCGGGCTCGAAGCTGCCGTCGTACATCCTGCCGGTCTTCCCCGCCTTCGCGATCCTGATCGGGCGGCGGCTCGCGTCCATCGACGGCGGCGCACTGAAGCGGCATCTGCTGGGCGTGGTCGCGCTGGCCGCGGTGGCCACCGTGACGGTGATGGTCGTGCCGTTCGACAGCGAGGATCCGGCGACCGTCGTCGACGCGTTCCGCCACGCGGCCGTCGCCAGTCTTCTCGCCTGGCTGGCCGCGACCGCGCTCGCGATCGTCCTGGCATCGCGCCGCCGCGTCGGCGCCGCGGTCGTCTCGGCGGCCCTGGGCGCCTCGGTCGGCTGGTCGGCCCTGCTGCTCGGCCACGAGGCCCTCGGTCGCGGCATGTCCACCTACGACATCGCGCGCGACATGAAGCCCCACATCGAAGCCGACTCGCCGATCTACAGCCTCGGCATCTTCGAGCACACGCTCGACTTCTACCTGCAGCGGCCGGTCACGCTGGTCGCATTCCGCGACGAACTGGACTTCGGACTGACCCAGGAGCCCGACAAGGGCATCGCGTCGCTCGACGAGTTCACGCGACGCTGGAACGCGGACCGGGCGCCGCTGGCGATCATGGCGCGGGACGTTTTCGATACACTCGTCGCGAGCAAGCTCCCGATGCGCGTGGTGGCCAACGATGGCCGGCGCATCGTGATCGGCAAGCCGGACGCGACGCCGTCCGCCCTCCCTTCGCAACCGACCCGCCCGTGAATCCGGCCAGCCTCGCCCTGATCCTCTTCGGCGTCTTCTTGAACGCCTGCGCGCAACTTCTGCTCAAGGCCGGCGTCAACAACGTCGTGGCCGCGATCGGCACGTTCGAGTATTCGTTCGCGAACCTGTGGCCCGTGGGGTTGCGGCTCGCGACCCAGTTGCCGATCATCGGCGGCCTGTCGTGCTACGTCGTCAGCGTCGCGGTGTGGATCCTGGGCCTGTCGCGCGTCGACGTGTCGATCGCGTATCCGCTGCTGTCGCTCGGCTACGTGCTCAACGCGGCCGCGGCGTGGTGGCTGTTCGGCGAGGCGATGACCCCCATGCGGCTGGTGGGCATCGGCGTGATCATCGTCGGCGTCTACATCCTCACCCGCAGCGCCTGAACCCTATCGCCAAACCGACCGCATGAGCGCCCAACCGAAACCCGTCGTCGCCGCAGCACCCTTCCTGCCGTTCACGCGGCCGACCATCGACGAAGCGACCATCGCCGGCGTCTGCGACGTGCTGCGCTCCGGGTGGATCACGTCGGGTCCGAACGTCAAGGAGTTCGAGAAGCAGTTGTCCGCGTACTGCGGCGGCCGGCCCGTTCGCGCGTTCAACTCGGGCACTTGCACGATGGAGATCGCGCTGCGCATCGCGCAGGTGGGTGCGAGCGCCGCGGACGAGGTCATCACGACGCCGCTGACCTGGGTGTCGACGTCGAACATCGTGCTCGACGTCGGCGCGAAGCCGGTCTTCGCCGACATCGATCCGGTGACCCGCAACATCGACCTCGACCGCGTCGAGGCGGCGATCACGCCGAACACGCGCGCCATCATCCCCGTCGATCTCACCGGCCTCCCGGTCGACCGCACGCGGCTCTACGAGATTGCGGGGCGCAAGTCGCTGCGCGTCGTCGAGGACGCCGCGCAGAGCTTCGGCAGCAACTGGGGCGGCGCGCCGATCGGCTCGACCGGCGACTTCGTCTCGTTCAGCTTCCACGCGAACAAGAACATCACCACCATCGAGGGTGGCTGTCTCGTGATGAACGACGAGCACGAGGCGCGGCTCGCCGAGGAGTACCGCCTACAGGGTGTCGTGCGCTCCGGCCTCGACGGCATGGAGGTCGAGCGGGTCGGCGGCAAGTACAACCTCACCGACGTCGCCGCGCGTGTCGGGCTCGGCCAGCTCCCGCATCTCGCGTCGTTCACCGAACGACGCCGCGGGCTCGCGCGCCGCTACCTCGAACGCTTCCATGCCGCGTTCGTAGCCGAGATCGACTGCCGTCTGCCGGTCGCCGACTTCGCGCAGAGCAACTGGCACATGTTCCAGGTGATCCTGCCCGAGGCGCATCTCGCGAAGCGCGGGATGAAGCGCGCAGACGTGATGGCGGCGCTCAACGACCGCGGCATCGGCACCGGCGTCCACTACCCGGCGCTGCATCTGTTCGCGCTCTATCGTCGCCTCGGCTGGAAGGACGGCGATTTCCCGCATGCCGAATATGCCGGCCGCAACACGCTGACGCTGCCGCTGTTCCCGACGATGACGGACGCCGACGTCGATCGCGTCGTCGAGGCGCTGGAATCCGTGCTGCGCGGTGCATGAAGGACGCATGCCGATGAGCACCCTCGAAGAGCGACTCGCCCCGCGGCCCGAGTGGCCGCACGCGTCGCGCCCGGGCGAGCCCGCCGATCGCTCGACCCACGTGCTGACGGGTTCGCCCACGGTCGACATCTCGGTGGTGGTGCCGGTCTACAACGAGGAGGCCGGCCTGCACCAGCTGTTCGCGCGCCTGTATCCGGCGCTGGATGCGATCACGATGGCGCGCGGACTGCGCTACGAGATCGTGTTCGTCAACGACGGCAGCCGCGACCGCTCGGCGGCGATCCTGTCCGACCAGTTCCGTGCGCGACCGGACGTGACGCGCGTCGTGCTGTTCAACGCCAACTACGGCCAGCACGCGGCCATCATGGCCGGCTTCGAGCGCGTGCGCGGCCGCTTCATCGTCACGCTCGACGCGGACCTGCAGAACCCGCCCGAGGAGATCGCGCGGCTGATCGACGCGATGGAGGCCGGTCACGACTACGTCGGCACGATCCGCCGCGCGCGCAAGGACTCGGCGTGGCGCAAGACCGCTTCGCACGCGATGAACCGCATCCGCGAACGGATCACGCACATCACGATGACCGACCAGGGCTGCATGCTGCGCGCCTACGACCGGCGCATCGTCGAGACCATCAACCAGTGCCGCGAGATCAACACCTTCATCCCGGCGCTGGCCTACACGTTCGCAAACAACCCGGTCGAGATCGAGGTCGGGCATGCCGAGCGCGCCGCCGGCGAATCGAAGTACTCGCTGTACGCGCTGATCCGGCTGAACTTCGACCTCGTCACGGGCTTCTCGGTGGTGCCGCTGCAGGCCTTCTCGCTGTTCGGCGCGCTGCTGTCGGCCGCGTCCGCGGTGCTGGTGGTCTGGCTGGCGCTGCGCCGCATCTTCGTCGGGCCGGAAGCCGAAGGCCTGTTCACGCTGTTCGGCATCGCGTTCTTCCTGATCGGCGTCACGCTGCTCGGCATCGGGCTTCTTGGCGAATACATCGGCCGCATCTACGAGGAAGTGCGCGGGCGTCCGCGGTGGATCGTGCAGGCGGTCATCGAACGAGACGCGCCTGCCGCCGATCAGAACGCCGCGGATCAGCGCGCCGCGAAGCAGTAGAGCTTGCCGGCGCCGCCGCTGGCCGCGAGCTGCGGATCACTGCAGCCGCGCGACGGATGCGACGAATTCCACGAATGGGCCGGGGGGTCGTCGCGCAGGCCGGTGCGATCGCTGTGGCCGACCATCGCCGCACCGTCCCCGCTCCTGGTCCAGTTGCCGCAGGTGCGGTCCTCGCTACCGCCGAACGCGGTGCCGTCGGCCTGCGAACCCGTCAGCACGTCGTGCATGTTCGGCTCGTCGCCCACGCCGTTGACCACGGCGCCCTGCTCGGTCAGTGCGATTTCCTTGGTAAGGCGGTTGTTCGCGTGCAGGTCGGCCACGCTGTCGGCGATGGTCGCCCCCTTGACGTTCTTCCACGGTCCGCTGCCGATGCGGTCGCGCGCGTCGACCGCGAGGGAAGCGGGCGTTGCGGACGCGCTCAGATAGGCCCGCCACGGGCCGTGGCCCAGGCCTGCGGCCGTCGCGAGCGACTGGCAATGCCCGTCGGCCCCAGCCAGTCCGCCGAAGTCGGCGCCCTTGCCGCTCCCGACGCTGGTGACGAAGAACCCGGGCCGGTCGCGATCGGACTGCAGGCCGGCACAGGCGGCCAGGACGAGCACGAGCGATCCTGCGAACGATGCGACGACGATGCGCTTCTTGTTGTTCATGGTGCGTCTCCTGGTCTGGTTGGAAGCAGAGTGCCCCCTGGTGCGAACGCGGCGGGGACCGCGAATAGTCCCCTTACAATCGCGGCTCGTCGATTCCCTGCCGCTTCCGGCCGCCTACCCGCGCGTCGACGGCCCTCCCACGCATGCCCTCCGCCGTCGTCTTCGCCTATCACCAAGTCGGGGTGCGATGCCTGCTCACCCTGCTCGCCCGCGACATCGACGTCCGGCTGGTGGTGACCCATCGCGACAGTCCCCGCGAGACGATCTGGTTCGACAGCGTGCGCGAGACCGCTGTCGCGCACGACCTCCCGGTGCTGTACGCCGAGGACCTCGATGCCGACGCGCTGCACGCGGCGGTCGCGCGCGTCGCCCCGGACTTCCTGTTCTCGTTCTACTTCCGCCACATGCTGCCCGCCACGATCCTGTCGCTCGCGAGGAAAGGCGCCTACAACATGCACGGCTCGTTGCTGCCGAAGTACCGCGGCCGCGTGCCGATCAACTGGGCGATCATCCACGGCGAGACCGAGACCGGCGCGACGCTCCACGAGATGGCGGTCAAGCCCGATGCCGGCGCGATCATCGCGCAGACGCCGGTGCCGATCCTTCCCGACGATACCGCGCACGAGGTCTTCGTCAAGGTGGTCGTGGCAGCGGAGCAGACGCTCTGGCGCGCGCTGCCCGACCTGATCGACGGACACCCCTTCCGCATCCCGAACGAACTCGCGCTCGGCTCGTATTTCGGTGGTCGCAAGGCGGAGGACGGTCGCATCGACTGGGGTGCGAGCGCGGCGACGATCCACAACCTCGTGCGTGCCGTCGCACCGCCCTACCCGGGCGCGACCACCACGATCGACGGCCGTCCCGTCACGATCGAGCGGACGCGCGTCGTGTCGACCGATCGCGCAGGTCCGGCGGCGGTCGGTACCGCGGCGCTCATCGTGGTCGCATCCTCGCGGACGCACGCGCGATGCGGCGACGGCCGCTGGCTCGAAATCGTCGAAGCGCGCAGCGGCGACGAGCGGCTGACGGGGCCGGCGCTCGCTGCTCGCCTCGGGGATGGCGAACACCGTGTCGGAGATGGCGCATGAACCAGCCCGCTTCGACGCCCCAGGTCGCGACGATCGCATGGAACAAGCATCGGGTCGAAGCGCTGACCGATGGCATCTTTGCCGTGGCGATGACGCTGCTGGTCATCGAACTCAAGGTGCCCGATCGTCACACCATTCACTCCCAGGACGAGCTGATCCGCATCCTTCTCGAGTTGGCGCCGAAGGCCGCTGCATGGTTGCTCAGCTTCCTCGTCCTGGCCACGTTCTGGATCTCGCACCATCGGCTTTTCCACTACGTCCGATCGGTCGATCTCACGCTGCTGTGGCGCAACCTGTTTCAGCTGACCTTCGTCAGCCTGATGCCCTTCTCGGCCGCGCTGGTCGGTGAATTCGGCGCGACCACGGTCGGTCAAGTCATCTACAACATCAACATGGTCATGCTCGGTCTGCTCGGGCTGTGGAAGGTCCAGTACGTCCATCACCACCCCGAGCTGCAGAGCCACCCGATCGAAAGCGGGACGTATCATGCGATGCGGCTGCGTCTGGGCGGGTTGATTCTGGCCGGCCTGATCGCGATCTCGATCGCCTACGCGGGTCGGACCGTACTCGCCACGTTCGCCTACCTGTTGATGATTCCCGTCGGCCGCTACGGACGGCATCTCGAGACCAAAGCTAGCCGCCGCGACGGCGCGGTCTTGCCGGCTCGTCCGGAACCCAATCACCCAGAACACCCATGAAAAAAATCCTCATCCTCGGCGTCAACGGCTTCATCGGCCATCACCTGTCCAAGCGCATCCTCGAGACCACCGACTGGGAGGTCTACGGGATGGACATGCAGAGCGAGCGCGTGTCCGAATGGCTGGACCACGAGCGCTTCCACTTCTTCGAAGGCGACATCACGATCAACAAGGAGTGGATCGAGTACAACGTCAAAAAGTGCGACGTGCTGCTGCCGCTGGTCGCGATCGCGACGCCCGCGACCTACGTGCGAGAGCCGCTGCGCGTCTTCGAGCTCGACTTCGAGGCCAACCTGCCGATCGTCCGCCAGGCCGTGAAGTACGGCAAGCGCGTGATCTTCCCGTCGACCTCCGAGGTCTACGGCATGAGCCGCGACGCCGAGTTCGACCCCTACGCGTCCGAGCTGGTCTACGGCCCGATCGACAAGCCGCGCTGGATCTACGCGTGCTCCAAGCAGCTGATGGACCGCGTGATCGCCGCCTACGGCCAGCAGGAAGGACTCGACTACACGCTGTTCCGGCCGTTCAACTGGATCGGTGCGGGTCTCGACTCGATCCACACCGCCAAGGAAGGCTCGAGCCGCGTCATCACGCAGTTCTTCGGCCACATCGTGCGCGGCGAGCCGATCAGCCTGGTCGACGGTGGCGCGCAGAAACGCGCGTTCACGTACATCGACGACGGCATCTCGGCGCTGATGAAGATCATTGCCAACGAGGGCGGTGTCGCCAGCGGGAAGATCTACAACATCGGCAACCCGTCGAACAACTACTCGGTGCGCGAACTCGCGACGATGATGCTCGAGCTCGCCGCCGAGTATCCCGAGTACGCCGACAGCGCGAAGAAGGTCGCGCTCGTCGAGACCACGTCGCGCGCGTACTACGGCGCAGGCTACCAGGACGTGCAGAGCCGCGTGCCGAAGATCGAGAACACGATGCAGGAGCTCGGCTGGGCGCCGCAGGTGCCGATGGCCGACGCGCTGCGACGCATCTTCGACGCGTATCGCGGCCAGGTCGCACAGGCCCGCAGCCTGGTCGATTGAGGCCGGCGTCGACGCTTCCGGCCGCCAGGCGCCGGGAGCGGTTCTTGGGGGCACCTTCGTGAGCGTCGCCATGCCGGCCGCCGGGGTGCCCGTTCGTTCCGAATCGGTCGCATCCTCCGCAGACCATCCCGCCTATCGTCGCGACATCGACGGCCTGCGCGCGGTGGCGGTGCTGTCGGTCATCGGCTTCCACGCATTCGCGTCGTACTTCCCCGGCGGTTTCGTGGGCGTCGACATCTTCTTCGTGATCTCGGGCTACCTGATCACGACGATCATCCTCGGCGACCTGCGCAAGGACGCGTTCAGCTACCGCACGTTCTACACGCGGCGCATCAAGCGGATCTTTCCGGCGCTAGTGGTGGTGCTGACCACCGTCTGGCTCCTGGGCTGGCTGCGCCTGTTCCCGGGCGAGTATCGACAACTCGGCGAGCACGTGGCCGCCGGGGCGACCTTCGTGTCCAACTTTGTCCTGCGGACGGAGTCGGGCTACTTCGACAACGTCGCCGAATCGAAGCCACTGCTGCATCTCTGGTCGCTGGCGATCGAAGAACAGTTCTATATCTTCTGGCCGCTGATCCTGGCGCTCGCGGTCCGACACCTCACGTCGCGCCTCGCCACGCTCTGGACGATCGTCGCCATCGCGTCGCTGTCGTTCGTCTTCAACCTGTCGACCCTCGGCACGGTGCCGGTATTCACCTTCTTCTCGCCCTTCACCCGTTTCTGGGAACTGATGGTCGGCGGGCTGCTCGCTCACGGCATGCAGAGCCGGCCCGCGTGGTTCGAGCGCTTTCGCGAGGTGCGCTCGGTGAGCGGATTCGTGCTGCTCTTCGCCGCGATCTTCTGGCTGTCGCGCGGCATGCCGTACCCGGGTTGGCGCGCGCTGCTGCCGACCATCGGCGCCTTCCTGGTCATCTCGGCGGGCCCTCGGCCCCGTCTGAACCGCTGGCTCCTCTCGAACCGCGCGGCAGTGTGGTTCGGCAAGATCAGCTATCCGCTCTACCTGTGGCACTGGCCACTGCTGGCGTTTCTGTTCATCGCGCAAACGCAGAGCACGTCTCGCGAGGTCAGGCTGGGCGTCGTGGCCGTCAGTATTGGGCTGGCCTGGCTCACCTATCGATTCGTCGAGACACCGATCCGCAGCAGCGGCAACATCCGGTCCCTCCCGCTCGGCCTGCTGGCGGCCCTGCTCGCGATCGGTGTCCTCGGGTACGCGACCTATCGGCACGAAGGCTTCGTCTCTCGCTTGGGCGACCGCGGCGCCTACACGGCGCGCTTCGACGAGAGCACACCGGAGATGCGCTATCGCACCGCTAACGGCATCCCCGAGAAGTTCCACGAGGAATGCAACTTCTACGACTACATCGCATGGCGGGCCGGTCACTCGACCATCACTGCGCGCAATCAGATTGATCCGTCCTGCTATCGGCGCGCGGCCGGTACCACGCGGGCCGTGTTCGTCTGGGGCGATTCGCACGCCGAGCATCTGAACTGGGGACTGCGGCAGATTCTGCCGAAGGACGTGGCGCTGCTGCAGGTGGCCAGTTCCGGCTGCGGAGCGGCCCTGGTCGAACCGTCGGCGCCAGCCGCCGACTACTGCGCGCGCTCGAACCAGTTCGCACTCGAGATCATCCGCAAGGAGAAACCCGACGTTGTCGTGATCGCGCAGCAGGGCGGGCACCAGATGGCGCGGTTCCGGCGGATCGTCGCGTCGTTGAAGGCGAGCGGCGTGCCCCATGTCCTCGTGATCGGTCCGATCCCGCAATGGAAGCCCGACCTCGACAAGGTGATCGCCGCGCACTTCTGGCCTGATCCTCCCGAACGGCTGAAGGACTACCTCAACGCCGACATCGTGACGCTGAACGACAAGCTCTCCAGGGATCGCAGACCCGATGACCCATTCGTGTACATCGACCTGTTCGACGCGCTCTGCAATAGCGATGGCTGCCGCATCGACGTCGACGGCGACTGGCGCGATGCGCTCATGACCTTCGACTACGGACATCTCACGCCGAAGGCGTCGGTCTTCGTCGCGCGCACCATCCTCGCCCCGCCGCTTCTCAACCTGCTGGGCACGCCGCCCGGGCCGCGACCCGAATGATCGACAATGCACGCATGCGCCCCTCTTTCCAAATCCGCCGCGCCGAACGACCGGACCTGCCCGCGCTTCACCGCCTAGTGCGC
>Ga0209512_1002736_pt1 | contig 18036 bp, 17 predicted proteins | sample frozenSSSSmetaG_FD_184142 | JGI IMG/M metagenome (GOLD analysis project Ga0209512, IMG submission 184142) | Glacier valley bacterial and archeal communities from Borup Fiord, Nunavut, Canada, to study Microbial Dark Matter (Phase II) -... | ecosystem: Environmental > Aquatic > Freshwater > Ice >... | reverse complement strand
TGATCAATGACTCGATAAAGGAGTTTCCATCGCCTGCATCGCCAAAGTATTGTGCCCGATGTATATTTTCGAAGCTGTCGAAGCCTCCTGCCATTGCGAGAGATTCGAGATTCTTCTTATTAATGGTTTGTAAATTAACTCTTTCTACAAAGTCGAATATCGATTTAAAATCTCCGTTCGCGTCTCTTTCGCTAACAATATCAGCCACAGCACCGGCACCAACGCCTTTTATGGCAGATAATCCAAACCGAAGTCCGCCGCTTTTGTTGACAAAGAATTTAGAGCGCGATTCGTTCACATCAGGACCTAAAACTGCCAAACCCATGTGCTTGCTCTCATCCATAAAGATGGAGATCTTGTCGGCATTGGTAAGGTTACAACTTAATACCGCCGCCATAAACTCTGAAGGATAGTTGGCTTTCAGATATCCGGTTTGGTAGGCGATATAGGCATAACAGACCGAGTGTGATTTATTAAAGGCATATTGGGTAAATGCTTCCCAGTCTTTCCATATTTTATCAATCAGGTTATCAGTCGATTTGCCGACCGTTTTACAGCCTTCAAGGAAAATAGGATTGCTTTTACAACCTTCGATGAATTTGGCTTTCAGCTTCTCCATCATCGGTAAATTCTTTTTTCCCATCGCTTTACGCAGTGAGTCAGACTCGCCTCGGGTAAACAGACCCAAGGCACGCGATTGAAGCATCACCTGTTCCTGGTAAACAGTAATTCCATAGGTATCAGATAAAAACTGTTCCATGATGGGGTGGTCATAAACAATCTCCTCACGTCCCATTTTCCTGTTTACATACTTTGGAATGTAGTCCATCGGACCCGGTCTGTAAAGGGCATTCATGGCCACAAGATCCTCAAAACGACTCGGTTGCAATAACCGCAACCATTTCTTCATTCCAGGCGACTCGAACTGGAATATCGCTGTTGTGTTCCCGTTGCTAAAAAGCTCGAACGTCTTTTTGTCATCGAACGGAATTTTGTCAATATCGAGATCTATTTTCTGAGAAAGGTGAATGTTCTCGAGGCAATCCTTAATGATTGAAAGAGTTTTCAGTCCAAGAAAGTCCATCTTTAATAATCCGATCGATTCAACAAAATGCCCGTCATACTGGGTAGTCAGCAGATCTTCATCTTTTGTCGGCATTAATGGGATATGATTGTCGAGCTTATCTCTTCCAATCAGAATTCCACAGGCGTGAACGCCAAATTGGCGGATACAGCCTTCGAGCGTTTCGGCAAATCTTAATGTTTTGACGATTAATGGATTGCTTGATTTTTTTTCTGCCTCAAGTAACGGATTTTCAATGTAAGCTTTCGCAAGTGTTATCTTAGGCGTTTCAGGAACCATTTTGGCAAGTCTGTCGGCTTCGGCGAGTGGCAGTTTCAGCACCCGCGATACATCCCTGATTGCCATTTTCGCTGCCATTGTTCCGAAGGTGCAAATATGCGCCACATTCTCGCGGCTATATTTTTCCTTTACCCAATCGAGCACCTTCTGGCGACCGTCATCATCAAAATCGATGTCAATATCAGGCATCGATATTCTGTCGGGATTAAGGAACCGTTCGAAAAGGAGATCATGCTTGATCGGATCGACATTGGTAATTCCTGTACAATAAGCCACAACTGATCCGGCAGCAGAACCACGGCCTGGACCCACGATTACCTGCATTCCACGAGCTGCCGCAATAAAGTCCTGTACAATAAGGAAATATCCCGGAAATCCCATCGATTTTATCGTATCAAGTTCAAATTCGATCCGTTCTTTCACTTCCTTGTCGAGTACTTCCCCATATCGTGATGTGGCGCCCTCGTAAACAAGATAGGTCAGATAGTCGCATTCGAACTTCACCCTTAAGGCATGTTCGTAGCCTTCCGATTTTTTAGGAGCATTCTTAAACTCCTCGATCATATCCGCTTCGGTGAATTTTTTCCTGTATTCCTCCATTGTTCCGAAACTTATGGGGATGGGAAATTCGGGCATGATCGGATCAGAATCCAGTTCAAAGAACTCAATTTTATCAGTGATATTCTGGGTATTGGCAAGCGTGTTGGGCAGATCGCTAAATAAAACATTCATCTCGGCAGTTGTCTTTAACCATTCCTGTTTCGTATACCTCATTCGTGAAGGATCATCGAGATCTTTTCCCGTATTTAAACAGATAAGAAGGTCGTGAGCATCTGCATCTTCGCCATTTGTGAAATGACTGTCGTTCGTCGCTATAACTTTTACACCAAACTTTTCGCCAAGCCGGATCAGTTCCTTGTTTACAATTACCTGACTTTCATAAACATCTGTCGGTAATAGCGGATCGGTCGTTTTATGACGCTGTACTTCGAGATAAAAATCATCTTTAAAAATGCTTTGAAACCACTTTATCGCCTCTTCTGCTCCGGGCAAATCCCCTTTCAGAATGCATTGAGGAATTTCGCCGCCGATACATGCCGACGATACAATTAATCCTTCGCTGTATTTTTCGAGAATATTTTTATCAATTCGTGGTTTGTAGTAGAATCCTTCCGTATTCGCCAACGTTACTAATTTCAATAGATTGCGATAGCCTTTTTCATTCTTTGCCAGTAAAATCAGATGGTCTCCCGACCGATCTTCTTTTTCGCTTTTGTCTTTGAAATGGATTCCCCGCGAAGCCACATAGGTTTCAACGCCAAGAATAGGTTTTATATCGAGTTTTTTGCATGTTTCATGAAACTCTTTGATCCCGAACATATTGCCATGATCGGTGAGCGCAAGGGCGGTCATGCCGTCCTTTTTTGCTTTTTTTACCAGATCTGATACTGCAGCCGCACCGTCGAGGATTGAATATTGACTGTGGACATGAAGATGGGTAAATGATACCATAGTTAAAACCTTTTGAATGAATGGGAATGTCGTTTCCCGACCGTGCATTTTGTGGCACGGATAAAAATAGAAAATTTAAACCGAATACATTCAGGTGTTGATAACTATTGAATGTTAGATGCAAATTGTTGAAATGAAGGGATATAAATAAAATAGGGCAAAATCTTCAATTAAAGGGTCTACTCAATAAAAAAAAAGAAGGAAACCCGTGGGGGAATCCTTCTTTTCGTCATGACTGGAATTAAGACAGTCAATTGTATTTGGAAAGCGTAATTGACATCTTTCTCAATATTTGAATAAGATGACTCTAAGTCAAACGATTTCGTTTAAAGCGCAATGTCTTTTGTCGCGATGCTAATTGCCTGAAGATAGTCGTAAGTTGTCGATTCAAATAACAACCCAGTCAATTCAAAGGTATAAGTTCCGGCTATTCCAGATGTTAAACTTGATAACGAAAATCCTATTTTTAGACTTGCTTTTAATGGAGAACTGTTATCAACAAAGGCGGGACGAGAATAAACCGGTGTCGTTCCTTTCGAAACTTTAAGCTGGTAACCATGTGTACTAGCAATTGCATCCCAGGTAATGTACAAAGAGTCTCCACTAACCGTTTTTACCAATGAAGTGATGTTTGCCGGCTGAAGTGAAGCGGCAGACAATGAATTGGTGTAGGTTATTTCCTCACCGTCATTAAATTTTACAAGGTATGTGTAAGTGCCGGAAGCTGGAGGAGCTATTGCATAATCAGCAACTGCAGGTTCATTATAAAAAGAAATTCCTCCATTTTCAAAATTGGTTAACTGCAAAGTTCCGCCGCTGGGTGATGTGACGCTTACGCTTGCCATCCTGTTATAGGAAATTACTGAATGTACTGCTGTATAAACAGTCACACCCTGTGCGTTTTTAATTGCTTTTATAGAAACATCAGCTGTTGCTATATTCTCATTTTTTTGTTTTTGACATCCCGATAAACCGACCAGGATCAACGTCACGAGTGTTAATGATTTTAATATATTCATTTTCATTAGTTTAAAAGATGTAACTGGTTATTTAAAGAGTTTTCATTTCATTCGCCAATAATCAAGAGAATTTTCCCTGACTTAAAGCGCAACGTCTTTTGTTGCGGTGCTAATGGCCTGAATGTAGTCGTAAGTTGTCGATTCGAATAGCAATCCGGTCAATTCAAAGGTATATGTTCCTGTACCTGAGCCATTGGTTAAAAGAGTAGCGACAGGGATTCCTAACCTTAAACTTGACTTCAGCGGTACGCTTCCGTCAGCAAATGCAGGTTGATAATAAGCCTGCGTTGTCCCTTTCATCACTTTAAGCTGGTAAGCATGGGTAGTAGCAATAGCATCCCACTTAATATAAACTGAGTCACCATCCGCAGATTTTGCCAGCGAAGTAATATTGGCTGGAAGAAGAGTAGCGGTTGCCAATGAATTGGTGTAGGTTATTTCTTCACCGTCATTGAATTTTACGAGGTATGTGTAGGCACCGGCAGTTGGGGCAGTTGTTGAATAATCAGTAACTGCGGGTTCGTTAAAAAAAGAATTACCTCCATTTTCAAAATTTGTCAACTGCAAAGTCGCACCACCCGGTGATGTAACACTTACGCTTTTCATTACATTATAGGAGAATACCGAATGGATTGCCGTATAAACAGTTGCTCCCTGAGCATTTTTAATTGATTTCACAAAAACATCTGCAGTTGCCTCGTTAGTGATTTTTGCTTTTTCGCATCCTGATAAGCCCAACATAATCAGGGCTATCAGTGTTAATAAATGTACTTTTTTCATTTGTAATAGTTTAATAATTAATGGCACTTTTACATGGTTTCCAACTTTTAACCGATATTTTGCCCTGCCAAAATGCAAAGCAAAGTTAAGCAAATCTGTTTATTTACCTCAATTCGGTGTAAAGCCAAAACAACTTTAAGTAAGACGCCTCTTCGTTTGGAACGGTTGCGTGCGAACGATGATATTAATTTCCGCTAAATATTCAATGGCTTTGATGGTGAAAATTTCATTCCGCAGAATTGATCTGTTCGTAGTTTAAACGGAAACGAATTGAAATTAAGTCAACTATTTTTAGTACCGAATAATATTGTATCTTTGCCCCGCAAATAAAAATTATAAATTTTAACGTAAAACGTTATGTCAGTAAAGATTCGTTTGGCAAGGCATGGTCGCAAACAACATGCTTATTACCACATTGTGGTAGCAAACAGCAGGTCGCCACGAGATGGCAGGTTTATTGAAAGGATTGGTTCTTACAATCCAAATTCTAATCCTGCCACCATCGATCTTAATTTTGATAAGGCCATTGAATGGCTTAACAATGGCGCCCAGCCTACCGATACTTGTCGCACAATATTGTCGCACAAGGGGGTAATGATGAAAAAACATCTTCTTGAAGGTGTTAAAAAAGGAGCTTTTGATCTTGCTGAAGCCGATAAGAGGTTTGATGCATGGATGAAAGAAAAAGAAAATGCAGTTCAGACAAAAAAAGATGGTCTTACAGCCGGATTCAACGAAGACATGAAAAAACGTCTTGTAGCTGAAACAAAGGTAAATGAGACCCGTATTGCTGAAATTGCCAGGAAAAATGCTGCTGCTGCCGCTGCTCTTATCGTGAAACCGGTAAAAGAAGCTGAACCAGAGGCGGAACCAGAAACAGAGGCTGAAGTAGCCGAACCAACTGAAGAAGCATAAAACTGAAAAGTTTTTTTGCAGCAATCAGCTGAAAAAATTACAAAGGGCGATGGTTATTTTAACCATCACCCTTTTTTTATATCTTTGTATTTCATTATTTGTATTTTGCTATGATTCAAATAAATAAGGAAGATTGCGTAGAGGTCGGTTATATACAGAAACCACATGGACTTAAAGGCGATGTCATTCTGGTATTCGAAAAAGAGTATGAAGAAACGATTGAAGAACTTGAATTTCTATTCGTTGAAGTAGATGGCGGACTGGTTCCATATCGGATCGAAGATGATGGATTAAATTTCCGAACCGACGAAAGTGCCATTTGCAAACTTGAGTTTATCGACACACTTTCAACAGCAAAAGATATGGTTGGATGCAAAGTGTATGCTTTCGATCATGCCGTAATCGATTCTGAAGATGAGGGTATCGCTTCTACTTTGATTGGCATGCGGATTTTCGATGCGAAATTTGGAGATATTGGACTGATCAGCCGGGTGGATGATTTTTCGGGTAACCTGGTTATTACGGTTGATCATCCGCGTGCCGAAATCATGATTTCACTTTCTGACGAGGTCATTACCTCGGTTGATGAGGAAAAGCGGGAAATGCACCTGGATTGCCCCAATGGATTGATCGAAATATACCTCGATTAAAATATTTTATCGATATTGCAACTTTCAGCTTGTTTGTGCGTCCTTATTATAAGTATTTAATTTGGAAATAGGAGACAAGGCTCGGTTGAATCGGGGAGGGTCTCACAAGAACGTGCTCAATAATAATTTATTAACTCAATTACTTTATCATGAAATCACGATTAATTACATTAATTGCAATTCTGGTAATTACCGGAACACAGCTGCTTGTCGCTCAGACAAACCAAAAGAGGGAAGTTACTGCTTTCACTGAGATCTCGTTGAGGATTGGAGCAGATGTTCATTTGAAACAAGGCAACACGCAGTCGGTGGAAGTGAAAGGTAAAGAGGCCACCCTCGACAAACTAATTACAGAGGTAAAAGGCAGGACATTGGTGATCAGGTATCCTAATGACTCCTGGTTTAGCAAGTGGACACCTGGTTCGGTTGATATTTATTTAACAATGCCGCAAATTGATGCACTGATTATCTCCGGATCAGGATCAATTTTTTCTGATGGAAAAATTGAATCCCGAATTTTGGAAGCAACAATTAGCGGAAGTGGTGATATTAAATTGGCTGATCTCAAAGCTGAAAAGGTTTCTGCCACACTTTCGGGTTCCGGGAATATTCATCTCTTTGGAAAACAGGATGCAACTGAACTTAAAGCAACTATTTCCGGTTCCGGCAATGTAAAGGCAATTGAATTTCCGGCTGAGAGTGTAACTGTTAAAATTGTAGGATCGGGGAATTGTTGGGTAAATTCAACCAAGAATTTGGTCGTTAAGCTTGCAGGATCGGGCAATGTTGTTTACCGTGGAAATCCTTCAGTTGAATCCAGTATTGCTGGTTCGGGTAAGGTGAAGGAAGAAAAATAGGATTACAGGCGGCTTGCAACTGGCTACTTGCATTTCATTGCCAAATGCTGGCCGCTATTTTCTGATAATTTCAATCTGGCCCCCCACGCCCAGCTTGATAATACCTGAAGGAGTCGACTTCGACAGATCATCCTGACGAAACTTAACTGTAAAATCAACAGATTTCTTAATTTCCTCACTGATTTCGGCAAAATTCTGAGGCGATTTTTGTCCGCTGATATTTGCAGAAGTCGAAACCACTGGTTTCCGGAAGCGTTGAATCAGTTGCTGCGTAAAGGCTTCATTCGTAATTCTGATCCCAATACTTCCATCATTGGCTAATAAGTTAGCCGCCAAATTTTTAGCACCCGGATAGATAATAGTAAGCGGGGTGTCGGCTACTTCGATCAACTCCCATGCAATTTCCGGAACTTCAGAAATGTACGAGTTGAGCAAGTTCGGGTTTTCCATCAAAACAAGCATACTCTTTGTATCCTGTCGTTGTTTAATTTCATAGATACGGCTGACAGCTGCGGCGTTTGTTGCATCACAACCAATTCCCCAAATGGTGTCAGTAGGATATAGGATGGTTCCACCCGAACGAAGTACCTCGACTGCTTTTACGATATCCTCGACAAAACTCGTGCTCATGATTCCTTGTATTTAATAAAGTGTTTATTCTCGAACGGACGATAGTTGAACAATTTTTCAAAATAGTACAAGACGAAATATCGGGCGTTAAATTTTTTCCTTTTCGTCGAGAGTTCCGGATGCCAGTTAAGTGCATTAATGCGGGCTTGCATGACTTTAGGATGTGCCCCTCTGAATTTTTTCAAGCTGTCAATACCTTCTTCATATTTGTATTCTTCAGATACCTGATCTGAGGTTTTGATATGTTTTGAGTCGACCGACCAGTATTGCTTGGATCCTTCTAATTTGTTCATCATCAGCTTCGGTGGTCTTACCCAGCCATAATGATACATGGTGGCGTCAATAAAAACGCCGGTCAGTTTTTTAGCATTTTTCCAGCGAAAGCCCTGTGCATCGTTCCACGACCTGATCTCTTTATTGTTACGGACAATACGAATTTCGCTCCTGTACCAGCGTCTCGAATCAGCGTAATAGTCGAAGGTGCCATAAAAGTGGGTGTAGTGCATAATCAATCCGTCAACTGCTTTGATATCCAGGTATTTTCTCATAGAATGTACAATTCCTGGTAAGTACTTCTCGTGAACCACTTCATCTCCCTGAATGTAGAAGCACCAATCGTATTCGGCTGGGATAAAGTCAAACGCTTTATTGGTTTCAGACGCGAGTACCCGACCTCGTTCGCGCAAAGATGGATCCCAAACTGTATCAATGATTTCAATTTTATCGGAACCAATCGATTCGATCAACTCCCTCGAACCATCATTACAATCGCCAACAGCCACAATAAATTTATCGCAGACTGGTAAAATCGATGTAATGGCTTCAATTATAGGGTAGTCGAACTTTACAGCGTTTTTTACAAAACTAAAACCGCAAACTTTCATCGTAATTATTTTGTGTAATCCCTTGAATAAAGGGTAGTTTATACCTTAAATCCGGGTATTCCGTTGAAATCAAGTGTTGCAAAATAATCTGTAACAGTTTCGGCTCTTCTTATCTGAATGACCTCCCCATTTTCGCGAAGTAATAATTCAGCAGAACGAAGCTTCCCATTATAGTTGAACCCCATAGAATGTCCATGCGCACCTGTGTCGTGAATAACAACAATGTCACCAGAAGCTAATTTTGGTAAAACCCTGTTAATGGCAAATTTATCATTGTTTTCGCAAAGCGAGCCAGTCACATCGTACATGATTTTTGTGGCTGAATCTTCCTTGCCGGGCACTGTAATATGATGATAGGAACCATAAAGTGCAGGTCGCATCAAATCGGCCATACACGAATCAAGACCTGCGTATTTTTTGTACGTATTTTTGATGTGAAGTACCTTACTCACCAGAAAACCAAAAGGTCCTGTGATTGCGCGTCCCGATTCAAAGTAAAGCTTGATCGGTTTCAGCCCATTTCCAAGGATATATTTTTCGTAATTGATTCTGATCCCTTCACTCATTTTTTCCAGGTTTACCTCGACCTGTTCTGGTTTGTAAGGAATTCCGATTCCTCCGCCAAGATTGGCAAATTCGAAGGTGATATTCAACTTTTTCGAGAGGTCGGCAATCAGTTCAAAGAGAATCTGCGCAGTGCCTGCAAAATAATCTGAGTCGAGTTCGTTGGATGCCACCATTGTATGGATTCCGAATCGTTTGACCCCTTTGTCGATCAACATTTGGTAGCCTTCGAAAAGCTGACTTCTAGTAAAACCATATTTTGCTTCCTCAGGATGTCCGATAATTGCATTTCCTTCTTTTAGGGAACCAGGATTGTACCGGCAACAAACAAGTTCAGGTAAACCAATCTTTTCGTCAAGATATTGAATATGAGCAATGTCATCAAGATTGATAATGGCTCCTAATTCCATTGCCTTTTGGAACTCTTCAGCAGGTGTATCATTCGAAGTAAACATGATTTCTTCGCCGCGCATTCCGATCCGCTCTGCCAATTCAAGTTCAGCTATTGAACTGCAATCGATTCCAAATCCCTCATTACGAAGGATTTTCATCAGATATGGATTCGGAGCAGCTTTTATTGCGTAATATTCTTTAAACCCTTTATTCCAGGCAAATGCCTTTACGAACCTTTTTGCATACGACCGCATCCCTTTTTCGTCGTAGATATGAAAAGGAGTCGGGTACCTTTCGATTATTTTCTCTAATACTTCTTTTGTAAAAGGAAGTTTCTTTTCAGTCATAAAATTATAAATTAAAGCGGTGCAAAATTAGAAAAATTAAGCACACAATGCATCCAAAGCGTTAAAACCCATTGAGGAACCTTACTTAAAGGTAACTGTGAATTTTTCAAGTAACCTGTTAACAAGTTGAATGGGATAAAAGTTCTTGATGAAAACGGAATAGGCCGGATGCAAATTCCGGCCTATTTCATTATTAGATAATTTTTTAAGTTATCGTGTAAAATTCTTAAAAATCATCCCCACAACATTATTTATTTGGTCTTCCCTGGTTTCGGTGCGAGGGTTTACAAGACCTTCAGCAACACCTTCCCAAACCATCGATTTTTCCTGAACGTCGATCACATCAATGAAAAGTGTTCCTTCAACTGATTTGTTTACATCGACATAGGTGTTAGATGAACCCCAACCGCGATAATACATTCCACCATTGTAATTGGTGTTCGCAGTGGCGGAATATTTGGTCTTTCCTTTTACAAAAGCATTTACCAAAACATCGGGAGTTTCAGAAACCTGAAAACCTTTGGCCTGCATCTCTTTTGTAATAGCATCTTTCAGCCTGCGACGGTTTAAGTCATTCAACGTTACCTTATCAACTTCTTTGCTGAAATTGAATGTTTTGTATTTTGTGAAGTCAGCTTTCCGATCGTAGTCGGAACTCACTTTAATGCTGGCGCAGCCGGCCATTACAACTACCAGAATGACTGGTAAAATTGTTTTTAAAAAATTAATTTTCATAGCGGTAAAATTTAAATTATACATTATTCTGAATCTTTATTATTCTTTGATCTATCGTTGACGTCCATTACCTTTTTCCCTGTTCGTAGTTTTTGAGGATGCAGCTGGTGTAGACGAATTGTTTTCACGCGCCTCTCTTCTATTTGACGATTGTGTATTGACGGCTTTGCTTTCGCGTTGTTGCGGTCTGCCGGCTGCTCGTTCTGGCGCAGCAGATCTTTGTTGAGGCTGTGATGCCTCTCTTCTTTGCCGGGCAGAAGCGTTTCGACCTGATGCGGCGCTGTTTCCCGTATTGTCAGCTGCTGGCTGTTGGCGGGATCTTTCGGTATTAGCACCAGCTCGATTGGTGCTTGCAGGTACTGATTCCCTTCGAATAGTACCGTTACCCACTCCCGATCCTCTTCTGTTTATGGAACCTTCAGATCTTACTGGATTAACTGTATTATATTCTCTCCTATTTACTTTTCCAGCCGGTCTTTCATAACTTCTTTGTCCATTTCCATTTCTGTTTATTGATTCATTTCCACGGCGGTTTACCGTACCGCTTGTTCCGGCTCTCTGTCGTGCATTTGAATATTCGCCTTGTCTCGTGATTCCTGAATTGCCTCTTCTCGCAGATCCCGATTCCATTGAATTTGGCCGGCGGACAATGTTGTTGCCTCTCTGATGATCAATTCTTTCGAGGTTTGAGTTATTGACCCTCGGATTGTTGATTATATTTGATTCAATTGATCTATAGAATGTATGATGAGAAACCGGGCGATGCGAGTCCCGATAGCGATTCACATAATGATTTTGGTAATAGCTGTAGTAATTATACGATAAATGAGGGAATAAAGTCGGATGATTATACGATTGCCAATGGATAAAGTGATATGATGGCAGTCCGACAAAAACAATATTCCCATAGTTGTTTCTGTAAAAGCCTGTGTGATAATAAACTGGACGTGGTCTCCAATAAGTATTTGAATACCAGTATGGATATCCGAACCAGTAGGGATAACTATTGACGACGTTTACCTCTACTATTGGCGCGGATGAACTTACATACCTTACTTCATTATTCTCTTTGGCAAATTTTTCCGATGCATCGAGCATTTCGTTGTATGCCTCAGGATCGTTCTGTATCTGAGTCTTATAGGCATCTAAATCTTCTTTGTTTTGTTCCGCCAGTTCCTTCGAAATTCTGTTCAGATTACCTTCAATCCAATTCGGATCTTCATTATATACAGCTCCAAGGAGAGTAGTAAAGTCTTTATCTTCAACAAGAATAGAAACAATCTCAGGGTAAGCAAGCAAAGTATTTACACTTTCATGGGTATCGGAATCGTAAGGATCGAGATATGATTGAAATGCATCGTCTATTTCGCTGTTTAGCTGGTCAATGCGAAGAATGACCTCAAAATACTTCCGCGTATATTTTTTTGCTGTTTCATGAATATCTTCAGGGTAATTCAAAACGATCTGATTGACTTCAGAAGAGGAAGGTTTTCCATTTCTTACCAAGTCGGCGATAAGGTTTGGATAACGAGCCATTTCGTAAAATGCAGCCTGTGCATCACGATCGTAATCATCGATAATTGCCATGAACTGACTCTTTGATCTATTTTGTAACTCTTCGATTCTGTTCAGCACTTCAGGGGTTTGCGCTACCTGGAGAATATCGCGTTGAACGTTTTCGTCGTAACCTGCAATTGCGTCAACAGTAGTGCGATCTTCATCAATCATTTGCAATAGTGCGTTTTGATTCTCCGACTGAGCTTTCCCTTGTATTGAAAGGCTCATTAGTATTGCTAAAAATATAAAAGGCAGTATGTTGTATTTGATCTTTCCGTACTTTAATGAAGTTTTCATGACTTACAATTTTAGTTGTACACCTAATCGCAAACAAAAATTCTGCCAGAAATGAATAAACGCTGAATGTTTAATTTTTATTTTAGATGTTTTAAAACCGTTTAAAGGTTAAATAATTGGGATATAGATTATTTCGAAATTTTAATTTTGGTAGTTGTAAATCTGTTTAGTAGATTCCGAAAATAGGCTTAATCTGTTGATTTATAGTTATTTAGTTTTTTTGTTAGGGAGAATATAGGGAGAGGAACCCGATTATATCACTATTTTTAGCTGGCTTTCTTCAATCATTGACTGTCAAAAAAAGACAGCCAATGATTTTTAAAAATATGGTTTGGCGACCAGCTGCACTACAAATATAGTATAAATACAGATGCCGTTATAATTGCAATACGTATGGTAATTGAATTTCATAAAATCAGAGGAAAAATAAAGAATCTAACTAATCCTATTTTTCCTTATTATTTTTCACAGCCTCATCAACATCACTCTGTTCTAAAACCCCCAAAAAAACAAAGTCATCGAATTGGTTTTTCAAAATTTCAGATAATCTCCAAACATTCTTTTCTTCGTGCGATTTTTCAGGGTCAGCAAGTCTTGCATTAAGCTCTTTCATCCTTTTTATAAGAAAATTTCTTACATTTATATTAGTTCGTGAAAAATATAGTATTAAAGCGTCTTTATCAGCAATTTGCACTTTTAATTCTTTAACTCTTTCATTTAGTCTCTCAATTTGATTGTTTAACGCGTCAATTTTCTGACTGTCACCTTCAATTTCAAACAATTCATTAAAGCTTACTCCTAAAGCTTTTGCAATTTTTCTTCCTGTCTCAATATTAATGGAATCGGTTATGTCATCTTCAATATTAGAATAGGCAGTGGGTGTAATATCACATGCTCTTGACATGTAGGCTTTTGAAAGTCCATTGTCATTTCTAATCCTCTTTATTTTCCCCTCAATACCCTTCATTCGTTAAATTTTCAACAAAGATATATCAAAAAAAAATAATATTAATTCACAAATAATCCATAAATGTTTTGTTTATGTGAATTTATAATTATATTTGTGAATTAATTGTTCACAAATAAAACCATAAAAAAATGGCAACAAACACAAAAATCGAAAAAATCAACCTAGCAATAGACGTGCTCCAGAGATTGAAAAACGATGAGATCAACGAAGAGGCATCTAAAGTTAAAATCCCTGAATTTGAAGATGACAAAATTTTAAGGCCAGAAGCTGAAAAATTGGCTGGAGTAACTCAGCCAACATTTGATAGACTCTTGAAAGCAAATAGATTTAGAGTTCATAGAGTAGGACGGAAACAATTTTTTTTGCGATCCGAAATGTTGGAAGACCTAAAACGAAATGATTAATTAAAAACCCTTAATATTTTTTGCTATGATACTAACTTTTGAAATTGACGACAACAAATTAACACAAGCGATGCGTATGGCTTTGCGTGAAGAGATGGCCGCTCAGAAAACAGTAGCACCTCCCGAAAAACCGAATACCCTGCACTCGCTTAAAGAACTGGCCGACTTCCTGCATGTGAGTATAGCCACCGCGCAGCGGTACAAAAACGAGGATATTATTCCTTACATCCAGTGCGGACGCAAATGCATGTTTAATACAAACGATGTGATGGCGGCAATGAAAAAATATAGCGACAGATAACAATATTTTACAATGTGCGGAATATCAACGTTAAGTGGTTATTTCTTACGACATAATATTAGGGCGTTTTTTTGTCCTTTATTTTGTTGCCTATTTTCAGCAACATTGTTTCAAATTTAAAATTCATAAGATATGAAACAAAAGATTCAAAAGGATGAAGGTCGAAATTTGGTCGTTGCAACCAGGCTCACCAGACAAGAGCACAAAATTCTCAAAAAACTTTGCAAAGAGAATAAAATCACATTTGCAAGATTAGTCAGATACTCCCTGGAGCAAACCTTGAATAATAATTTAGTCCCCACAATGCCAAAATAAAAAAATGACAATCAGAAAAAAAATAGAGTTGGCAAAAATAGAGGACAGCAAAGATCCTAAAAAAGACCAGGTCGAATTTGGCTTTTCAATAGAAAATGGGAGATATGCTTTCACTTATACAAGAGGAAAGAAAACTGAAACAATTGAGGGTTCAAATTTCGTAATGAAAAGTTTATTCAACCTGGATAATGGGACCAACGATAGCAAAAGGATTATTCAAATCCAACGATATTCAGGTGAAAACCATATTGTTGAAGTTAATTCTTCGGAAATGAAGCCTGAAAGCTTCGAAACCATTCTAAAATCGAAACGCTGCACTTTTCTGGCTAATTACCCTGAAATGAAAAAGATATTTGCAAAGATGATGGACGATGAGAAAGAGGCATTTCTGATTTCTGAAATAGGATGGAATAAAGAGCATCAGGTTTATGTATTTGCCGACGCAATTTTTTCAGAAAATACTATACTTGAAATAGATGAGCTCGGAATTATCACAGTTAAGAATCATAAATATTATCTTCCAACATTCGGGTTTGCAAACCTTAACAATGAGGAATTTAAAACCGATCAGCTTTACCGATTCATTCCCGGAACAACAACTTTCAAAGATTGGTCGAAGCTTTATTTCCAAGTATTTGGGGCAAACGGACTTATTGGAATACTATTTTTGATTTCAACAGTTTTCCGCGACATTATTTTTGATGCTCTCGGAGCTTTTCCTTTCCTTTTTTTGTTCGGCGATTTCGGCACGGGAAAAACAAAATTCGCTGAATATCTTTTATCAATATTTGGTAAAAATATTAAGGGCGTCGACCTTACGAATGCAACCATGATTTCGCTTAGCAGAACAACACAATCGAAGAATAACGTATTATTTTATTTCAAGGAATATACTTCAGACATTGAATCAAATATTGAAACCTTTTTTTTGGCTGCTTACGATGGTGTTGGCCGGACAACCGGAGTAAAATCAAACGATAACCGAACTAAAAACGAATCAGTCAATTCATCATTGGTGTGTGACGGGAATAGCCTTCCTTCGGGTAAAGCAGCGGTTTTTTCACGAATGATTTTACTCATTTTCGAAAAACAGAATTTTTCCCAAGAGGAAGAGAATCTATTATTTCAATTGGAAAAACTTTCGACAGATGGATTAGGGAATGTTTTGGTTGAAATACTTGCTTGCAGGAAAATATTTGCAGAAAATTTCAAAAAGGTGTTTGTTGAAACCACTGAACGAATCAGAAAAAGAAGTGAGGTTCTCCCATCGCGACTGATAAATAGCATTGCAATGATTTACTCCACTTACTTTTGTTTATCCTCAAATATCACCTTTCCGTTTGATAATAACGATGTAACAACGCATATTTATAAAGTGGCAGATTATCAAAATGAACTACTTAAGCAAATAAGCGCGGTAAGCATTTTCTGGACGGCAATTGATTTTCAAATCAAACGTGGACTTATACAAGAATTCAAGCCGGAACTGAAAAACAAGGGAGCTCAATATCGGCTGAAAGTTATGACAGAATCCGAATACATTCTTCAAATAAAACTTGAATCGGTTTATACTTTATATACGCGGTATTGCAAGGAAGGCAACATTCGTTTTCTTGATCAGAACTCGCTCAAAATGCTACTGACAAGCACAGCAAACCCAACATTTATTCCGTCCAATCAAAAACACCGAGGTGTTTATCACTTCGATAAATATTTTGGTTCTTGTCACCAATTTATGTTAAAAAAAGAAGGTGGTATTTATAAACTCGGCGAAATCGAATTATCTATCTAAAATGTCTAAAATGTCTAAACCAATGATATTAAAACAGAGATATACCATTAAATACACGTTTAGACTTGGTTTAGACAATTTAGACTACTTATTTATGTTAAAAAAATTACGTCTAAACCATCTAAGCCAAAATTGAAAATTTGTTGAAACTAAAAGTTCTTAATATCAATTAAATACATCATAAGTTTAGATGGTTTAGACAATATAGGCAGATTTATAAAACACTCCTGCTTAGAGCAAAAAAATAAGAAAATTACGAAATATGTTAATTGTTGTGTGTTAAAAACAAGACAATATAATTCATTTTAAAAATAAAAATAGTCATGAAAGCATCCAAAAAGAAAATCGAAATGTCAATAGCCGGGTTACTGAAGAGTAAAGGAATCAATCCGGATAAAGCAGATGGTAGCAATATTTTTTATGGTTCCCCAAATATTAATAAGAAAACACCGAGGTTTAAGGTATTCCGGTCTAAAGATCATTTTGCTAATCAAAAAGAAAAAAAATGAACTGCCAACAAGCCAACGAAATGTCAATAGCCGGGTTCCTGATGTCCAAAGGCACTAATCCGGATAAAGCAGATGGTAACAATTTTTGGTATTGTTCCCCAATAAGGAATGAGAAAACACCAAGTTTTAAGGTATGCCGTTCCAAAAACGTATGGTTTGATTATGGCTTGGGTACCGGTGGAAAATTAGTGGATCTTGTTTGCAAAATGTACAATGTTGACATAAGTGGTGCACTTCTGATTTTAGGCGGTGCAGCAGCCGAGATATCCCATTTTTCTTCTGACAAGCGAGAATCATTCGATCAGGAAACAAGAATTGAAATTAGGCACATGCAGCCTCTACAAAACAAAGGGCTGATTCAATATCTGGAGAGTAGAAAGATCAGTCCTGCCTTAGCCTCCAAATATTGCAGCGAAGCATATTATACCACGACCGGCAACGACAAGCAATATTTTTCAATTGCTTTCGAAAATGACAGTCATGGTTTCGAATTACGCAACAAGTATTTTAAAGGATCAACTTCCCCCAAAAATATTACCAGCATTAAAGGACCGAACCCATTAATCGTGAATGTATTCGAAGGATTTATGGATTTCCTATCAGCTTTAACCTGGTTCAATACCGACAGCCCTGCCGGTGATACAATCGTTTTAAATGGTGTCGGATTCATTGACCGTTTAATTAAGCTTTTGCCTAACTACAAAAAAATCAATTTGTGGCTGGATAATGACCGGGCCGGAAAGGAAACTGCAGCCCGTATACAGGAACTAAGGCCGGATGCAATAAACCGCTCACTGGTTCGGTATTCCTCTTTCAAAGATTTTAATGAATTCCTGGTAGCTGCAAGTAGTACTAAGGAAACAACTATGAAATTAGTCAATTGCGTAAAGAGATGAAAATAAATCAGTCAGAACAAAAATTGATAAGACAAGCAGTAACGCTATATTTCAGTTCCTGCAAAAAAGCCGGTTTGCAGCGACAAATACTAACTCTTAATTTGTGTGAAATAGGGATCGAAAATATCATCCTGAGGAACAATTCCGGAGAAGTCGCTATAATAAGTTACTGCAAAATATTCATGAGTCTGGTTTTGTCGGGAAATGAGTATCGAAGTTTAATATATGCAAAGCAGTATTTAGATTGTAACAACTTTAAAATTAACATCATGGAAAAATCACCTTTCGAAAAACGAATTCTGGATCAGGCTATAGAATTTTATAAGCAGGTATGTATAAAATGCCT
>Ga0209512_1002733_pt1 | contig 18056 bp, 17 predicted proteins | sample frozenSSSSmetaG_FD_184142 | JGI IMG/M metagenome (GOLD analysis project Ga0209512, IMG submission 184142) | Glacier valley bacterial and archeal communities from Borup Fiord, Nunavut, Canada, to study Microbial Dark Matter (Phase II) -... | ecosystem: Environmental > Aquatic > Freshwater > Ice >... | reverse complement strand
AAGCGATGAGTTCGGCGCAACCTATCTGTTATCTTGGCGCCTGACCACCACAACATAGCCTTTCGGCGGCGTTTGCATCATCTGCATCATCTGCATCTTGTGCCTTCCAAGTCCGACAGGCTGCTAGTTTCAAGCTATGCGGCAATGGGGGTCAACATCCTCTTCACGCTGGGTTCGGTTCCCGTCGCGCTCCATTATCTGACCTAGGAAGAGTTCGGCCTGTGGGCACTGGTGACCCAGTTGACAGGATATCTGGTGCTGCTGGAATTCGGGATGGCGGGATCGGTTTCCCGCTTTCTTGCCGATCACAAGGACGACATCAACTGGACCGTTCCAACTCGAAAACTGGCATGTCGCACCAAGCAATTCACCGAATTTTGAGTTCCTTGACGGAATTCGCGGAATCGCGATCCTACTCGTTGTATTCTGTGATATTTTCTACATCAATCCGAAGGCGACGGGATTAATCAAATTTGTCGGTAATACACTCTCCACAGGCCACATCGGAGTAACTGTATTTTTCACGCTCTCCGGGTTTCTGATTTCGCTACTCTTCTGGAAAAGCAAGGATCTGAACAGACCCATCTTTCTGAAAAGATATATTTCCTGCTCCGGTTTTGGAAGATTTACCCGCCCCTTGCGCTCTCGGTAGTTTTGTTGCTGCCCTGTTACCTCTGGATTTACAGCGATGCCTGGACTTATCTCAAAACCGCTCTAGATTGGCTGACTGGTATTGCCTGGCTGATTCCAGCCCCCGGCAAGTTCAATCCGGTGGTGTGGAGTCTGATCGTGGAAGTCTTTTTCCACATTCTCCTCCCGCTGGTTTTTCTCGTTTTACGTTCAGTGCCCTACAGAACCAACTTATGGGCTATCTTTCTCGGATTCCTGATCATCCCCCTTGGTGCAAGATAACTTTATGGCATGGCCGGATTGGAATTCAGATTGTATCCGATGATGCAGGTGGTTTTCCATGTAAAAACGGATTCCTTCGCCGCCGGAGTATTGATTGCGGGTATCTACCAACTAGGGGGACTTCATACTTGAATCGCCATTTTCGGACCGGTTGAAATCATTCTGTTGGCGGCTATTTTAGGATTGGCAGGGGTTGCGGCGCTGGTTCCTCCGGTCCATGATTTCTGGACTCCCGACGTGATCCACTACTCCACCATGCTGGCATCAGCCTGTTTGCTGTGTTTCGTCGCAAAACCCGCCCTCGCAGCCAAATGGGGGCTTTGCATGACTCCTCTACGTTGGCTCGGGCAGATCAGTTACGAATGGTATCTGTTCCATCAAACACCGCATGTGCGGTTGCGTTTCCTGATGGGTTCCGCCGAGGGAAACCTGCCGAAGTATCTGACGATCACCTTGGTGCCGTTTTTTGGGAGCTTACTCCTCGCGGCAGTGGTTTACTGGAAGTTATCACTTCCCAACCTCCGCAGACACCGGAACTGAATAGCGCAAGATAAAACACCAAAACACGTAGATAAACAACCCATGCCAACCAGCTCGATAGACACGTTTTCAGCAATAGCATTTGATTTCGATGGCACGCTGGTGGATACCCTGCATCTTCACTATAAAGCTTATAGACTTGTCTTTGAGAGTATGGATTTGACCCTTTCAAAACACGACTTCCACTCAAACATCGGGGGAAAAGCAACGGATGCGATCCCGCTGTTCCTCGGCGGCAGAACCTCAATTTTGTCAGTGAGTGAAATCCACAAGCGCAAAAAAGCAATCATTGCTGATTTGTTCATCAATGCCCCCCTGACTGTTCTACCAACCGCGCGCTTTCTGCCATTATTCGCCGGTCGCCTGCCCCTTGCCTTGGTCAGCTCCGGCTCCAGACCTGGCATATTGCAACTCTTGGCACGGCTTGGGTGGATGGAATATTTCAATGTGATCGTGACGGGAGAAGACACCCCGAAAAGCAAGCCGAATCCAATGCCATACCTGCTCGCAGCGGAAAAACTGGGAATCTCACCGTCTCATATCGCCGCCTTTGAAGATACAGATGCGGGATTAATATCAGCCCGAAGTGCTGGAATGATCGCGTTCGATGTGAGTGGCATCGGCAATTCACCCGAGTTGCCATGAGCACTCCATATTTACCTACCGGCCAATCCGGAGCCACCCTTCAGATCCTGTCCGACCATGGGCAGGTGTTTGTCCGCAAGACCTCGTCGTCCGAACAGGGGAGCCCGAGGTTGCAACGCCAGATGGAAAAGCAGCAGTCGTATTCGCGGCTGAATGGCCCCATCAAGGCTCCCGAGATCATTGACTCAGGAACTAATAGTTACGGGAAATTTTATTTCGACATGAGGTTTGTGCACGGCCTCGACGGACACCGCTTCCTTGAACAATGCAGTCCCGCCGAGATGCGGGCCTTCGCGACAAAGTTGGCCGATCACTTGTCCGGCATCGCCGACAAGCCATGCATCGGCGGTACAAGCGCCTACACCTCGCTTTACGATTCCTGCATCTACAAGCTGATAGAAGTCCAGCGTCAGAACGTGGGCCTAACCGACGAGCTCGCGGGACAAATCCTCGGTTCGCTGGAACGGGTGCGCCAGACGAACATCGGCATGCAGGCCTTTTGCCACGGGGATTTCACTTTGGAGAACATCATGATCGGTTCAAAGGGCGATTTGTTCTTCGTGGATTTCCTCGATTCAACCTTCGAACATCCCGTCCAGGATTTCATCAAGCTCTCGCAGGACATCCACGGCGGATGGTTTAGGATCCGCGGCCGAAGGATCAGCGGCTCATACATCGCGTATCTGGAAAAGATTCTGGAACGCGCGGCGGAAGAAGCCGTTCCGGAATACAAACTGGCGAAATCGCCCCTCCTGGCACTGAACTTCTGCCGCATCCTGCCCTACGTGCGGGAGGACATCCAGCGTGAGTTCGTGATCGATCGCATCTCCCATTTTATCAATCAGCAATAATGAAAGTCATCATACCCTGTTGTGGAAGCTCGAGCCGGTTCCCCGATCTGCCGCCGAAATGGATGTTGCCGGACCACACAGGCCGGCCGATGATCAAGGAGGCGATCTCGATGCTGGAAGTGGCGGAATCCGATATCATCGTCACCGCGCTGGCCGAGCACGAAAGGAAATTCCAGATCGTCCGCGGCCTGAAAAAATCTCTGGGCAACAGCATCCGTGTCGTCCTGCTGGAGGAAAAGACCAAGAGCCAGTCGGAGACGGTTTATAAAACCCTGGAAGCGACCGAACTGGCGGAACCATTTCTAGTGAAGGACTCCGACAATTGCTTCAGGATCAGCGACATCAAAAGCGACGACAACTACGTTTGCTACGATTCACTGAACAACCACTCGTTGATCAATCCACGGAACAAGTCTTATCTACAGATGGACGGGCAGGGCACCATCATCAACATCAAGGAAAAACTGGTCATTTCCGACACGTTCAGTGTGGGCGGCTACCACTTCACCGACCCCGCGTATTTCAAGGAGACCTACCTGAAGCTGAACAAGCTCACGGCAGTGGATCCGAAGGAGCTCTATCTGTCCGACGTGATCCTCTCCATGTTGATCGAAGGAGCGCTGTTCAAGGGCAATCCAGTCACCGCCTATCAGGACTGGGGCACGGTGCAGGACTGGAAACGGTTCCTCCTGAGCAAGAAGACGTATTTCGTGGCGCTCGACGGTTATGTTTTCGAACGGGGTTCCGAGTATTTCGAACCAACCTTCGAGAACGCGAAACCGCACGGAAAATCCGTCGAGAACCTCAAGAACCTGGCCAACCTCGGACACGCGGTGATCCTGTTGTCGATCCGACCGCGAAAGTATGCCGAGGTGACGAACCGCCACCTTTCGGAACTGGGCCTGGGAGATTTGACCGTCGTTTACGATTGTCCGCTGTCCAAGTGGGAACTCATCACTCCCCCCTATCAGGGAATCGGTTTCCGCACCTGCGATTCCCATGAAATCGATCCGCTGGCCGCGGATGCCATGGATCGGCTGATCCAATAGCCGGACTCTCCAAAATCATTTCCAAATCGAACCTTTCCCGCGAAATGCCAACTCCCGACAAGCCATCCCTTTTACAAACGATCGTGCAAGTCACTCTCCCCGCTCGGCAAAGCATGGGATTGACACGGCGCCAAATCGTCCACCGGTGGCGGAAAAACGTAACACATTCACACCCGCAGTTGATGACTACGGACCTTTATCCCGAGGAAACCCGAATGCTGCTGGATGCTTTTGAAAAGGCACGCCCGGCGATTTATCTGGAAGTCGGCGTGTTCTGGGGCGGCACCTTCCGCAATGTGCTCAATCGCCGTAATGAATTGTCGCTGCCGACCCAGTGTTATGCAATCGACATCTGGGACGAGCTTTATGATCCGTCCGACACCACGCACGGGACCGGCCAGCCGATCAAGGAAATCGTGAGACGGGCGCTGTCGAAGCAAGGGCTGGGCGGCTTCGAGCTGCTCACGGGCCTGAGCGTGGACGTGCAAAAGCTCGTCAGAGAAAAAATCGACTTCGCCTTCCACGACGCGAACCACACCTACGCGGCTGTCATCGAGGATCTCAATCTGCTTCATCCCCTGCTGTCCGACGGAGCCACGGTGCTGGTTCACAACGCGGGCAAGGAGTTCGAGCCGGACAAGATGTATTACAACACCGATGGCGGACCCTATCAGGCGGTCATGGATCTGGTAGAACAAGGAAAGTGGGAGCTGCTGGATTTGAAATTCCGAATCGCTTTTCTCAGGAAAATACCATAGTCGGCAACTTGCTAGTTGGATCGACACCATGATTTCAATCCACTTGCGGCACCTGATCATCCATCCTGAAAAATCCACCGATTCACCATGATCCTCATCAGTATTCCAGTCCACGAAAAAGTCGAAGTGGTGATGGATCAAATCGCAAATATCCGAAAATTTGCGCCCGATTCCCAAATCGTCATTCATCCAGCCAAACAATTTGTCAAGTCGTCCAATATCCTAGATGCCGTGAAGGACCTAGAGGCGGTTTGGGTCAATTCCAATCCGCTCTACACTGGCTTTGGAATGGTTTTGAAGTGCCACATATCGAATTTTCAATTTGCAAAAAAAGCAAAAATTCCTTTCACACATTTCTGCCTGCATTCCAGCAACGATCTATTTGTGCGTTCAGGAGTAGAATCCTATATCCGAAAATATGATTTCGGATTCTTTCACGATGACCTTCCGGATGGATTGGATTTGTTTTCGCATTGGAAGTCGGATTTTGAGAAGGATCATGCCTATCAAAGAATCATGCGCTCCATATGTTCTCCTCCGACCCAATGCGCGTCACAAGTGGAAGGAACTTTTTACCCGAGAGAAGCATTTGAAAATTTTGCTAGGTGCTACATGCGTTACGCGTGGAGAGAATTTTCATTTTTCCCCGGTTATGTTCATGGCAGGATTCTCTGCCTCGTCCATCTGCTTGATAAAATTGCACAAACCCGAAAGCGAAGATTACTTGTCGGCAAATATGCCTATCCTAGGGAAGAGTTCTATCCACCCAACTTTTTTTCCACCATATGTCCTTCGCCAGCTCCGCCCTACTGCCTCATGAACTGGCAAACCAATCTGACAGTGACGACCGAAGATATCGAAACGATCCGAAATGGCAGGATTCCCACGGGTGAATACAGGGAGTTGTTTGCGGTGAAACGAGTCAATCGCGACATCAACGACCCTTTGCGAAAAATGATTCAAGCTCTTAACACTACGCCCCATACCCAATGAGCCAGCCAAACATGCTCAAGCTGGATGACCGGGGATACCGGGATTCCTTCAAGACTTCCGTGATTTTGGGCGGTAGCCAAGGGAGCACCTATATCCTAGGAATCATCAGGACCAAGGCACTTGCCTATCTATTGGGACCGGCCGGTATTGGAATGGTGGGACTCTACACATCCATCCTCGGAACAGTAGGCACTTTTTCGGGGTTTGGAATCGGGGAAAGCGGCATCCGGGAAATTGCTGCCGCGCGGGGAAACGAGAATATCGACCGCCTCTCGCGGACCGTCATGATCGTGCGCAGAAGCTGCCTAGTTTCGGGCGTGCTTGGCTTAATCCTGTGTGTGGTTCTTGCAAATCCTCTGAGCTTACAGATGTTCGGAAACAGTGAGCACGCGGTCGCAATCTCTGTTCTCGGGTTCACTTTGCTAACCGGTGCGATCGGCGGCGGAGAAAACGCGCTGCTGCAGGGATCCGGGCGTTTCACAGCACTGGCAAAAATGAATATCTTCTCTTCGCTGGCAGGAATACTACCCGTAGTTCTGATTTACGTTTGGTTCAGGGAAAAAGGAATCGTCCCGGCACTGCTGCTGTCTTCCGTGGTAACGCTTTTGATTACTTGGTATTTTTCCCGTTCCATCCGCTTGTCCCAGGTCCACATGTCATGGCGAGAGATGATCCCGGAAACAAAAATCCTACTTAGCCTGGGATTCGCCTTCATGATGACAGGTCTCGTGGGCACGGGGAAGGACATGATCATACGTTCCATGATCACCAAAACCCATGGAATCGAGGCCACAGGTCTCTACCAGTCCGCATGGGCAATATCCGGGCTGTTCGTGAATTTCGTTCTACGGGCCATGGGAATGGATTTCTATCCTAGGCTCACCGCGATGAATGGTGATAGGAAAGCCATGATCAAGGCGGTGAATCAACAGATCGAGATCGGAGTTCTGTTAGTGATTCCTGGTGTATTAGCCACAATCACCTGCGCACCATTGGTTCTTACTCTACTCTACACCTCAAAATTCGCTTCTGCCTCGGGACTTCTCGCAGTCTTGTCCTGTGGGGTCTTTTTCAAGATTGTATCTTACCCAATCAATACGATCCAACTTGCGATGGGAGACGCTCGGGGCTTCGCATCGGTGGCTGTATTACTTGCGCTTGTCGAGACCGCCATGACTGTCGTGCTCCTTAATCGCTTCGGGTTGATTGGTGCCGCAACTGCTTTTCCGGTCGCCTGCTTCATTCATATCCTAGCTATGGCGTTTGTGGGACATAGATTGATCCAATACAAAATAAATAGAACGACCGGCACACTTGCCTTGACAGCCATACTGATGGTTATGGTTTCCCTTTTGGTTGCCTTTTCTCTAAAAGGTTATACATCTTTATTGACCGGGTTTGTTCTAACTTTTATCTCTTTGTGTTATAGCATCCGAGAGCTTGCAAAAAGATTGGGTAGAGATCACCGTATTTCCAGAATCATTATGAGGCTTCCGATAGCTCGTTTCTTAATTGGATAATATGTTTGAAATAGAGTCACCTCTACGGGGAGCCTTCTCCGCGCTTACATAGGAGATATTTACTGAGAACGAATAAAATGATAGAAAAACTCATCCAACTGAGCGGACGTCTTCTCCAGATCACCACCCGGAATCCGAAGGACCTGCAACACGTCCTTGGCATCGCGAACTGGGCCGCCGGTGAAATCTTAGATCCCGTGGCGGACATTCGGGGGATTCCCCACGTCGACGTCCTCAATATCTGCCCCGGCACACAGCGATGGACACTCCAGTCGTTTCCGAGTGTGGGTGCCTCGGTCTCACCCATGGAATGTGCCGCCCTCGCGGCGCTGTCCCACCTCGTTGGCGCAAATCGGGTGTTCGAGTTCGGCACCTACAAGGGAGTTTCCACCACCCAACTCGCGCTCAACCTAGCCGAAGGCGGCATGGTCTTCACTCTCGATCTTCCAGAAGATCATCCGGCTTACAGCCTGCCGATTCCAAAACCCGAGGAACAACAGATCGCGGCCGAAGGGGGCAAGGGCATCCTGATTCCGGGCGACTTGCGCGACCGCGTCACATTCCTCACCTCGGACTCCGCCACTTTCGATGAGACGCCGTACCGCGGCAGCATCGACCTGGTGTTCGTGGATGGAGCGCACAGCTACGAATACGTGAAAAGCGATACGGAGAAAGGCTGGAACATGCTCCGGTCGGGAGGCGTTCTGGCGTGGCACGACTGCACGCCAAGCCATCGGGACGTTGTCAAATTCATCAAAGAGGGAACATACGACGCCAAATTGGTCCGCTGCACGACTCTGGCTTACGCCATCAAACCCATTTCCTGAAGATTACATCGTGCATCTTCATCGCCAAACAACGCCAACATCATAAAAGCCGTGCCCAACAAAACGCTAAAAGTCGATCGCCTGTTGGCCTTGGCATTCTTCGTGGCCCTCCTGACTTCATTCGGAGGAAATTTTTTCCGGATTGTTCCGCAGGATAAGTTCTCGTTTTTTCAAGCGGACTCCCAAAGCCTTGTTCGCATGAAGCTCCTCGAGACCGCAAATGGCCAGGGCGTTGTCGAAGGCGGCTTTCTTCGCATGAACGGGCCTTTCTTCAAAGCATCTGCGGCGAACGGCGACGCCGCCTTCGATCCTCAGGAAACGGGGCGATACAACTCCCAACTGGGTTTGCAAGGCTTGTTTGCCGCCGTCCTATCAAAGACCTTCTCGCTTTCGGCGGATCAAACGGTTTTGCTCGCGCAGTGGCTTGTTGCCGCCAGCGGTGCGGCAGTGTTTGGCGCGTTCTTCTACTTTTTGCTCACTAAATACGGAACCCTCGCGGCATTGCCCGGGGCTCTGATAATCTTCTTTTCCGTTCATATTCTCTACTTTGCGCACAACCTCTATTGGGTATCATTCAGTCTTTTTCTTCCTTACGTGGTGACTCTCTGGCTATATCCCGCGGCGGTTTTTTCCAGACGCGCGTTTAATCTGTTAGCCGGATTGCTTTTTGCCATCACCTACATTAAGTGCCTTTGCGGATATGAATTTATTACCAATATTGTTCTATCCGCTTCGCCGGTGCTGCTGTTCGTTGGAATCGTCCGATCAATACCTTGGCGCCGCATGTTGGCCCACCAGTCCATTTTCGCCTTCGCATGCATCCTCGGATTTTTGCTGGCCATGGCAACGCACCTGACGTTCCTCGCTGCCTCCCTCGGAAGCGTTGAAGCCGCTATCACCGCTGTCGCCGATCGGGCACTCCAGAACACGGTTGACGCAACCTCTTTGACTTCGAACATCGTTGCCGCGAAGTATGTCACTCCGGGAACCGGCACCATCCTCGCGATCATAAAGTATCTATCTTTCCCTGCCGTCAACATCGGCAGCTATCCGCCCTTCGGCGATAACGAGTATTTCGTTTTTCGTTCCACTTATTTTGGTCCTTTCGCGCTGTCCGTCATCATGGCGTCCGCCTGCTTCACGGCGGCCCGTCGCCGCGTGATCGATCCCGCACTTCGGCTGTCGCTCAATGGCGTGGCAGCCAGTCTGCCGTGGGCGTTCGTTTGTTCGATCTCATGGATTGTTGCCGCGAAGGTTCATAGCATCCACCACTTTCATTTGGTTTCCATTGTCCTTTGTTTTCCTTTTTTGCTGCACCTTGGGTTATGCTTGGCGGTTGTTCTTCAGTCGTTGCTGACAAAGTTGAGGCAGCCTTCCGAGTTTTCGCCCTGAAATCGGTGGTTTTCCGGAGTCGGTCTCCCGCGCTTTCATCCATTTTCGAGTTCTTTGATTCGCTTCCGCAGGTTTGGCGATTGCTCTTTCCTTCAAGCCGGTGAAAGTAAAAATGCGGGTTCTCATCACCAGTTTCACCTACCTTCCGAACAAAGACGGGGTGGCTGAAGCCACGCGTCTGATGGCGGAAGGACTGGCCAAGCTGGATTGGGAGGTAACGGTCGGGACGACGCTTTTCGGAGGATCGACGGACACCGGCGAGGTGGAGGTTTGCCACGGGGTTTCGATCCATCGTTTCGATGTCGAAAAACCCTACCCCGCCGAATCCGAGATCGCGCGCTACCGGGACTTCATCCGTGATGAGAATTTCGACGTGATCGTGAACCACTGCTGCGAGGTGGGGCCTTCAAGGTATATGGCCGATCTCTTTCCGGCGCTTGGCGTGCCAAAGGTGTTGGTGAGCCACGGATTCCCGCTGCATATTTACGTCCCCGCGCGGGGAAGGGCGCTGGGTGTCGGCAAGTGGCTGAGGGGCGTCCGCTGGACCATCCTGAATCTCGTGAACGTGTTAAGGCGCTACGACGCGGTGATTTTCCTCAGCGAGAAAAAGGGCTGGGGCCGCTTCCTCGACCATCAGGTCGCGACCTGGATCCAGCATCCGCGGATCGAAGTGGTGCCTAACGGGACGGAACCCGGATCTTTCTCCACCGCTGGCGGTGGGTTCCGCGAACGCCATGGGATCGGCCCGGGTCCGCTGGTGTTGTGCGTGGCGAACTACTGCGACCGCAAGGACCAGAAACTCGCGTTGGAGCTGTTCCGAAAGGCGGACGTTCCGGGATCGACGCTGGTGTTCATCGGCAGCGAATTGAATGCCTACGCGGAGGCGGCCGAGGTGCTCGACGTGAAGCTCGCCGCCGCCCATCCCTCCTGCAACGTGCTGTTTCTCGAGAAACTGGAGCGGTCGGAAATTTTCAGTGCCTTCAATGCGATGGACCTGTTCCTGCTGGCGGCCAAGGCGGAGACGCAGCCGATCGTCCTCATCGAGGCAATGGCTGCGGGTAAGCCGTGGATCTCCACGGACACCGGATGCGTGGACCGCATGGAGGGGGGAGTGACCTGCCGCAGCAATCGAGAAATAATCCGGGCGCTCGGGAAATTGCTCCGCGATCCCGAAGCCAGGGCGGCGTTGGGCGAAAAAGGACGTGAGGCCGTGCGAAAGCACTATCGTGCGAGCGAATGTGTCAAACGCTATGACTCGATTTTCAAATCGTTGATCGCCACACGGGTCCGATGAAGAAAGGCAACCACAAGCACCGGATCGCGCTGGTGGTTTGCTACTTCGGCAAACTTCCAAATTATGCTTCGCTGGTGATGCGCTCCGCCGGCGGAAACCCGTCGATCGACTGGTTCGTCTTCGGCGACCACCCTCCCGATTTTCCGCTGCCGCCCAATGTGCGGTATCTGCCGATGGCGATGCGGGAGCTGCAGGAAATCATGGCCCGAGCTTGTGGCACGCGTGTCAGGATTGATCATCCCATCGACCTGACGAGACTGAAGGTGACCTACGGGCTTTGTTTCGCGGAGCAACTGCAAGGCTACGATTTCTGGGGCCACGTGGACCTGGACATGATCTACGGCGATCTCCGCGCGTTCCTGCCGGAGGAAATCCTGGACGAGTATCCGCGGGTGTATGTCCGCGGCCACCTCTCGCTGTATCGCAACACGGACGAGGTGAACCGTTACTTCATGCTCAAGGCACCGGGCGTTCCAGGCCACGAGGCCATCCTGGCCAACGAGGATCGCACGCAATTCGACGAATGGCCGGGGCTCTGGAAGATCCTCCGCTATCATCGCATCCCCCAGTATCACAAGGAGGTGATCGCCGACATCAGGCCCCCGAACCGTTATCGGATCAACCGCTTCGAGGCGGTGGAACAGGCGAATTATCCACATCAGGTTTTTTACTGGCACCAAGGCAAGACGTTCCAGGCTTACTATCATCGCGAGGGCGGCTTGTTCGATCACGAGGTCGCTTACGTGCATTTCCAAAAGCGCTCCTTTCCCGCGCCGGAGCTCGACGCGGATACGGCCCCGGGATTTCTGATAGGTCCCGGGGGATTCACTCCCTACGACAGGGAAAACCTGTCACCGGAGGAAATGGACCGCCTGAATCCCGACCGCCTGCGGCCTTGGGGCGAAATATTAGCCCTCAAATGGCAAGCTGTGAAACGGCGGCTGAAGGGAAGACCCACCCAACAACAATCATGAACCTGCTGAAATGGCTCAAGGGCAAGTATTTGTCCAGAATCTCCCAACACGCCCGCGAGCGCCTCAAGGCCGGGCCGCCGATCGCGTCGGTCGATCCCGATGACTTGGCCTCCAGCCTCAAGGACCCTGATTCCTATTACCTTCAGGCGTTTCAGGACTTCCACCGCGCGGTCCCCGAACAGCTACGCAAACATCGAGAATACTTCCAGCAGGAACGCCGGGGCTTCGGCGAGGACGCGTTCCACACGATGTGGTGGCGGCTTTTCCGGAAATTCCAACCGGCGAACTTCCTGGAAATCGGCGTCTATCGGGGGCAGGTGTTGAGCCTGATTTCACTGCTCGCGAAAATCGAAGGCCGGGACTGCCGCGTCACCGGCATTTCCCCGTTCAGCTCCGCCGGGGACTCCGTCTCAAACTATCGAAAGGACCTCGACTACCTTCAGGACACTCTCGCGAATTTCAAGCAATTCGGACTTTCCGAGCCGGAGCTTGTCAACGCTTACTCAACCGATCCGGCGGCGCTCGAGGTCATGCGTTCGCGTGAGTGGGACATGATCTACATTGACGGAAATCACGACTACGACGTCGTCCTGAAAGACTGGGCCGCGTGTTCGGAAGCGGTGAAACCCGGCGGCATCATCGTCCTCGACGATTCGGGCCTCACGACATCTTACCGGCCGCCGCCGTTTTCCACGGCCGGTCATCCCGGCCCCTCGCGGCTGGCGTCAGAAATCGATCGAGGCGGGTTCGAGGAAATCCTCCAGGTCGGGCATAACCGGGTGTTCCAGCGCCGAATTTGAGACCGCATGCGTATTGTCCAGATCACCACCGACAGCCGCGAGCATTTCAAGGATTACCAGCGTCCGGAACCCTATTTCGGCACGGCACCCGAAGGGCTTCTGGATGGATTCAAGAGTTATCCTGGCGCGGAAATCCATGTGATTTCTTGTTCCCATTTCCCCACAAACGTTCCAGCCAAACTTGCCGATAACATCTGGTTTCACCAGCCGCTTGTGGGAAAATGGGGCTGGGGCCGCAGTTTTTTCGCGGGATGCGTGAAAGCGATCCGGAGCGTCGTCCGCGAGATCGATCCCGATATCGTCCACGGGCAGGGAACCGAGCGCGACTGCGCGATGGCTGCGGTTCTCTCGGGACGGCCGAATGTGCTGACGATCCATGGCAACATGCGGGTCCATGCGAAGCGGATCGAGAATCGGAAGGAATCTTATTACAAACTCGCGGCGATGCTGGAGAGCTTTTGTCTCAAACATACCGACGGCGTGGTGGCAATTTCGCGATATACCGAAGAACTCGTCCGGAATTCCACGCGCCGGACATGGTTCCTGCCAAACGCCGTGGACCGCCTTTGTTTCGAGATCGAAGCCCCCCCCCAGGCTACGCCGCGGATCCTTTTCGTGGGCTCCATCAACGAACGCAAAAATCCGATAGGCCTCATTGAGGCTTGCGAACCGATGCTCCGGTCAGGTGAGTGTTCGATTGCATTCGCGGGCGAGGGAAACCAAAAGAGCGGCTACTGGCAAAGATTCCAGCGGCTATTGGACTCAACTCCGGGATTGCAGTTGTTGGACTACCTTGATCGCGACGCCCTAAGGCGGGAATTCGGCCGCACGTCGATCCTGGCCCTCCCGACCTTCGAAGACAATTGCCCGATGGTCGTCTTGGAAGGCATGGCCGCCGGTTTGCCGGTAGCCGCATCGCGGGTAGGCGGGGTGCCCGACCTCATCACCCATGAAATCGACGGCCTCATGTTCAATCCCCATGATCCCGCGGACGTCCGGACTTTCCTCGAACGGTTGGTGCGGGAACCGGAAACGCGCAGCCGCGTGGGAAGCCGGGCACGGCTGACCGCCCGGGAGCGTTTTCACCCCGACGTGATCGCCGGCGAGCATTTGAAGATCTACAGCGAAGTATTGAGCGGCAGTTCAAAGGACACCTGAACGGCATTCCGGCTCCTTTCTTCAGAAACCCGCATTTCCCATTCCGTGCCGCGAGTCCATCTGATCACCTACGCGACTCCCCGTTTCAGGTTGCGCCAAGTGCTGCTCGGCTGGTCGGCCCGGTTGAACGGAGTGGCGGATACGGTGACTCATTGGACGCCGGAAACACTTCGCCAAGCGGGTTTCGAAAACAAAGTGTGTGACATCCGCTTGGAAGAACGCGGTTCCGGTTTCTGGGCATGGAAACCTTTTATCATTGATGCCAAGCTGCGCGAAGTGCCGGATGGCGACTTGGTATTCTATTGCGACGTCGGCCGGCTGTATCCCTTTAAATTGCTGGATCAGCCCATGATCCCCTACATCCGGTGGATGGAAGAACACGGGCAGGAGATGATGCCCGGCGTGGAGATTCCATGGAACGGTCCGAACTCCGCGTGGATCAAACGCGAGGCGCTGGTAGCAACCGGAATGGATTTGGCAGAGGTTCATTCCGCGAGCCCGGTCCAAGCGAGTTTCTCGATTTGGCGGGCAGGTTTCCGAAGCCGGAATTTTGTGACGCAGTGGTTGGATTGGTGCTCGCAACGCAATCTGGTAAGCGACGATCCGAGCCGGGACGGGCTTTGCGAATTGCCCGGCTTCCGGGCTCATCGTCATGACCAAGCATTGCTGAGCCTTTGCTGCCTTGCCAACGGCGTCACCGCTTTAAGCCTTGGTAGTCAGCGGCCCCAAATCGATGATCGGCACCCGTCGGAGGTTTCACGCTTCTGCTTCGGCGGCCAACCCGGTTCCCCGACGCTGCCCGGCAAACTGCTGCAGGCAGCATCCTGGCCAGTCTGGAAAATCGAACAAAAAATCCGACGCTTGGTGAAGTTCGGCAAGCCGATTCACGACTAAGTCAGCCTGCGTGCCGCTCCGCCGGCGGTCCCCTTTCGGCAAGTTTCCCGTGACCCGCAACTGGCAAATCATCATCCCGGTCTTCAATCCGCCCGCTGGTTTGCTGGAAAATCTTGAGAAGTTGGAAGCGGCGAGTCCTGGCTCAATCGCCCGCATGGTGATGGTCGATGACGGCTCGACCAACGACATCCCCCGCCAGGCGGAAGAGCGGTTTTCCGGACTCACCCGCCTGCAAGGGGACGGCAGCCTTTGGTGGTGCGGCGCGATGCGGATGGGAATGTCCCACGCGCTTGCGAACGGGGCTGAAGTGGTGGTTTGGTTAAATCACGATTGCGTTCCGGTCGCCAACACCTTGGAACAGTTGGTGGAAACGGCAGCGGAGAAAGGCAATGGAGCGGTTTCGGCGTGGTGTTTTTCGGCCGAGGCTCCGGAATTTCCGGTGAATCCCGGTTTCAGGGATTTGAAGGAAATCCCGGTGAAGGAGCTCCGCATCCACCCGATGGTCGCGGTTCACGGCGTGAATGGCAACTGTGTGGCACTCAACGCTGGCGCGATCCGGGCGGTCGGCTTGCCCGACGCCGGGAAACATCCCCACTACGGTGACGGACCTTATACCTTCAAACTCCATCAGGCAGGCTACCGCACTCTGATCGTGACCGGTGCGCGGGCGGCTCTGGAGCGGGAATACGACCGCTGCGTGAGCGTCACTTGGCGCTGCGCGTTCTGGCCCGCCTCCTTGGCGGACAAGCTCCGTTACTACTTTTTTTCCAGGAAATCCAAATTCCACTGGCGGATCAAATACCACGACACGGTTGCATTCCGCGGCTATCTGCTCGGCCCAATCGGCTATGCTGCGGCGATGGCGCGCGCGTTTATGGAAATCTGCCGCGGCCACTGGATGCGGTCCAAGTTGGACCAGGAACAGCGCCTCCGGCTCGTTTGCGCGGCTTATCAAGGGCAATTCCCGCGGAACGGATTGATCGAATCACTGTTGAAACTTGATGATGGAAAGTAAGAGAAAAGTCGGAATTCTAAACGCCTATGACGCGCGCAACCGCGGCGACAGAGCGATCGTGAAAGCCCAATTGGGATGGATCGAGAGAACTCTGCCCGGTGCGGAGGTGACGGTTTTTTCTCCGCATCACAAGTTTAACAAGCGGATTTTCAGCTCGGAAACATCCCGGGCGCCGTTGTTCGGCACCCCTCGGGATCGCAACCCGGTCGAGCAACTCCTGCGACCCGCGCTCGATTGGGTTCTGCATGAATTTGGCTGGCGGAACGGCACTAGCGCGGAGGCCTTTCACCAGTGCCACGCCTATTTCGTGTGCGGGGGCGGTTATCTCTACTCATCGCCTTCCAAGCTGCCCAGTCGGCAACTGTTGCTGCACGCAGCGAATATCCGGGCGGCTCTGAAAACGGGAAAACCGGTTTTGTCATTTCCCCAGTCGTGGGGACCCATTCGCAAAAAGCAGGACTCGTGGATTTGCAAACATCTCGCGAACCTGCTGCCCGTGCTGGTCACCCGCGGCCAGGAGTCCGACAAGCTGCTAGCCTCCTGGGGGGTTGCGGGAAAAATCGTTTCCCTGCCGGATGTCGTTATCGCCGCCGCCGCGCTTCTACCCCGGGTAAAGGAATGGAGGAAAAGTCCCCGGAGGCATGGCTCGCTCGGCATCGCCCCGGTCAATTGGAACTTCGAACGCCCGGTGAGTGCCGGAGAGATCGAGGCGTATCTCGACAAGCTCGTGAAAATTTCCATGACTTGGTGCGCGACTCCCGGGAGAACGGTCACCATCTTCCCCCAAGTGGAAGTCGAGGGAAGGGATGACGATCGCCTGATCGCACGGCAGCTCGCGGTGAAGCTGGAGCGTGCGGGCCTGCCCGGCCGCGTCGAGGAGCAACTGGAATGGGACGCCTATTGGAGGGAAATCGCAGCACAGGACGTGTTTGTCGGCTGCCGCATGCATTCCTGTATTTTCGCGATGGTCTGCGGAGTTCCGACGGTCGGCCTCGGTTACCAACCCAAGTTCGCCGAGCTGTTCGAACAGCTCGGCTGGCCGGACCGCAGCCATCTCATCGACCAGTTTACCGCGGACGGCGTGAGTTCCCAATTGAAACACCTCGCGGAGCATTGTAACAGGGAAAATCTGCAAGCCTCCGTTGACGCCGCGGGCAAGGACCTCGTCAAGGCTCTGGACGAAACCTGGCGAACGACGGTGGAAGGTTGCAAGAACTGGGCCTCTGCCACTCGGTTGGTTCCGCTCGTTTGCTAACCCATTGCGATTACCTGCATCATCTATGGTTCTTCCCTCTTCTCGACCAGGCTGGTCCATGGGATATCGACGCGTTCTTGATTTGCTCGGATTGGTTCTCTTCACGGGGCTGGTAGTCCTGATCGTCAGCCACGAGACACTGCTCTTCAAGAGCATGCCGATGAACGGAGCTTTTCAGCTCTACAATCCCCTTCAAAGGCTTGCCCACGGGGAGATCATCGGCAGGGATTTTGATTTCTTCCACGGTTCCGGAACCTTGCTTCTGCATTATCCGTTGTTTTCCACTTCTGGCGGTGACCTTTTTGCGAGCGAACTCTCGAGGAAGATCATGAGTCCTCTTGCTTTTTTCCTCTGCTTCCACTTTTGCGCCGCCGCCTGGAGGTTACCGGCTTACATGGCATCGTTTGCAGGGTGCGCGGTGCTGGTGTTGGGAGAAGTGTTGTTCCAGGGCTCCGGAGCCTTGACGGGGGCAAGCGCATTGGGAGTGCGATCCACGTTGCCCGCCATCCTCTTGCCCGCGGTACTCCTGTTATCACGCAGATTTCAGTTTTTCGGCAAACCGGCCACGTTTTATTCCTTCGTCGCCATCGGTTTGGGAATTTCGATTTTCGTGGCAACGGAGCAAGGTCTAGCCGCAACCGGCCTTTACGGGCTGCTGATCCTGACGATTCCAATGATCACCAAGACAACCTTGGAACGTGTCGGTTGGGCCGCGTTTACCGGTGTGGGGGCTATCGCGACATTTCTGGCCTGTACGGCGTTGCTTTCAGGAAAATATACCGCGGAGTCTCTGACATTTCTCCTGGCGGATCTGCCCCAGAGCAATTCTGGTATTTCGGCGCACCGCCGAATATTATTCCGACATTTCCCGATGGCCTCTGGCGGGAATCGACCGTCATCGGCATCTGGTTGCCGCTGCTCCTGGCAGGCTACGAAATCTTCCGGCTGAGAAAGTGGCGGGAAGCTTCCAACTCGATTCCAATGGAATCGCTAATGGTGTTGCTGCTTCTTGGACTGGCGGTGGTGGTTCAAATCCCGCACCTTGCTTCATTTTCCCATTATCAAAGCGTTTCCGTGCGCAACATGGGACTCGTCGGGATGCTCTGGGCTTTTCGCTGGGGATCGGCATTTTTCAAACGCTATCCCCATGGGTCCGGCCGCTTCACCTCCTTGCGGCTT
>Ga0209512_1002731_pt1 | contig 18059 bp, 12 predicted proteins | sample frozenSSSSmetaG_FD_184142 | JGI IMG/M metagenome (GOLD analysis project Ga0209512, IMG submission 184142) | Glacier valley bacterial and archeal communities from Borup Fiord, Nunavut, Canada, to study Microbial Dark Matter (Phase II) -... | ecosystem: Environmental > Aquatic > Freshwater > Ice >... | reverse complement strand
ATTACGAGCTATATAACACTGAAAACGGATGAGATAAAAGCACTTGAAGTGCTTTGCAAGAGTGCCCTTGATAACAGAACCAGAAAATGCAGTCACTGCCTGCTTTTAAGCCATCAAAAACGAACTATTTCTGATCTATCAAATGTTTTTTGGGTTAAGTATCAAAACAATAGAGCGATGGCTTGATGACTGGGCTGAAAGTGGGTTTGACTCTCGCTGGAATTAAATCTAAAACCTGCCGAAGTATCGGTTTTTTGTTATTTTTGCTACACCTGTGTAATTTCATTATTGATGGGAGTTTTTGTCGACTACAAAAATATGAGATTCTCAGGCACTTTCATTTTTTAAAGTTTCGGATAGTAGTGATAATTAACCTACAAAATCAGTATATATACAATAGTTATTTGAGTCAAAGTTCTGATTATCCAACACATCAATTTAAATGCCAGCGACTATCGAAATATCCTTCCATGACCGAATTGGATGGGTTTTTCGCATCCCAAACTTTGTAATCGAACCAGCCATAATTAGAAACGTCATCAAAATTATATGAACCAAAATTTTCAAAACCAAGAGAAATATAATTAGTATTGTTATAACTGATTATTGCAACGTATTTTTTTGGGTTCAATGGATTTGGGTATATTACATAATAGCCCAAATTGTCGCCTTTCACCAATCTGCCACCTATAGTTATAGCTGTATTTGATGCCGCAACTGGCAACATTCCTTTAATCTTTTCGAACACCAGATTTGAAGTTGTGCCACCCAATAAAATTAAATTAGATTCTGCAATGTCTTTTTTGGTGATATCCTTGTCGGGTTTAATCCTTAGGCCGTCGAAATAGCGAAGTTTCCAGTAACGGTTAAGCGTGTCGGCCATTGCTTTTATCTTTTCGTTTTCAGCTTTCTTGCCGTTTGTACCTGGAACCACAATAAATGAATTGGTAAACACATTAGCAAAGGGGCCTTCTATTTTGCTGTTTTTAATAAGTTGGTTTTTAGGCAGAGGGTTAAATGTGAGTACCTTCGTTTGTGGGAAAGCTTCGTACACCACTTTGCCATCCTCAACCACTTTTAAAGGTTTATCCTTATTAAATGGCAAGGTTGCAAGGTCGATGGTATAACTTACGATGTTTTGTTTTTTAATGGATAATGTGTTATTGCTTATTTTAGCTTCGATGGTGGCGTTTTCTGCAGCAACGATTTCGTTCAGGGTTATCCAAAACGATTTGTTATATTTCATCTGGCTGGTGGAAAAGTTTACTTCTGAAGGGCTTGAGATTACCGAGAACTTTTTGCAGAACCTGAATATTTCGTCGAGGCATTCAATGGTTTCCGTACCACTTATTTCTGATGTCCTGTGGTATTCGAACTTTGTAAGCCCTGCCTCTTGTGCCCATTGGTTAAGCTCTTCGCTTTTTTTTGCAGGTGTATGGGGGTTATATTTACTATGAAAGTTAACAAAGGGCAGGTTTGATATGTTTCTAAAATAGTTTATGGGGTTGTTGTGTTGCACCCAAACATTGTCAATATTAGATTTAACAATATTCGGAGCCACTGTGGCTATAGCAGCAAACTTGTCAGGATATTTTACTGCAAAGCGCAGTACTTCCTCACAGCTCTGGCACTCACTATTCAAATATATTCGGGAAGTATCTATATTATAATCTTTTCTGAGGTCTTCAAAAACCTCCCAAAAATCGGCTTCGTCGATAGTATTCCTGTTTAAATCTATCGTACGGTTATGAGGCTGAAGGACTATCATATTGTATTTATTGGCCATGTGTCCAAACGATTCAAACCAACAAACATCCGCTACTCTCCAACTTTCAAGATACGATGGATACCATCTAATTACCGAAGAAATTGCAACAAACACAGGCACCGGATTTTCTTTTTTATAACCATTTGGTATTTGTACCCGGTAATATTGCAAGTTGTTATCGATTTTGGACTTATAGGCTTTCAGTAGTGGTCCGGCAGTGTGCCTTCCTATAGTTTCCTGGCTTTCTAAACATCGATTATATGATTGAAGCTGGTTAAATAGCGATAACAGTTTTTTGTCCCAATCCCGCTTCTCGTAAGTAAACGTCCCCATATTATTTGGTTTTAGAAGATGCTTAACCCTAAAGCAAACTGCATCAAAACTATGCTTTACCCTTGGTTTAAGGATAAATTTATTGATCTTGTTTATTGTCTTTTGTATAGTGTCAACGATGTCACCTTTATAAAACACTTGGGTAAAAGTATCGCGAAAAGCAAAGAATTTTGCATTGTATAACCCGTTTTTAAGATTTGAAATATTTACGGACGTGTTCAAAAAATCAGAAATGGAATCCTTCATTAATGGTTTAATGTAAGATCCGGCTATTTCCAATGAATATTTGTTCAGAGGCAGTGTTTCAATTAGCTTAAGGCTATCATTTAAAATTACAGAACGTTTTAAATAGTCGATTCCATAAACGGCGGAAAAAGTTTTTCTGTGCTTTTTTTCTCCTTCAAAGCTTTCATTTTCAAGTGAAGCGTATGATTTCCACTCTCTTTTTCTAATGTTGTTTATTTTAACTAAAAGAATATTGTCACCTTTCATCAAATGTATATCTAAGTAATACCTATAAATATCAAGTTCCTGATAACCATCAGAATTTAATATGAGCTGGTGGTTTATCCAAACTTTTGATCCATCCTGGCTTGAGAAGTTTAACTTAAGGTTCTTTTCGTTGCTGCTTTTTATTGTACACATACAATACACATTCCCGCTGATCGAAGCACTCTGGTTAATTTGATAGACTTGATTAAAATCGGTAACCAATCCGGAAGCAACCAATAGGTTTTTAAGCTTTGGCGAAGTGTTTTTCGGGCGTATGCTTAAAAAGTCGTTATATGATATTGTATTTTCGTCGAATCCGAACTGTTTCAAGTTATCCACGCCCAGGTAATAATCTTTGCTTTCTGTTTGAAATGGCCCAAGTATTTGCCAGGTATTTAGGGAAATGCCTTCGGCGGGGATATTGTCAACGTATATTTTTGCTTCTTTTTTACAGCTAATTAAGACTAAAACCAATACAAAAATCATAATGTTTTTCATAACAAATGTTATTTAAAATTTAATTTTTAACAAGCTATCTTACAACCAAACTCTTCACGCGGATAGTGCTTATACAGATCTAAACCAGGAAGAAGCAATTTCCGAAACACGAATACAAAATGTTTAACTACGTTCACGAAAAGGGGCGCATAAACAAACCGATGACAGAAGAACAAAAAATCGAACAATACAATCAAATATACGAGCTCGCGTTGTCCGCCAACTGGCGGATGTCTTCATGGAGCAAAGCATAAATTACATTTAAATCTGGTCTATCGGGATGCCAATAGCTACGGCCACAATAGGGTTGATAAACTTAACTTATAATATTTTTAGATTCGAACAACCATCAAGACGGATCTTATATGTGATTATATATTAAGTGCATACAAAATATATAAATGATAAATATATAAACGGTTTTTTTAATTCAAATTCATTGCAGACACAATTGAAGGAATAAACTTTATCTGTAAATCAAAAAAACTATTTCGTTTTACCCGTCTGGTACTCCTTTACAAACTTATCGGGAACAACCGCCTCGTTCGTCGTAAAATCGAATAACGATTGAATCTTAAGGTTGAGCAGCTCGATCTTGTAGTTGATCAGCGATTGGGCATATGCCATCTTATTATTTGATAACTGCACCTGGTACAAGTTTAGATCCATACTTGTGAGATCGCCGTTCTTATATCTTTCAAGATTTATATCATAAGTAAGTTGTGAGTTCTTTTGGGTTTGAAGCGCAATTTCAATCTGGTTTTTCAGGTTACTCAGATTCCGGACTACCTGGCGGATGTCTAATTGGATTTGTACTTCCTGATTGGTCATGTTTAGTTTTTGTGAATTAATAACAGCCTCCTGTGCCCTTATCCTTGCTTTTCTTTCGCCCCAATCAAACACGGGAACATTAAAAGCCAAACTGACCCGAGGACTTTTGGTCGACTTATCGAAAATATCGGTTAATGTTGGATTATCGCCCGATAAACCCATTGACAAGGTCATGTCACCCCTGAATTCATTCGTTGCTTTGACAGCCAACATATCAAACTGGGAAGTCTCGACACTGATCTGACGTTGTCTCAGTTCCATTCGTGAAGCCATTCCATGTTCAAGCGCTTTCTTACCGTCAACTTCAATCGGGGTGAAAGCAACATCAGTCATAACAGAGATTTCCTCAAAAATGTCCATACCAATGTACTGTTTGAAAAGATCTTTTGCACTTTCGAGAGAAACACGCGCCGATTCGACACTCGATTCCGCAGTGGAGAGGTTCACTTCTGACTGGTAAAGCTGTTCTTTGGCAACCAATCCAGCTTCTACTTTATTTTTAATAATATCGTTGCTCTTTTCGGTATTGGCCAACTCCTCCTGTTTGATTGTCAGGCTCATCTGTGCCAAATACACATTGTAGAAAAACTGCGAAACGTTCTTCTCAAGCGCCAGGCGCTGCATGGCATAACTAAGCATGGCATTTTCATTGTTAAGCTCCAGTGTCTTAATCTGGGTCTTAGTCCTGTTATAGGTAAACAATGGCTGAGTCAGACTTAAGTTAAGGTTGTTGAAAAACGACTTGTTCACGTTTGAAACGCCCAATGCATCTGAGGTATTCGACTGCCATCCAAACTGATTGATAAGAGAGATCTTTCCGTCAGTATAGAGAATTGGCTGATCAACTCTAACTGTTCCCGAAGTCGTCATACTCTCATTTGTATACCACTGAGAATAACGGGTATCAAATTTCCGGCTGTTGCTATACTCCATAGGGTTTAGATTCAGCGAGAATTGAGACTTCAGCGCTGCCCGTTGCGCGTTCAACGTTTCTGTAGTTCGCTCGAGATTGAACAATGAACTTTGCAAACTTGGACTCCCTTTGCTGGCCATATTAAGCGCCTGTTCGAGTGTAACAATTGATTGTGCTTTCACCTGGATAAAAAATAGTGAAAACAAAATCAGCAGTATAAATTTCTGTTTCATTTGAAAATAATTTGTTTTTTAAAGGCCAAACGGAACTCGTCCCCATAAATCGGGGCTCGTTTCATCATTTCTCAGGATTATAATTTTAGATAGCTGCATTATTCCGATTTCTTCAAAGATAAATTTAAGAATAGCGGCAAATATATTAGTATTGCATTTATCGAAAAGATGAGTCCTCCCATCGAACCGGCTGCAAAGGCAAACCAGAAAACTTCCTTCTGGCCACTCCATACAAACGGGACTAAACCCAAAACAGTAGAAATAATTGTCAGGAAGATGGGGATAATCTTGTGATTAAATGCTTTGATATAGATGCGCAAACTATTCCGAACTCCCTTGTCACGACAAAAGTTGTTGTAATCGTTGATAATGTATAAACCTGCGTTCACCACGATGCCGCACAACAGGATAAACGAAGCAAAGCCTCCCTGATCGAAATTAAAATCAAACAAATAAAAGGTCAGGAAAACTCCGATAAACGAGACCGGGATCATGAAAATAATAGCCAAAGGTTGTAGCAACGATTCGAGTAGAATGGAACATATAAAATAGATGATCAGAATGACAATAAGGATCAAAAAATACTGCTTTTTATCCTTTCTGTCCCAACCGCCACCCCAATTCATTTGCCGGATTGAGTATCCCAATGGTAAAATCTCCGACAGCTCTTTCTCGTTCCGCTCCCGAACCATTTTTGACAACGGCTCTGGTCCTATAAAATCGTAAGCAACCACCAACTGGTATTGCTGATTTGTTTTATTAATATCATTGCCCGATTTCTGTTTGCCCATTATCCCAAAGCTCGAAAGTTTGAATTGTTTTTCACCAATTGAAACAGGTCGATTCTTTAAATCCCATACATTGAAAACACCATACGAATCGGAAACGAGCGATACGGGTTGAAGTTCGTTGTTGGCATAGACCGAAGAAAGTCCGGATTTGTAAACTTTGTCCTTTAAGAAGGAATAAAACTGACCAACATCTACATTGTTTAAGCCAAGACCTTCATAATCGAAATTAATCGAATACTCATAAAGAGTTTTGGCATTCCAACCTGTCGAGCCCGATATCTCGATATCTTTAACCCGCTCATTTTTCTGAAGCTTATTTTTTAGTTGATCAGCATAGCCATAAAGTTGATCGTAATTGTAACCTTCGAGGATGATTTGGCTGTTTTTATACCCGGAGTTTAGTGAGTTAGAGAATCCACGGCCAACCCCGTAAACCGACCAGTCCATTCCTCCAAGGCTGATCGCTTTCGAGGTAATCTCTTCCTTTAAAAAATAGGGAAATGATCCAAACTCATATTCAGGTTTAAACTGAATAGTAATGGATGAATTATTATAGGCTGTAATTGAGGTTTGGAAAATATCGATTTCGTTGAATTTACTTAGGAAATTTTCCATAAGCACCACAGCGTCATTTAATTGCTGCACGGTACAACCTTCGGGCATCGTCCCCCGTGCATAAAGTGTGGTGCGTGAAGGCTCTGAATAAAACGAGTTTTCGAATACAAATTCCGAAAAAAGCCGCAACGAACCGCCCAGCGTTTTTTCAGCTATTGGCCGGATATCTTCAGTAAAAAAGGGGCTTCCCAATGTTTTATTATACTGCTCAGCCCAAATTCCTTCCTGTTCTATTTTGGTTGGAAGCCATTGCACCGGAATTCCAAAACCTAGGATAAACAAAACAACATAAGCCCATTTATACCGTTTGCTGAACCGGATGGATCTTTCGTAAAACTGCGAAATCTGTACAGCGCGTCTTTTCCTTCTGAAATTTCGTGCGGATTTTGGCATTCTCAACTTCACCTTATCCATTAGTGCTGGAATAAAAAACAGGGCAATACCCATCGAAACGGTCAGGTTGACAATGATTACCTGGGCAAATTCAATGAGGTTGATCTTTTGTTCTTCATTAAAGAAAAAGATCACGCACAATGCACCAACTGTAGCTAAGGTTGCTGCCAGAATGGCTAAAAATGCTTTCCGGTTACCCTGATGCAGGATATGGTCGATCATGATGATGCTGTTGTCGATGATCATCCCGAATGAAATGGTTATTCCGGCCAGCGTGTACAAATGGATTTCAATTTTCAATACGTAATAGAAAATACAGGCGATCAATAAATTAGCTATTATTCCAATCGTTATCAACAGCAGGTATTTAAACTTTCGGCTGATCAGGAAGACGAATGTCAGCAGGATAATCAGGGAAAAGATCGTCCGCTCCAGAATTTTATTTAATTCATCATTCAGGTATTGTGTGGTATCGTTGGCAAGCAACAGCGAATAACCCAGAGGAATCCCGGACTTCAACAACTCCACCTCTTCCCTTACTTTTTTTGCCAAAATCAGGTTGTTGACATTGTCTTCGGGATAAATAACCATATTGATGGTGTTTAAACCATTGATTCGAAAATACGACGAAGCTTGCTGTTCTTTGTAGGCAATTGTGGCAATATCGCCAAGCAGGATCATCCGGGTTTTGACTTTTTTCACAGGTATTGATCGCCACGCAACGGTGTCGGCCACATTATTGCTCAGATAAATACCCGTGATTATTTCAGCATCCGATTGGAATTCCGACACGGTTCCCTGTCCCAGATAATCAGTACGAAAATAACCGGAGACACTTTGGGCGATCTCATTCGATCGGATACCCAATTGTTGTACCAACTCACTGTTAAATCTGATTTCCCATTCATAAGGGGTTGAACCAAAAACCTTAACTCCACTAACACCCGCAATAACCGACAATTTGGGTACTAAATAGTTCTCTGCATATTTCTGAATAAAAAACGGGCTTTCACTCGCATTGAGTGTATAGGTCAGAATTGGGCTGCTATTTTCGCCGCTTGCACTCATCGAAAGCTCGGGGAACGACACCTGCTCCGGTAAATCGCTGTAAGCCCGCCGAATCAATGAAGCAACCTCAAAACGGGCAGCATCGAGGTTAACCGTTTTCTTGAATGACAGATTAATCCGTCCGTAGCCTTTCGACGACACAGAAGAAACATCCTTGACTCCTTTGACCGAACTAAATAAACCTTCGAGTTTCGATGTAACTTCCTGCTCGATCACGCGTGCCGATGCGTCGGGCCAGCGGTAACTGACCGACAATCCAGGCAATGACCGCGACGGTGTTAACTGCACATTCAGGAATGGCAACAAACTGATGCCGACAATCATCAACAGGATGAAGACGATCAGGACGGAGAAGGCGGAGGGTTGGTATTTGCGTTTGTCCAAGGATTTTAAGATTTAGTTATTTGAAATGTTTCTTTAGTTTTAATCTTACGTACCCACAACCTCAAACCTTTCAATCGTGCAGCTACATTGACGATAAATAAATTAATAAAAATACGAATCAGTTGCGATTTTTTTGTTTTTACCCGATTTGTTGTTCGTTCATCGATCTTTAAAATCTTATAGATTTTTGCATTCTTTGAAATTAGCCTTTATTGTAATTTTACATAGCACAAATAGATCTAAAGGTAAATTAGGTATGCCTCCCTTTATGGATTACTTTATTAAGCTCTTCAACTTTTCTTTGTATTCAAAAATTACATCAGGCTTCATAACAGGATTACCATATTGTATAATCCGATTTTTTTTGTTCACCATAAATGTTCGCAAATTGGCATTAGGGGTAAAAAGATTATTTTGTCGCTCAAAATTGTAATTGCTATCCCACAAAATAACTCCAGTAGCTTTAATTGAAGGTTGTAGATTGCGCATAAAAAAAACTGAATCCTGTTTACTGACATTTAATATGAAAATTAACAAATCATCGTCATGTAAAATACTATTAAAAATACTGTCGATATTATTTAATTGATTAATGATACATTTCGGACAATTACCATCAATAATTGATATTACTTTTGTTTTATCCTCTGTTTTAAAAATAAATGAATCTGTTTTTTGAAATTGATTGCCATTTAATTTTAATAGACAATTAGGGAATGATATTGTTTTTGTCAATAAAGTATCTGAAGTAAGGTTATTTTTATTGTTCGTAAGATGATATTTACATGATGTTAAAATGATTAATGTAAATAAAACCAATAGGTAATACATAACACATTTATTCATAATTAATTTAATTTTAAGTTAAAATACCCCAATGGATTTTCTCTATCCGCAAAATACGCGATGATCCTATTATTATCTTCATCTATGCAAAAAAAAGTAAATTTAGAACCTGTCTCAATTGTCTCTTCATAATTTCCTTCCATATCAAAAACTAAGAATTTTGACGGAAAGTTGCCTTCGGGTCTTTTAAATTCATTAAAGAAAATATCAACGTCTCCGATATATGATGCAATAATATGTTTGTTAATAAAATCTATGCCATAGAAATAGGCATTTTTATTTCCCCTATTGTTTAACTTATCGGGGCCATAAATATTATATTTAAGGTTACCTTCTAAATCGCAAATAGTCATTAAATCACAGAAGGCATAGCAATTCACATAAATGTTATTTTCTAATGATAATTTAAATGTCGAATTTGTTTTTTTTCCAACGGCCTCCGGGTGCTCATAACCATATACACCTGTTTTGTTGGTATTTAAGTTAAGTTTCGCCATAGCCATTTCGAAACTGCTATTACTGAGTACTCGTACTGCTTTGCCTAAAGCAATGCTATCGTTTAAAAAATCGAATCTTTCTATAAACAATTCTTTGCGCAAGCCTAAATATATTGTGGGTTTATACATCTCATTATTCAAAACACTATCTAAAGGAAACTTCCACATAACCATTTTCCCATGGTCAGAAACCCAAAAAACCCTGTTTTTAATATCAACCTTAATTCCGCCCTGTCTGGTAACTTCACCCGGCCCTTTTCCTATAATTCCAGTGCTGGTGATATACTTAAATGTATTCTTATTAAATAAACGTATTCCTTTATCACCGCTTGGTTTTGTTTCAGAAACGATTAAAATGTCATCAATAATATTCAAATTACAAGATCCAAAAAGAACATTGGTTTTTATATCAACAATCTTGTCTTTAACATTAATAATCTTGTCACGGTGTTTTTGAAATTTTTCGGTCTTTCCCTTATTATTGCTATTGCAACCGACCATAAGTAGCATTAGCAAACAGACAAATAAATTTACATACTTCATAGCTTATAATTTAAATTATCATTCATGTTTAAAGGTGTGGTCTAAATATGTGACCACAACTAATTTTTAACTCGTTTTAATCCAGTTATTACTCCTTTAGACAGGCATACCAAGGACCATCGCACAAACAACCATTACCATTATTAATACCTGGAGTACACGAAGTTACCACAGCCTGTACTACTGAAATTTTTGCAATAATGTCCAAACAAACTAATTGGTTGTTACTATTTTAATCGCTTATACCAAAATTAAACACCAATCCGCCTAACGATAGAGTCGCTACTGCGATTCGAATAATTGCTTTTAAATTTTTATGAACATAGTAAGTAGGTGTTTTAAACCGTCTTAAATTGTTACAATTGGTTAAATAATTTGATCTTTTAACATCCATTTTGAAACTAAATCTTGCCTTCTGGAATCATTATTTTGATCTAAGATATGGTCTCTATATGAGACCATATCTAACTTCATTCAAATAAGGCTTTTAGTGGCTTGCCTCTCTATATTGGTACCACGTAAAACACCAACAACCAGTATTACCAGATACACATCCATTTGGGCAGTCCGGGTTTATTTCACCTTGAGCCACTGCAGTATTAGCGACAACTTTTAAACTAACCAATTCGTTGTCACTAATTGAATTACTTAAACCAAAATTAAACATTAATCCGCCTACCAATAAGGCGGCTGCTGCTATTCTAATAATTGTTTTTTTCATTTTTATAATTTTATATTTTTAACATAATCAAAGAAATATTCTTTACTTTTCAAAGCTCCAGAACTTTTAGTTCTGATCTCTGTTTAAATTGTATCTTTGTTCCCCGGAGGGAACTACCACTTCTGAAGTTTGAATTCGCTGTTCATTTTATTGGAGTTTTAGTTTCCCTTCTTTTTAATTTTACTTTCAGCTTTTAGTATTCCTTAAAAATGTTTGAATGATCAAATGCGAAGCTTCAAACGTTTCAAACATCGAAGCCTCAAATTTTTTTTGATTATGACCCTTCCAACCTCTTTTCAATAATTACTCTCAAAGTTAACCGGGTAGAGTGCCATTTCATAGCACTCTATAAAAAATCTTTCATAAAACTGAAATTATTTTTCAGTTTATATGTTTCTTTACTTTTTGAAAAGAAAATTTCGGCATCTTTCATCCGTAGTTCATCCATATATCGAAAGATTGACCTCCTCGAAACGCCAATTTTCCTGGCAAGGCAATCTGCACATCCTGTGTTTTCTTGATTTAACAATTCAATAAGATATGCCATTTTTTTAAGATAGTTTGAATAACTCATTGTATTTTTTATTATTTTAATAATTTCAGTGTCCTATCCCACCTAAATCCATTCTGGCTGTTTGAAAACAGGATGAATAAAGCTTTACCAACAATATTTTCTTCGGGTACAAATCCCCAGTAGCGTGAATCGTTCGAATTGTGACGGTTATCACCCATCATAAAAAAGTAGTTCCGCCTAAAAGTGTAGGTTGTTACCGGTTGTCCCTCCAGATAAAAAACGCCGCTCTTATCTTCAAGTTTTACTTTTTCCAATAAATTAATTGTCTGCCGATAAATAATAAAACTGATAGGAGTCAGGTTAATTGTCATTCCTTTTTTTGGAATGACCACAGGGCCGAAATTGTCAATGGTCCAGGCAAGTTCCTGAACTTTGGGATCAACCCATTGCGTGGAATCTGTTGCCACCAAATTAATGGCAACAGATTCCACGCATTTTTTTTCTGTTAGTTGCTTTTGCTGCAATCTGGTAATATTTAGGCTTTTACTTTCATCCGCTTGCCCAAAATTATCCCCAAAAACTTCAAGTTCCAAACTATCAACCAGACTTCGAAATTCTGATCGGTTGCTGACTTTCACCTGGTACGGCTGCTTTGCATCGTCTGAAACTGCAATTGCCTGTCTGTTTGTAAATACAATACCGTCAGTGATTTGGAGCGTATCGCCTGGTATACCCACGCAGCGTTTGATAAAGTAATTATCTCTTTTCCCCCACAGCGGATGGATAAAGACAACCACATCCCCATGCTTTACGGATGAATATCCACTTAACCTATTGTAATTCCAGTATGTAGAATCAAGATTGGTTGTTTTGTCGGAACTTAGGTACCAAAAAAGGTTGATCCATGGAATTTCATAAGGAGACTTTGGCAAAGCGGGGCCAAAGTTCAATTTGCTTACCAGAATCTTGTCCCCAACGAGCAACGTGTTCTCCATCGAACTGCTTGGAATTGAAAATATTTCGATTAAAAAAACACGTATCGAAATAGCCAAAATAAAAATGCCTACTATGGAAACCAGCGATAAAACAAAACTGTGTTTACGTAACCAAACGAAAAACGAAAGATCGGATCGGTACAATAAGCAAATCAGAAAAACCAATAACGCTCCCAGGGCCAGCCAGTGAAGACCAATTGCAGTGAGAAATAACAAAACAATTCCAAATACAGTCAGTTGAATTTTACTTTTCATAATTCACCGTTTTCGGGATATTCCACTTCTCCGCTTATTTCAAGACTGACAGGTGAATCTGACCCATTGTAAGTCACCTCAACAGTTTTGTGAAATACTCCCGGGAATGCTGCATCATATTTGATCGTCAGCATTCCTTTTTTCCCGGAGCGGAGGGGTTCTTTAGTCCATTCGGGTACAGTACAACCACAAGAAGTTTGCACATCAGATATAATCAATGTCGATTTACCCATGTTTGTGAATTCAAATGTACAGACTGCTTCTTTTTTAAACGCAATCGTCCCAAAATCATGTTTCTCTTTATTAAAGCCGATTGAAGCATCGTTGCGGGTCACAGTGTTCGAGCAGGCACCTAGCAGGATGAAGAGTACTAATGAGTAAAATTTATTCATTTTGTTTGAAGAGTTTTAATTGTTTGAATGCTTAGCGTTTGAAAAATGTTTGAGGCTCCGCTGTATGATAAAAGTTTGAGGTTTCACTGTTTGGTTGCTTCGTGTTTGAAACATTCAAACATTCAGGCATTCAAACCTTTTTTAGATTCAAATATTCAGCCGTTCAAACTTTTTTGGTTTCAAACTTTTCTTTTTCAAATAGTAAAAGCACAACGGCACAAAATACAAGCTGACCAGTGTTCCCAATATCATACTGCCGATAACTGCCAATGCAAGTGGCTTTTGTAAATCAGCTCCAAGGCCGGGAGTAAACAAAATCGGAAGTAATGCAAGGATGGCCGTCAGGCTGGTCATGATAATAGAGAGTAACCGGCGATGACCAGCTTCTACAATAGCCCGCAACAGTGGAGTTCCCTTATTGTAAAGCTGATTCATCGTATCCACCTTCAGGATCGAATCGTTGATCACAATCCCGCTCATCACTACAATTCCGATCAGTGACATCAGGTTTATTCCTGCACCGCCTAACTTCAGTGCTATAAATGCGCCAAAAATATCAATCGGCACTTCCATGAGCACAATCAACGGGAGAGTTAACGATTCGAACTGGGCAGTCAGGATAAAGTAGAGCAGGGCAAGCGATATGAGCAGAATAACAGCAAGCTCTTTCATCAACGCCTTGTTCGAAAAGATATTCCCGGTAAACCCAACCTCAAATAACCGATCCTGACGAACAACATTTTCCACTTTTCCAGTAACTTCAGCAGCCTTTTCAGGCTCAATATCAAAGTTTACGGGGAAGTATTCACCCTCTTTCCCGGCAACAATCAGTTTCAAATCTTCCCCTTTAGTCTCTGAAAGCAGATCACGAACCGGAATCAATTCGTTTTTCTTGTTACGGATAAATAATTCATTGATCACCGACCGGATATCGCTCGCTTTACCGCCTAAAACTACCGGTACAAAGTCCTGATTGTCGGAAATCAGAAACACCTGATTTTCATTGAAAGCACTTTTTAAACGGCCATATACGTCGTCGAATGAAATATCATACAGCATTAACTTCGCCGGATTGGTGTGCAGGATCGTATATTCCGACAAGGGAATCCCTTCGATGGATTGATCGGGCAGGGCAGACCGGATTTTATTCAGGGTATTTTGCAGATAAACCACTTTGTTCGGACCGTAATCGTTGACAGCTCTCAGCCGTGCAGTGAGTGGACTTTCGTCAGAAGAAAAAATCATATTGAATATATTATCTACTTCTCGTTGTTGAACAATGCTTTGAGGGAAATTCTTCCTAAGGTAGGCTTCTGCTGCCCGCATGGTGCTATCTAACTGAGAGGGATGTTTTACCTTTAAATATATCAGCGCTTCTGCAGAAGAAGCAACGCTGTTTTTATCCATCACAAACTGCTGTTCTCCAATCATACAGGTATTCTGATCCAATCGCCCTTTTAAATGCCCGATCAGTTGCAACGTTCTCCGTTTATTTTCGCTCACATGAATATGTTCATTCCAGTCAACAGCAAGCAACAATTCGTCTTTGTCGATAACCGGAAGCCGCGTTTTGTCCAAAAACTGATACATAATAAAACTCCCTGCCAGACATGAAATAACGAGAATCACCGATAAAATTTGATTTCGCATTACAAACCGAAAACCCGACATATACAGCACCTCAAAGTTCAGCAGATTAATGCGTTTCATAAATTTCAACTGACTAACACTCTCCTTATTTCTGTATATCAAACGATAATATACGGGTAAAAGAGTTACCGAAACACCCAGCGAAACAAGCAACCCGATCGTTACTGCCATTGCCTGATCGTAAAACATTGCTCCTGCTATTCCGCTGATAAAAATCAAAGGGATAAAGACAGCACAGTTTGTTAGTGCAGAGCTTAAAAGCGGCATGAAGATTTCGTTGGTTCCGCTTGCGCAGGCGGACTCGAGGAGTTCAAGACTCGTCTCTTTGGTTTCTGTTGTTGCTTGAGCTTCTGTTGTTTGAAGGATTTGAGGCTTCGCTGTTTGAAGGGTTTGAGAGTTTGATAGTTTGAGGGTTTGATCCGTTAGCTGACGGATTGAGCGTCTTTCGATTGCCAAAGCCTGGGCGAGTTTTTGCCTCCTCAGGCGTTCGCGGTGCTGGGTGATGTTGTCGATTACGATTATTGAATTATCGACAGTCATCCCGACTCCGAGAATAATACCCGATAATGAGATGATATTCATCGAAATATGCAGAATGTAAAAAAACAGCATCGAAACAACCAGCGACGTTGGGATGGTAATTCCAACGAGTAAAGGTGCTCTAAAATCTTTCATAAAAAAGAACATGACGATAAAGGCGAGTAGTGTACCCCATATTAAATCCTGGTAGAGATTTCCGATCGAATAGTCGAGCAAAGTGGTTTGGTTTCGCGTAATGTCGAACCGGATATCGGGATAATCCCTTTCAAAATGGCCGATCAGACCGTTTAACTTCGATTTCAGATCAGACATTCTGGCATCACTTTGTTTAATAACGGCAAATATCACCGCATCTTTCCCATTATGAAGCACCATCCCTTTTTGCTTTTGGGGATGTTCAATAACAGTGGCCACATCTTTCAGTTGCAATAAACGGTCGTTGACCTTGAAATAGACATTTTCAAGGTCTTTCTTATTTTGCAGGGTAGACGAAAACCGGATATTGTATTGGTATTGACCGTCGCGGATCAATAAATTCCCCAGTTTTACATTGCTGTTTTTAATGCTGTTTTCCAGAGCAGTCTGTGTAATTCCAAGCGATTCCAATTTTTGATTATCTGGCAGAATCAATAATTCTGAGCTGATTGTTCCACTTATGTCAACCATAGCGACCTCCGGCAATTGCTCTATGCGTTTTGTGATTACATTTGTTGCAAAACGACTCAGTTCGGCAAAATCCTGGGAGACGGGGAAAAGGGAGGAAGGCTGCGCCGTTTGAGAGTTTGAAGGGTTTGAAATGTTTGAAGGGTTTGAGGGCTTCGCCGTTTGATTGTTTGATTGTTTGAGGGTTAGGTTGAGGTAGAAAACAGGGATGTCGGTGGCATTGGCTTTGATCACTTTGGGACGAACAATTGTACGCGGAAGGTAGTTCATCGCCCGGTCAATCTTCTCATTAACTTCAATAAAGGCATAATCGATGGAGGTGCCGTATTCGAATTTCAAATGAATAACGCCGTTTTCGTTGCGGCATTCGCTCGTAATATCAGCAAGATGAGCCACCTGCATTAGTTGCCGGCGAATAGGCTGAACAATAGTGTTCTCCAATTCGCGAGCCGTTGTGTTCGCACCACTCACCTGTACGGTAATCTCCGGGATATCAATATCAGGCATTAACGATACCGGAATGAAATTCATGGCAAAGACACCAAGCACCAATATAGCGATGAATGACATTGTTACGGCTATAGGGCGGCGGATCAAAAACTGGATCATGCGAAAACTGGTATAAAATGTTTCTGTTGTTTGAAATGTTTGAAACGTTTCTGTTTGTTGAAGGATTTGAATTGGTTGACACGTTTCTGTTGTTTTAATTAAGCTAAAACATTAGAAACCCCTCGAACCCTTTAAACAATAGAAACCTTTTTTCTATCCTTCAAATCCTTCGCTTCGCTATTTCACCTCCACCTGACTCTCATGTGCCAGGTTCAGGTTTCCTGAAATAATGATCGTATCGCCAGGCGAGAGAGTTGCTCCTTTGTCTGGATTAGCAATTACCGAATATGAGGTTGTATTTTCGGCCAATTTTTGTACGTATGTCCAGAAAGCCACCCCATTTTTTGAATATTTGAACAACACTTCCTGGTTATCTCTTAACAATACCGCTGACTTTGGAACTACCAATTGGTCAGGAATATCTTTTTCGACGATCACTTTTACATTCATCCCATCGATCAATCCTCCTGGATTCTTCACCTGTGCTTTAACAAGGATCATCCCATTTTCATCAATAACGGGATTGATTTCCGAAATCTGTCCCCGGCAAATTTTCTGACTTGAGAACGGAATCAATTGGACTTCGTCATTTAACCGGATATCACCTATCTCACTTTCAACAACCCGGAAATTCACCTCAAATTCCGAATCGTCGATCAAAGTACAAAAAGTGGCACCTGCGGCTACGAGATCGTATTGTTTTTTTTCGATATTGGCCAATACTCCTCCAAAAGGTGCAATAAGCTGCGCCGATTCGAAGTTAAATTTTGCCGATTTCAAGTTTTGACAGGCTTCGGCATACCCCGACTTCACAAAAGCCACCTCATATATTTTTCGGGGAATAAAGGCAGTGTCCAATGTCGTATATCCCTGACCAATCAACAGGTTCTGCATATCCATCCTGTTTCTTTTCAACTGGATCTCGGCATTGCCCATTTGCTGACTGAATTTAAAAGGGGCTAAACCTGCAATTACCTGTCCCGTTTTTACATAGTCACCATTTTTGAACGAAAGTTTCTCCAATTGTTCACCAACGCGAAACTGCAGGTCAGTTTTTCGCAAAGCAACCAGTTTACCGTTGTTTACAAGTTCTTTCCGGAATGAGCCTTTTTGCAATACAATCACTGTTACAGGATTTTTCTGCTCGGTATATTGCCGTTTTTCGGCACTGGCAGTGCTTTCGGTGGCTTTTGAGCCACAGGCGTAAAGTAAACAGATCAGTAATGCTAATGTAATATATCTCATTGGTTTATTATGCGTTATGTTTTCCACCTTTTCTATTTTCATTAAAATAGTTGTGCTTTCTGCCCTTTCCCTTGGGGTTAAGCATATTTTGGGTATTTTCTTGCTTCTCAATAATCTTCCTCATCTCCTCCTGAATTTCCTTTACGGCTGTTGATTCAATCTTCACATCTTTGCTGAGTAGTTCCTTTGCTGTGGCCACTGCTTTTTCGTGTTGTCCCGTTTCATCGTAAAGCTTTGCAAGCAGATATTTGGGGTAAAAGCGCGATGGAA
>Ga0209512_1002726_pt1 | contig 18083 bp, 21 predicted proteins | sample frozenSSSSmetaG_FD_184142 | JGI IMG/M metagenome (GOLD analysis project Ga0209512, IMG submission 184142) | Glacier valley bacterial and archeal communities from Borup Fiord, Nunavut, Canada, to study Microbial Dark Matter (Phase II) -... | ecosystem: Environmental > Aquatic > Freshwater > Ice >... | reverse complement strand
CAGGGCTATTTCATTCTAAATAAGTCCTTGAGAGTGTTAAAATTAAAGCCAGCTAGTCGTTGAGCTTGAGCCATATTGTGGAAACCATGCTCTCGATATAAATTGAGTGCAAAATTACGCGCTATTACCCAACTTTGCACAAGTGGTACGGTTCGGATGCGAGAAGCATCTTCCCCTTGAGTCACATCTCGGACATGATGCACCTTGTTTTCCACACCCCAATAGCCCCGAATGCGTTCGCCGAAGGCTTGTGCTGTGTCGATGAAGGAGGCGACATAATAGCGGGTTTCCGTGGAGACTTCAATGGTATTGGCACGATACACTTGGCGCAGAGATTCAACTCGAATCAGGGTTTTCAGTCCGGGAAAATTAGGAATGCCCTTCAACTGATGTGTGATGCTCACTGTACGTTTTTCGATGCGACCATGCCCTTTGTTTATCTTTTGGTCGATCTGTTGGGGTTCAAAGTGCGTTTCTACAGCCTTGAGTAAGCCTGATTGGTTGCCTTTAAGCGCTCCTAAATAATCATTACCACTGTCAATGATTACCTCAGCTGTTTTTTTGGGTGCTAATGGCATCAAATGCAAAGATGACACCACTGACTGCCATCTGCTTAATGAATGCCGGAATTGCTGTAATTTCATTGGTTTTTGAATCAACCTCATAAGGAGAAAGAATCAAGCCTCGCTCAACGATGTAGGCACTGACTAACATAATAGCTGGGTGAGAATCCACAGTTGGGTCGTCGCTAATTGCCTCATAAGAGCCTCTAAGCACTTTTCCGTCTACGGCAATTGTTTCTCCACATAACGGCTGAATGCCAAAAAAACGGGATAAACAGGCTGAATAAGTCTGGTACTCTGTTCGCAGAAGGGCACGCCGAATCGTACTATAAGAAGGGATTCGTCCTTTTGGCGGCTGAAACAGTTCCACCAAGTCGGTTTGATAAGCTTTCAGCCAATCCCCAATTGCAAGAAACCCCTTGTTTCCGGCAGCCACTGCAATAGTGAACACAGCGAGGCAGAGTGCTTGCTGATGGCGTTTTCCAGCACTACGACGAGTATCAATCAGATCGGAGAAAGCTTCAACAATGGCAAGTTGGGTCATTACTGGGGATAATTGGAATAAAGATAACCCAAGCTTATCAGTGATTCAATAAGAATGAAATAGCCCTGGCTACTGGAACGGGAGTTGTTATAGACTTAGTATTTAATCTGATAATGAGCATTAAAGGTATTTTAGGATGCTAATAAATATAAATAGTAAGTATTATATAGTAAAATTTTTAACATTTAAATAAGGGTTGTCAACATCAAAATTCCCGATGAGCGTCTGTTAAAGCTATAAGAAACCATTACCTGCTTAGGCATATTAATAGAAGAATTAGTACTGATAAATGTGGAAAAATTATTGTATTAGCCATAAATATCTTTCTTAGATACTATGATTTATATACTGAATAAAAATCCTAAGCTTTATCGACGACTAGTATTATAAGTTACAAAAACCTGCAAAAGGTGTTAAACCTGAAGAGAGCGCATAATTCAGCAATCAGTCGGGACTAGTGGTGTTTTCAACTTTGGTGGATTCGAGTCAGCCATAGCTTAACGATCGCATTCACATTGCTCAAATAAAAAATTTTGCTAATTCTAGATCAATGATTTCGCGGGTAGATTAAATTTCGCCTACTAGTATATTTGTACCATAAACTACTTAAGCATAAGAATATTAAGTAAAAAAGCTTACTTACTGTTGTGCAAATGTCTTAGTATCGATATAATTTATGTAATGTAATAAGAAAATTTGTAAATAGCATCACAGTTACAACATCAAGACTGTGCCTAGCCTTGGCTTAAGTAAGAAATTATTCTCTCAAGCTCACGTATTAAGGAATTATTATGTGATAAGAATCACAATTGCGGATGATGAAGATCGCCTGCATGTCACATGTTTATAGGCATACTGATAAGTGACTGAACTCTAGCCGAGTCATTAATAGGGAACACACGATTTGCCGACAGACTTCTCTAGGAGTTTGTCGGTTTTTTCATTTTCTTACCGCCTGGGTTCTAGCGCGGGATGTTGCCGAATCGCGGAAAAAGCAAATCAATCCCGGCAACAAAGGTGGTAAGTTGACAAGAATGCCAAGATAAATACAACCTTTGTTGTGGGGAAGTTAAAATTAGATTAAAACTAGGATCTCAAGTGCTGATATTTTTCACCTGACGACCGCAGTAATGGTGCTCCTGAAAAAATGACTAGGACATCAAGACATAGATTGAATGATGTAGTCAAAGTAAGGACCAGCTTGAGCGGCGTCGTCGGCACTTAGCAAGTCAAGGGAGGCTTTTTTCAAACAACCAATTGCATCTACCATACCGGGGACGGGAACGCCTAAGGAGTTGTACATTTCCCGCACGCCAATCAAACCAATTTTTTCAATCGGTTCTTTGTCACCAGCTAAAACGCCATAGGTGATCAGGCGCAAATACCAGCCGTAGTCTCGGATGCACAACGCCCGTTGACGATCGCCAAAAGCGTTACCACCGGGAGAAATATACTCAGGACGCTTTTGCCAAAGTTGTTTGGTTGATTCTTGAACAATTTTTTTCTCGTTTTCTGACAGGGTAGCGGCAATCCGCATCCGCTGTTCGCCGGTTTGCAAAAATTCTTTAATGGTCTTAAGTTCGCCGCTGCTAGGGTAACGCAGTTCGTCGTCGGCTTTCAGAATAAATTGGCTAACTACACTCATGATTATCGCGATAGCGTGGAATGTTATTTGTAGTTTAGCGAGTCAGAGGTACACAAATAAAGGGAGGGATCACGGTGTCTGCGATTAAATTGCCAAATTTACGTGTCAAGCAGCAATCTCAGCCTTGGCGACAAGGAGAATTGCTGGAAATTACCATTACTGACTTGTTGGATACAGGTGATGGTGTCGGACGTTATGAAGAACGCGTCGTTTTTGTTCCGAATACAGCACCAGGCGATCGCGTGATTGTCCGGCTGTTACATGTTAAACCTAAATACGCTCACGCGAGGCTACACGAGCTAGTTTCCCCATCTGAATCCCGAATCCTACCCAGTTGCATTGTCGCTGATAAGTGTGGGGGATGTCAGTGGCAGCATATTGATTATGCATCCCAGTTAACAGCCAAGCGCCAGCAAGTAATCCAAGCCCTATCAAGAATTGGTGGTTTTGAATCACCACCTGTTGAGCCATTAATTCTCACCGATCAGCCTTTAGCCTATCGAAACAAAGCTACTTATCCTCTAAGTATTTCTACAGCTAATTATGGCGTTCAAGCCGGTTACTACCAAAAAGGCAGCCATCAATTAATCAATTTAAATCAATGTCCAGTCCAAGACTCGCGCTTAAATCCTCTCCTCGCCCAAGTCAAACAAGACATTCAAAACCGAGGTTGGCGAATTTATGACGAAACGCGCCATCAAGGACAAGTCCGCCATCTCGGCTTACGCATTGGTCGGCGAACAGGAGAGATGCTGCTGACATTGGTTGTTACCGACTGGAATTTATCAGAAATTGCCGACCAAGCAAATGAGTGGTTAGAGGAATATCCACAATTGGTGGGAGTGTCATTAAATCGCAATAGCGCCCAAACTAATGCTATTTTCGGCACAGAAACTCGTTGTATCGCCGGAGTTCCCTACCTCAAAGAAGTATTTGCCGGATTAGAATTTCACGTTCTCCCGGATACCTTTTTCCAAGTCAACACCGAAGTTGCGGAAGCACTGCTGCATTCAATTGAGGTGGAACTCAACTTACAAGGAAATGAAATTCTCTTGGATGCTTACTGTGGCATCGGCACATTATCTTTACCTTTAGCATCCCAAGTTCAACAGGTTATCGGGATGGAAGTGCAGCCAGAAGCGGTAGCACAGGCTATAGATAACGCTCAGTGCAATGGCATTGATAATGCTACCTTTTATACAGGAAGCGTTGAAGATTTGTTGCCAGTTCTTGACATTTCCCCAGATATTGTTTTGCTCGATCCGCCGCGTAAAGGATGCGATCGCGCGGTCATTGATGCTCTCCTAAAAGCTTTGCCAGAGCGAATTGTCTATGTTAGTTGCAAACCGGCAACCCTTGCCCGCGACTTAAAATTACTCTGTCAAACTGGTCAGTATCGTCTTACAAAAGTACAAAGTGCTGATTTCTTCCCCCAAACATCTCATATTGAGTGTGTCGCCCATCTTGTGTTAACGCCAGCATTATGATATTTTCCTTGAGTAAGGGTGCTTAGTGGTTGCATCAAGTTACTACTGAAGATAAATTAGTAGCTTATCGGCTAGCGATAATGCTAAGATCAAAGTGAAGCTACGCTAGTAGTACATAAATTCCAATCCCATAGGCTCTCAAGCAGGGATGGATTGGAATATCTAGTTGAAAGATTTCAAGATATCTCAGTATTATCATGCTTTTCCCAAACCAAAGCATCTACAACCATGCTGACTATTTTATTTGGAATAGGTCAGATTTCCAGCGCGAGAGCGTTACTGCGGGTTGATGCTAAAAGTACCATCTCCAAATTTTGCAGCCACCGTGTAAGCCACGAATGCAATATTTTTGCACAATCTGTGATTTGTCAGGGTGACTATGACAGCCAAATGTATGTCTAGCTAACTGAAAGCTACGGGGTTTTTTTCGTGATTACCATCTCGCTGCGTCCAGTTGCGCGTAATTGGGGCACAATTAGTTTTGCCTCAACACTTTATCTCTGTCCGATATTGGATTTACTACTTTCCGACATTCCCGTAAAATTGCAAGCCGAATTGCGATTAGGACTCCAAGAAGCATTGGTGAATGCCGCCAAACATGGTAACAACCTCGATCCAGGTAAAACCGTGCTTGTCCGCTTTTCATTAATAGATCATCAATATTGGTGGATTATATCAGATCAAGGCGGCGGTTTTACTCCTGTCAGTGATTCTCCTGACAATCCAGTTGACTTCTTACCACCAGATGAATCTGAATGCGGTCGCGGTTTATCTATTTTGCATCACATCTTCGATCAGGTGCAATGGAATCGCAAAGGCACTGAACTCAGGCTTTGCAAGCAACTCCATCATCGTTTACGCATACCATTGTTGAGGAAGTAGGGAGTGGGGGAGTTCCCCCTTTCTTCCTACTTCCCGTGACTCGGACAAGGTGGTGCCGAAATGGAGCGGTCTAACCAGGCTGTTGCTTGTGCTAATCTGGGCAGAGCTTCTTGTGGTTGATCTTTGAGGAGAAACACAAGTGCTGCAGCCGCTTGCTCGCGGGCGCGGACATTGCGGTTAGACTTGAGTCGATGCCAATCTTCTGGAGAAATACCCAAACGCTCCATCAGCGCGATCGCTAGTTCTAAGGTGCTAAATTCATCTAGTTGGCTAGTTTTCGGTGGAGTCGATTGCAGCATAGCGGTTATTTTAGAAGTGCATTTACTTCTACTTTACTTCGCCTTGTATGAAGCAGTCGTCACAGCCATCGGAACCATCCTCTAATAACGTCGAATTTATGCTTGAACTTGAGGAACTAGAGCAATCGCTCAAAGATCTCAAAGAACGTTACACTCAAGTTCAAACGGATCAAAATCATCGGGATCACTTACAAAGGCGTTTAAAAGATTTGCAGCTACCAGAAATGAAAGCTGAGCAAGCCCAAATCAAACGGCAGTTGGAAGTGCTAGAAATCAACTTAGAAAGTCAGTTATTCTCTTGGGATCAGCCTTTTTGGCAGATTGTGCGCTTTGGTGGACTAGGTGTTGTTGTAGGCTGGATCTTAAAATCCTGTGTTGGGTGATATGGTAAGACGAATTGGCGAAATATTGCGAAGCGGTCAGCCTGAAGAGTTGCTGACGATCCAAGGCTGGGTTAGGACAAAGCGAGAATTAAAAGGTTTCTCGTTTGTCGAAGTCAATGACGGATCATCTTTGGCAAATTTGCAAGTACTCCTCAATCAGGATTTGCCCGATTATGACGCGCTCATTAAAAAACTGAATACAGGTGCATCCTTGGAAGTGTCAGGGATGCTGGTACCATCTCAAGGCAAAGGACAGCGGATTGAGTTAAAAGCCCAAACAGTACAAGTCTATGGTGAGGCTGATCCCGAGACTTATCCTTTGCAAAAGAAACGCCATTCCTTTGAATTTTTGCGGACAATTGGACACTTGCGATCGCGTACCAATTCTTTTGGTGCAGTTTTTCGCGTCAGAAATGCATGCGCCACAGCAATTCATCAATTTTTTCACGAAAGAGGCTTTTTGTGGGTACACACTCCCATCGTCACCAAAAGCGATTGTGAAGGCGCAGGAGAAATGTTCAGCGTCACTAGCTTGGATTTAAAGCAAGTTCCGAAAACCGCTAACCAAGATGTAGATTACAGCCAAGACTTCTTTGGTGGTCCCGCATACCTCACCGTTAGCGGTCAGCTAGAAGCCGAAATTATGGCAATGGCGTTTAGCAACGTCTACACCTTTGGTCCCACCTTCCGGGCAGAAAATTCTAACACTTCCCGCCATTTAGCGGAATTTTGGATGGTTGAGCCGGAAATGGCATTTTGCGACCTCCAAGGCGATATGGACTTGGCAGAGGCGTTTCTGAAGCACATATTTAAATATGTCATGGAAACATGTCCAGAAGATATGGAATTTTTCAATTCGCGGATCGACGATTCGGTCTTGGCGACAGCCGACAACATTATTAACAATCAATTTGAGCGCATTACATATACCGATGCGATCGCGCTGCTGGAAAAAGCGACAGTCAAATTTGAATATCCAGTGAGTTGGGGTGCAGACCTCCAATCCGAACACGAACGCTACCTCGCCGAACAACTCTTTAAAAAGCCGACAATCGTCACCGATTACCCAGCGGGGATCAAAGCTTTCTATATGCGTTTGAACGAAGACGGTAAAACTGTCCGCGCAATGGATGTGCTAGCACCCAAAATTGGCGAAATTATCGGCGGTTCCCAGCGCGAAGAACGTTTAGATGTCCTAGAACAACGCATGCAAGCCCAAGGATTAAACCCCGAAGATTTATGGTGGTATCTAGATTTACGCCGCTACGGTACTGTTCCGCACGCCGGTTTCGGATTGGGTTTTGAGCGACTTGTGCAATTTATGACGGGAATGGCTAATATCCGCGATGTTATTCCTTTTCCTCGATCTCCTCAGAATGCTGAATTTTAAATTCTAGGTCAATACAGTTGAGCTAGTAACTTTGTAGGGGCGCAATGCTTGCGCCCTGATCTCCTGGTTCAGTGGATCTTCTTCTCACTGAACTTAAAGTTTAGGCGCAAGCGTTGCGCTCCTACACTAAAATTTGGGGTGCAATCGTTGCACCCCTACAAGATTGCCCGTGTTTCAAGATAAATTTTCTTAGTTAAAAAACTGCTCAACAACTTGAACCCGGTAACAGCTAAGGCTATTGCTGGGTTTCATTGCGTTTTTAACATACAAGGTCTAAAATTATTCATTAAGGTTAATGCCTGTATTCCGACCGACAAACCGTACTTTAGGAGTATATTTTATGGGGCTTTGGCAACGCATGATGGGAAGTTCGTGGAAAAGATGGGGATCGCTGTTTTTAGTGGGAGTGAGTTTGAGTGTTGCGATCGCATCCTGTAGTGGCGGTACCAACCAATCTGCTAAAAGTGGTGGTGATGTTGAGTTAACCCTGGTTTCTTTCGCTGTGACTAAAGCTGCCCATGAAAAGATTATTCCGCAGTTTGTAGAGCAGTGGCAGAAGGAACATCACCAAAAAGTCAGCTTCAATCAGAGTTATGGTGGTTCTGGGACGCAAACGCGGGCTGTAATTGATGGCTTAGAAGCAGATATTGTTCACTTAGCCCTCGCCCTTGACACTCAAAAAATTGAAAAAGCCGGTTTAATTCAACCAGGTTGGCAAACCAAAGCCCCAAATGAGGGAATTGTCAGCAAATCTGTAGCAGCTATAGTTACCCGCGCCGGTAATCCTAAAGGCATCAAGGATTGGGCTGACTTAGCGAAAGATGGAGTTAAGGTGATTACAGCCAATCCGAAAACTTCTGGTGGCGCAAGGTGGAATTTCTTAGGCTTGTGGGGTTCCGTGACTCGAACCGGCGGTGATGATGCTAAAGGTACAGCATTTCTGACCCAAGTCTTTAAAAATGTCCCAGTGTTACCAAAAGATTCCCGTGAATCGAGTGATGTATTTTTCAAGCAAGGTCAAGGAGATGCTTTAATCAATTATGAAAATGAAGTCATTCTCGCTGGGCAATTTGGGGAGAAATTACCGTATGTGATCCCCGAAGTTAACATCTCCATCGATAATCCCATTGCTGTTGTCGATAAAAATGTTGACAAGCACGGTACAAGAGCCGTTGCGGAAGCATTTGTTAAATATCTTTACACACCAGCAGCCCAAAGAGAATTTGCCAAAGCAGGCTTCCGACCTGTCGATTCCACAGTGGGAGAAGAGGTAGCGAAGCAATACACCAAAATTAAAACCCTCTTTACTGTGAAAGATTTGGGTGGTTGGGATGCTATCCAGAAAAAATTCTTTGATGACGGGGCAATTTTTGACCAAGTTCAGGCGAGGAAATAAAAAGAATTATGACTGTAACTGCGTCACATCAAGGTAATTTTATCACTAAGTTTTCCTGGCCCTGGCGGATCACGATTGGTTATCTCGCGATCATGCTAGCGTTGCCGGTGTTAGCATTATTTTTAAAAGCTGGGACAGTCAAACCCGCTGACTTTTGGAAAATTGCGACCAGCCCTGTCGCCTTGGCTACATATGATGTTACCTTCGTTACATCATTGATAGCGGCGGCGATTGATGGAGTCTTTGGCTTATTAATTGCTTGGGTTTTAGTTAGATACGATTTTCCTTTGAAACGGATTGTTGATGCTGCGATCGATTTGCCATTTGCCTTACCAACATCAGTTGCTGGTTTAACTCTGGCATCGGTGTACAGCGAGAATGGCTGGATTGGTTCGTTATTAGCACCTTTTGGCATTAAAGTTGCATTTACTCGCTTAGGAGTAGGTGTGGCGATGCTATTTATCTCTTTACCCTTTGTCGTGCGGGCAATGCAGCCAGTGCTACAGGAAATGGAAAAAGAAATCGAAGAAGCAGCGTGGTCTTTAGGAGCGACTCAATGGCAAACTTTCTGGAATGTCCTGCTACCACCTTTGTATCCAGCTTTGTTAACAGGTGTCGCCCTCGGATTTGCTCGCGCTGTGGGGGAATATGGCTCAGTGGTAATTGTCGCTTCTAACGTGCCATTTAAAGACTTAATTGCCTCAGTATTAATTATCCAGCGATTAGAGCAGTACGACTATGCAGGAGCGACTGTGATTGGCACTGTGCTATTGATAATTTCGCTATTGATTCTTTTAGCAATTAACTTATTACAAGCTTGGGGACGGCGTTATGAGCTATGAATTAGCCGGGAGTTCGCTGCAGTCAGGCGTACCAAAATCAGACTCTACTAAACGTGGTGGTTGGGTCAAAATTGCTTTAATTTCGGTGGCGCTTGTTTACTTAAGCTTGATTTTGTTCATTCCCGCCGCCAATGTTTTTGTGCAAGCGTTTAAATTTGGGGTTGGTCCACTCCTCAAAAACCTGACAGAACCAGCTTTTACTCATGCTGCACAACTCACCGTCCTGATTGCCGTGATTGTTGTCCCGATCAATACAATATTCGGACTTTGTGCCGCTTGGGTAATTGCGCGACATCGATTTCGCGGTCGCTCTTTTTTTATCAGCCTCTTGGACATCCCATTTGCTGTATCCCCAGTCGTCGCCGGTTTGATGATTGTCTTGCTTTATGGACGCAATGGTTGGTTTGGTCCGTTTTTGGAAACGGCAAATATTAAGATTGTTTTCGCTACGCCAGCAATGGTGTTGGCAAGTGCTTTTATTACTTTGCCTTTTGTCGCTCGTGAAGTCTTACCAATTTTAGAAGATGCGGGTACTGACGAAGAAGAAGCAGCAAAAACCCTAGGTGCAAATGACTGGCAAGTTTTCTGGCGCGTTACCATCCCAAATATCCGCTGGGGATTGCTTTACGGCATAATTTTGACCAACGCTAGGGTCATGGGCGAGTTTGGGGCGGTATCGGTCGTCTCTGGTAATATCGCTGGCAAAACTCAAACTCTACCTCTGTTTGTGGAGGAAGCTTACAAGCAGTATCAGACTCAAGCTGCATTCTCGGCTGCTGTGTTGCTGGCGGGTTTAGCCGTAGTTACGCTAGTGCTGAAAGAAATTCTAGAACGTAAAACTAGGATAAAAGAAGTTGAATAGGAGACTATCAATGGCGATTGAAGATCAACAAGATTTAAATTTGGAACATGACCGACCCACGCAAACTCGGATTAAGATACATATCCCGAAAGATTTGCATGAAGAACCCGTGATTTCTCGCCTAGTGTCGGAACATGGTGTCACAGTCAACATTTCTGCTGCTTTGCTGGGGGCAAATATTAAAGACGATGGCTGGTTTGACCTGGAATTGCGCGGAAAACAGTCCCAAATCCAAAGCGCCTTAACCTACTTAGACGAGTTGGATTTGGAAATTTGGGATGATTCTACTCCCGAACCAGATGGCTGGTAGATTGGCAGAAAGAGAGACGCGTATGGTACGCGTCTTTAAAACTCCTGACTGCATTTAAGCCATTTGGTTCTCAATCGCCCAACGCGCTAATTCTGTACGGTTATGCAAGTTGGTTTTGCCTAACATGTTAGATACGTGGCTTTCTACAGTCCGCTGACTGACATTGAGTTCTTCGGCAATTTCCCGGTTAGCTAAACCCCGAGCTACAAATTGCACTACTTTTAGTTCAGTTGGGGTGAGTTGGACGTCAAACGGAACCTGAATTCGGGAACCATTTTCTCCGCCTTTGGCTTGGTGTTCTTTCCAGCGAATAGTCTGCTTCAGGGAAGATTCTACTTGCGCCACCAATTCTTCAGGTTCAAAGGGCTTGACCATGTAGACATCTGCGCCTTTGTTTAGACCCTTGACTCGATCTTGGCTTTGACCTTTGGCCGAAAGAAAGAGAACAGGAATCCAGCTAGTACGTTCGTTTTGCCGGACTTGCTCGACAAATGTATAGCCGTCCATTTCCGGCATCATGACATCACAGATAATCATATCTGGAATGTCCTGCTCTAGAATTTCCAAGGCTTCTCGGCCATTTTCACCAGTGATGACTTCGTAACCTCGGAATTCTAAATAGTCTTTGACCAGCAAGATTAGGTTCGGATCATCATCAATTAATAGCAGTCTTTTGTGATCTCTTACGCTCGGTTCTTTCATAGCATTGCCAATTGTTGCGCTTAGGTCAATCAAGGTCTTGAGTTGTTGCCGTTAAGGACACATTATTTGCCTACGATTTCCCTCCCTACTCAACCTACCTTTGCTTAGTTTGAGTTATAAAAGTGTTTGTCACTTTTAAAGAGAGAGTTTTCCATCCGTACATGTTCTATAGATAACGACGAAACTTTAGTAATGATTACGGAGGTCGTTAGTATTTATAATGCGCTATTATATACGGTTTGCCAAGCTACTAATGCAAGAAAGTGATTAACATGTCTTGGTAGCAAGGCGTAAAAGTCTTTATGGTTATGACTTTTACGCCTTTTACCATAAATCAACGATCTCGAAAATATTCCGCTTCTGGTAGAGTTGGCGGACGAAGTGGCATCGCATCGGCTCAATCAAGCCTCAATTAATTTTTCCTCTTGGGGTGGGGTATTTTCTGGCAAAGGATGGACTAAAAACGCGTATTCCTGCACAACCTGGTTACATATAAGATGCTCTTGAATGATCCGCTCAATAACTGGCGGAGTTGCTTGCTTGTACCACACCCCATCGGGATAAACCACTATTATGGGGCCTTGGCAACAAACTCGCAAGCAGTTGGCTTTGGTTCGGAAGATGCTGCTCGGTTTGTTGGTAGAAGGAATGTCTAATTTCAACTGTTTAAGCCGACTTTTCAAGTATTCCCAAGACTCTAAACTAGCCTCGACGCTGCAGCATTTTGGCTTTGTCGGGTCAGCACAAATAAATATATGTCGTTGAATTTGCGCTAGTCCCAAAGTTTCGATGCAAGTTCTGAGTTGTTGATTTTGGGCTTCGATATCGGTTATTGAAGCCGATTCTAGGTCATCAGTCATTGTGGCTCCACTATCTGAGATTTCTATATTAGTCTCGGTATGGAGAAAAAGTTCATCTCATTATTAAGAAAAGAATCTGAGCCGATCGCTGTCGTTCGGGAACCCGTACCATTGGATTTCTTGCCATGACATGCGTTTGGGAGGTAAATTAGCACTCAGGAGTTGAGAGTGCTAACTCAATTATTAGGATTTCTATGGCAGCTGTATCTCTAAGCGTTTCCACCGTTAAGCCTCTAGGCGATCGCGTCTTCGTGAAAGTCAACGCCTCAGAAGAAAAGACCGCAGGCGGTCTGTATTTACCCGACACCGCGAAAGAAAAACCCCAAGTCGGTGAAGTAGTCGCTCTTGGACCGGGCAAGCGCAACGATGATGGCGCTCGTCAGGAAATGGAAATCAAAGTCGGAGACAAAGTTCTCTACTCAAAGTACGCAGGCACCGATATCAAGCTTGGTACTGACGAATTTGTACTGCTTTCAGAGAAAGACATTCTCGCAGTAGTTATTTAATTCACTCACTCACGCACACTGGATAAATATGGCTAAGCGGATTATTTACAACGAAAACGCTCGTCGCGCTCTAGAACGTGGGATGGACATCCTGGCTGAAGCCGTGGCTGTCACCCTCGGACCTAAAGGTCGTAACGTCGTCCTCGAAAAGAAATTTGGCGCACCTCAAATCGTTAATGACGGTGTCACCATCGCTAAAGAAATCGAATTAGAAGACCATGTGGAAAACACAGGTGTGGCTCTAATTCGCCAAGCAGCTTCCAAAACCAACGACGCGGCTGGTGATGGCACCACCACGGCAACAGTTTTGGCACACGCAATGGTTAAAGAAGGCTTGCGGAACGTTGCAGCTGGTGCGAATGCGATCGCTCTCAAACGCGGTATCGACAAAGCTACACATTTCTTAGTCGAAAAAATTGCCGAACATGCTCGTCCTGTTGGCGATTCCAAAGCAATTGCTCAAGTTGGTTCAATCTCGGCTGGTAACGACGATGAAGTCGGCCAAATGATTGCCAGCGCAATGGAAAAGGTCGGTAAAGAAGGCGTGATTTCCTTGGAAGAAGGAAAGTCCATGACCACCGAACTCGAAATCACCGAAGGGATGCGCTTTGACAAAGGCTACATCTCTCCTTATTTCGCCACCGATCCTGAGCGGATGGAAGCAGTGTTTGATGAGCCTTATATCTTGCTCACCGACAAAAAAATTGCTTTGGTTCAAGACTTGGTACCTGTACTAGAGCAAGTAGCTCGTTCCGGTCGTCCTTTAGTAATTATTGCTGAAGACATCGAGAAAGAAGCTTTGGCAACTCTAGTCGTTAACCGTTTGCGCGGTGTGTTGAATGTGGCAGCTGTGAAGGCTCCTGGATTCGGCGATCGTCGTAAAGCGTTGTTAGAAGACATCGCTGTGTTAACTGGTGGTCAAATGATCACTGAAGATGCTGGTTTGAAGCTAGATAACACCAAGCTAGACATGCTAGGTAAAGCTCGCCGCATCACCATCACCAAAGACAGCACCACAATTGTGGCTGAAGGTAACGAAGCTAGTGTTAAAGCTCGTTGCGAACAAATCCGTCGTCAGATGGATGAAACTGAATCTTCTTACGACAAAGAAAAGCTACAAGAACGCCTAGCTAAATTAGCTGGCGGTGTAGCTGTGGTGAAAGTGGGAGCCGCCACTGAAACCGAAATGAAAGACAAAAAGCTGCGTTTGGAAGATGCGATCAACGCTACCAAAGCTGCTGTTGAAGAAGGTATCGTCCCAGGTGGCGGTACAACTTTGGCTCACTTGTCTCCTCAACTCGAAACTTGGGCTTCTTCTAGCCTCAAGAATGAAGAGTTGATTGGCGCAATGATTGTTGCTCGGGCTTTGGCTGCACCTCTCAAGCGGATTGCTGAGAATGCTGGTCAAAACGGTGCAGTCATCGCCGAACGTGTGAAAGAGAAGGAATTCAATATTGGTTTCAACGCTGCAACAAATGAGTTTGTTGACATGTTTGAAGCAGGTATTGTTGACCCAGCTAAAGTAACTCGTTCCGCACTACAAAATGCGGCTTCAATCGCCGGTATGGTGCTAACCACTGAATGTATCGTGGTTGATAAACCTGAATCTAAAGACAGTGCTGGCGCTGGCGCTGGTGGTGGTGGCGGTATGGGCGACTACGACTACTAATATCTAACCGCCCCTATTTGTTTTTGACAGCTGCTTCCTGATGGAGGCGGCTGTTTTTTGCTTCTTACTTATAATGGAGAACAATAGAACTACTGCGTCAATTCGGTCACGGTGTGCTGATGGTACAAGGCAATTCAACTCAGGAGTAAAAATATGATTGACTCAGAAACCCTGCAGAAGTTACAGAATACCTCGTTCGAGGAACGAATCACTATTATTGAGGTGCTTTTGCACTCATTAAAAAATGAGATGCAGAAAAACCCTACTCCCCAGACTGAATATATGGCTCGTCCCCAACGTCCGACTTTTGGATTTATGAAAGACACAGGTAAAATTATCGGTGATGTAGTTGCACCCGTTCTCCCAGAAAATACTTGGGAAGTACGAGAGTGAAACTCCTTCTGGATACTCACATTTGGCTCATTACGTTTGATAAAAAATGCGCCCCTATTGACCTTAAATTTACCAATAAACCACAAGGATTTGGACGTATTTCAGATAAAGAGTTCTCTTCTCTAAGAAACTATGGAACTATAGATATTGCGGGGAATCCAATATTCTATTATATTTATTTTACACTTCAAGAAATATTAGACGAGATTAAGAGCGCATAGTATTTTATTCTTATACCTACTGTTATCGGGTCATCATGGTCGAGTAGCACGACTACAATCCTGCCAAATATGCCAAACGACAATATTATCTTTCCACTGAAACCCAGCAGGGCTTTCGGTCTTAGTGTAACTTTCGGTACAATAGCTCATTCCATGCCTTCTACACTGGGTATTTCAGGGCATATATGCTGCCTGTTTTTTGGTTATTACCTATAATAGACAACAATAGTCATCTCACTCAAGTATTCAGCTAGTTGCCTACAATGACCTTGAAAGAGCTACAACCTCAACTTTTAGCCCTGTCTTTGGAAGAAAAAGCACAGGCAATTCAGATTTTGGCGACCAGCCTCAGCAATAAGTGGATTGGCATTGAGAAAACACCGGGGGTGATGGGGGGCGATGCCTGTATTCGACAGACTCGGATTCCGGTTTGGCTGTTGGTTAGCTTGCGTGATCAAGGGGCAAGTGAAGCCTATTTGTTAGAAGATTACCCGACTATAACCGCTGCTGATTTGGTGAATACATGGCTGTATACAGAAGCTTATCCGGAAGAAATTGAAGTGGCTATCGCACGGCAAGAGGCGGCTTAAGCATGGCACTGCTTTATGCTGATGAGGGGTTTCCGAAGGTGGTTGTAATTCCAATAAATAAACACGATGGCTGAAGAGTATCTCATATACCTCGATGTTTGTTGTTTAAATCGCCCATTTGATGACCAAGCACAGCCGCGCATTCGCTTAGAAACCGAAGCAATTTTAGAAATTATCCGGTGTTGTAGAACGGGAAAATGGAAATTATTGAGTAGCACAGCCTTAGAATCAGAAATTGCTAGAACACCAGATCTAACTAGAAGAGAACAGGTACAAGAAATATTAGCGATTGCTCAACTAAAAATTTTAGTTACCAAAGAAATTTCTAGACGAGCCATAGATTTAACAAAATTTAATCTGAAAAAATTTGATGCGCTTCATATCGCTTGTGCAGAAGGGAATGCCTCTGTTTTCCTGACAACCGATAACCGTTTATTATCTAAAGCATTAAACTATAAAAATAACTTGAACGTGATTGTTGCCAACCCAATTATATGGTGGGCAGAAGTCACCACCAATCTTTTGGAAGGAGGATAAAATGACCCCAATTGAATTATATAGAAAAGGATTTAAGGCGTTGGTAGATGCTTTGGGATATGTCGATGCTATCCGGTTTATTCACCAATTTAACGACGGCAGTGGAGATTACACTCAAGAGCGTCATCAATGGCTCGACCCACTAACAATGGATGAAATCCTGGCAGACATTGAACAACGGCAGGAAGATAACCCCACCAAGACTCATTAAGCGTTGTAGAAAGGATTCTATGGGGTGTTAAGAGAGGCGAATTACCTGAAACTGATGGCACGTATTTTCCATTTCAAACGCGGCTTGGTGCGATAGCGCAAAGCGCTTCAGCCTTATGTCCTGCGGACACGCAGTCGCGTTCGGCTATCGCTAAGCTGGCTGCTAGTTCTGGGTAATTTGGATTTTTGGCACGGGTTTTATGAGTCGCTATTCGTTTGCGTAAACAGAATATTGTTTACTTTTAATATAGCTCAAATACTTGGTCACTGCGCGGAGTTTTGCTTGTGTCTAATTTTGGCGCTTTACTTAGGTGAGGCGACTATGGTAGAAATTTCTTTGAGAATGTAGTTTTCTTCCTGTCTGATTGTCTCTAATCTAGTTAAAAGCGTTGCCATTTGTTCTTGATAATTGTGATTAACTAAGTTATCAGACTCTATCGCCTCAGTTTTTTGGATTCCCCTATTAATTGCATTACCTAAAGGTTTTAGAGCAAATTTTAATATATATTGAATGAACTTCAACGGTCCTTTGAGTGTGAGTAATAAACCTTGTTCCAGAATTCGACTGAATAATTTAACTACTTGCAGTAAAATAAAAATGGCTAAAAATATGACAAGTAAGCTAATAACTGGGTGATTGATTGCCCAAAAAATTGTTTTGATAGTTCCAGCGATCGCTGGATGAGCATCAATCCAAAGCTTTACGGCATCCAACTGGTGATTGATAAAATCATTAACAGCCTTTTCCATCGCTGTAGAAGCAGTATTACTCAGTTGCTCTGCTTTTTGCAGCGTATCTTCTAAAGAACTTTTACTTTTTTCAAACGTTTCTGTAAGAGAATATTCTGCCTGCTTGGTAGTTTCGGTTATGGAATTGATAGCTTTACCTGTCACTGCACTAACACTATCAACTGATTTGGCTGCGGTTTGAGCCAACGAATCTTTAGCCTGTTCAGCGGTTTGCGTAACTGTATAAATAGCTTTATTAGTCTTTTCAACCACTATGTCTGTTGCTTTAGTAGTTGTTTCATTTAAGGTTCCTCTCGCTTTCTCTGTAACTTCAGCAACCTTATCCACAGCTTGAGTACTAACTTCTGTTACTTTATCAACCGCATTTGCAGTTGCATTGCTCAAAGAGTGTTTTGCTTGTTCTGCAGTTAGAGAAACTGTACTAACAGCTTTACCCGTTGCGTCACTTACAGTATTTACTGCTTTACCAGTGGCGTCACTTACTGTATTAACAGCTTTCCCAACAGTTTCATTAAAAGAATTGCCTGCCTTTTCTAAAAATGACTTGCTAGTATCAACTACATTCGCCATCATGTCCTCACCAATATTTTTTGACAAATATAGGTTATCACTCAGATAAACAATCCAGGCTCAGAGTAGACACGGAGATTGGCATTCAAGAAGATAAATCAGTAATCATATTTACTGATATGAATATTCTTGGTTAGGTTATTTGAACGCCAACAAATATCTAACTTTCTAAAGCCAATGTTTCGGATAATGTCTTCCTGGTGTCAGATTATGGAAAGCGAAAGTAAAAATCAGCAGCACGAGAGAACCAGCAAGTACTGGTGCAAATAGAAAGTTCCAGTCAGCATGACTCATAATTCCCACTAAAGCAACTGCACCTCCTGGCGGATGTAGCGTTTTTGTCAGCTGCATCAGAAAAATGGCGGTGGAAACGGCTAAGGCGATTACCCAAGGATCTGAACCGAACAAATGCCCCAATACTATACTAACGATCGCCCCCAGACAATTTCCCCCAATTAAATTGCGCGGTTGA
>Ga0209512_1002725_pt1 | contig 18084 bp, 23 predicted proteins | sample frozenSSSSmetaG_FD_184142 | JGI IMG/M metagenome (GOLD analysis project Ga0209512, IMG submission 184142) | Glacier valley bacterial and archeal communities from Borup Fiord, Nunavut, Canada, to study Microbial Dark Matter (Phase II) -... | ecosystem: Environmental > Aquatic > Freshwater > Ice >... | reverse complement strand
AGTAGAGGCTGAGGAAGCAACTACACAGAAAGCTACAAAACAAGGTAGTACAACAACAAAACAACCTAAAAAGGTAGTTTTAATTGATTCTGAGGTTGAAGGGGATATTGAGGAACTGTACGATAGTGATATAGATGAATTAGGGTGGTAGGTGTTGAATAATGAAGGTGTTGGTTGGGTAGGACCCCTCAATTGGGGACTTTACGCCATACGTGACTTTACGCCACGACTTACGTTACATAACTGGCAGAAAAGTAACTAATAGCAGAAAAGTCATGGTATTTGAGTCATTTTGATAATCTTTAGGGGATTATAGCATTTCAGTCATTAATAACGTTATATGTTTTTGTGGCATTTGAGTCATTTACGATAATTTGGGTGGCAGTTCAGACATTTGCCGTTAAATAATTCTAGATTAATGATCCTTGAATCTTTCTCTTCTCGTAAGGTAAATCTAATGATGCTATTGTCTAATTTAATTGTGCCCTCCCTTTGCCCATCCTCTCTTTTGCGCTAAATATCAGGTTACGTATTATTGTCGAGACTATGGGATTTACAGTACAAACCAAGCCTCCCATCTTGCTTGGACGTTCCATCTTGCTTAGACTAACGTACCTGAGTACAGTTTGTCGAAACCAACAATTAGACATTTGCTGTTTATAATTACATTCTTATTCTACATTATGACACTGGAAAATGGGAAAATCAAACGATTGTCTATCATTTCCAATGTGGAAATTGTAATCGTCGGATCCGCCTGGTCGCTCTTTTGGGAGCGAGAGCGAGGCGGATCCGAAGATTAACTGGTTATTTAAAATTTTAATTTAACGTCAAGAGACAGTACAGTCTAGCTGAGGGGCCTAGCTCTATGCCCCCGGAGATTTAGACTCTCCTTCTCCTTCTTCCAGACAGAACAGTTAACTGGAAGCCGCACTCATATATTCTCCGAATTCGATCAAATTTAAATGTCTGGCACACATATGTGCCTTGCCGCGCCCTGAGAGTGACACACTAGGCAGATCTGACGATTATGTATCAGATATTCCAGCAAAACACAGAGAGCTCATATCTATACTATCACACATAGGGTGAAAGATATATCCCCCTTTGAAACTCCACTGAAATGCTTCTTTTCTAATCAATATTCCTCACAAGGTTTTAGATTGCAGCTTTTTGAGACGTGAAGCACCCTCATACAGCCCTCGATCCAGTGCGGCAGCTACTGTCAGAGTACCACCAACGATGGCACACAGACCCGTAATGAAGCCGGAGAGAGTCTTACTTCTCTCCTCTCTGTTAATCACTTTCATCGGTGAGATATCCTGCGAGATACGAGTGAGTAATTACCATAAATTCGGACTCAGAAACTCACATATGAGAAGAAAACGCCCGGAATGCCGCTACGGGCATGCTGCCGCTCTTTATGGCCTTCACTGGCATCGTCGCCGCCAGCCAGATTCCTCTTGTGGCTAGTAACAGAATATTGATGCGTTTCAACACTTCCATCACTTGCATGCCCATATAATCCAAGATTAATGCTTTCGTCACCGGTTTCGTGTTGATTCAAAAGCCTGCTGTTCCATCCGAGTGGAAGATACGAGGTCGAAACGACTTTGACAAAGTACATGTAGTTGAAGGCGGATTCCCGCGTATATTGTTCAGTGCCATCAAGAGGATTGAGATGATGATTAGTCCACGGCATATCCTTGGCGCCAAACTTTTTTATGAGACCCTCCGGTAGCTGAGGACCAAACCGTAGGTGATGGATGGTATGCGCAAAGGAATGCCCACGCTCCGATGTTGGCGTGTCCCAGTAATTGGCTAGATCATGTACGTGCATGTTACCATTGCTGTAACTGCGCCCTGGAGCAACATGAAAGTTGCCAATAACCTTGTTCACCCGGATGCCTCCCTCGATTCGACAACCCTCCTTACGTTGCGCATCAAGCCTTTCACTATAATGCTCGCGTTTGCATTGTTCGACATTTTCACCTCGACCAAAGGCCCAAGAGGCAGATGCATAGGCGTCTCTGACTTCATCGCAGGTATTGCAGCATCCTGGCTTTTGAGCATTTGCTGGAGGGGTGGCACCGTAGCATTCGCCACAGTAGGAAGGGTCTAAGTGCGCTGCTTGGTCCTCTATGGAGTGTCTATTCGATGTTAGGCGGAAATAATGGGCAGTCGGGACAATTCTACCTACAGATCAAGAGCTTTCACGTCGATGGCTGAACCGCCTTCCTCGGGCGACGCGAGTCTGACCTTGCTGACTCCATGCTTAACGCCGGTCTGCATCTCACCGGATACATCCATTACATCGAGCGTCAACAGCTCGCATGGGACGTATGGGAATGTAATGTTCATCCAGATTTCCATCTTCTCTCCCCTCGTTTTGTCAACCACCAATTCCGGGCGCACAACAACTCGACGGTAGTCCGACCATTCTCCGAGCGCAAGATAGAGGACAATTAGGAGCGAAGCTATTGTAACTATGCCTCCGCTGGTCGTCCGCACTCTTGCTTCATCAACAGTCTTGGTGAAGGCATCTAGCCGTGTAAATCGAGATTTCGGAGCCATTGCTGATGTGGAGAGGCGTCCTCCTCGTCGTCTTCGAAAAGCGTTCAACTCAATTGAGGAGATTGTTGAAGGATTGTGGTCATAGTCAAGACGGTGGTGAATCAATGCACATGTAAGTTATTATTCCATATGCGTTGCAGGAAATCTCTGACCGAAGCTCTGGGAGATGACCAAATATATTGTTGTCGATGTCACTCCGGCCAGTGCATCAGGACACCTTTCTCATGCAGGTCCGCCGCGCTTATAATCCTCTACCGCGCGGGCCCCACATACCATGAAAACGTGGGATTTATTGAATCCAGCCACTCTTTTGATAAATCCAGTTCTTAATGTCTGTGAAGCCCAAAACACTGGCAAGTTCGGAGTTTCTGGTCGATCATCTTCCAACTTACGAAAATCAAGGCACGTTCTTGAATATAAGGCGGTTGTTCTTTGTGAGTTCTTCTCGGTCATTTCCAAGAGGTTTAAGTTAATAATAAGATGAGTTTACACTTCTGCACTCTAAATGGGAAGTAGTTAGACCTATCAAAAAGGTGACTGAATTTAATGAATCCTTAATGAATCATTCCACACCCAGAGTAGCCCTTCCACATGCACCATGTCTCGCATCTTCGAACAAGGCAGTTATATGTGCGGGGCGGCGTCAAACAGATGACTACTGTATTCAACCAAATAAACCCTATGGTATCACTAATAAAATCACAACCCGTAAATAATCCGAAAATTCAAGGCAGCTGGCCCACGCTTAATCCACCCGCATCCTCATACAACTGCCTCGTCTCGATATTCGCGATGGCATTGTGCAGCGCGCCCACAAGATCGGTGTGGAAGAAGGGCCTGTTCAGGCCATGGACTGCCGCGATGCGTGAGGTAACCTTAGCTTGTTTGACGATATTATCGGTGGATGAGTCACTGGAGGCGTGACGAATGTCATCACGGCTCAACGATGGTCGTTCCAGTTCTCGCGTCTGTTGCTTCTGAATCCCCTCCTTCTCTATGGTCTCAGCAATTTCAGCAGCCGAATCTGAGCCACCAATCTCCGCCACACTGAATATTGGCTTCCATCTGCGTTTGAACTCTCCGTCGTGTCGTGAGGGATATCCAAACCCAGCACTGGCCAATGCTCTCTTGGTCCACCTATTGTTGATGCAAGCTAAATGCCAATCAACGGTCTCAGGAGATGTATATTTGTCAAGCTGGTTACGGACATCGATGAGTTGCTGCACTGACGTGACATCCACATTGTTGACCGAGCTGAAGTCAAGGATGATGGCCTTAAGTGTTGGCTTTCCCGAATCATCGACCTCCACTTGTCCAGGGCGGGGGCCTGGATCGTTCCACGGGCGATCTCCGGGCTTTCCATACGAAAATTGATTGGTTCGTCTGGTGACTTTGAAGATATGTTCTGTCAGATGATCGAGATAGTGATTGGCATTAGGATAATTAAAACCCTCTGAGAATCTGTAGATGAATACACCGGGATAGGGCGCCTTGACCTCGATCTCGGGATTGGATCCGTCATCATGGTCGATTGGAATGAAAACGTTACGAGTACGGATCTCGGAATCTGTGCTGTGAAAGATTGCATCCGACCTGTCCGATTTATCGGTATCACTGATTATGTGATCTCCCACAACAGAATGGACCTTGATCTGTCCAAGAAACCTACCCTTTGCCTTCAACACACGGAAAAGCAAAATAGCGGCAGATATGACAATTGTGCAGTAGATCCCATTCTCAATCGATGAGAAGATTGTGACGATCACGCCGATGAAAAAGATCAATACCTCCCATGGTGAGACGCGCCAAAATCGATAAATCGTGTTCGGAGGCGTGATGAGATCGCCCACGGCGTGGATAATGACGCCCGACAGACTGGCGCTCGGTATGTAAAAAAAGACGGCTGGAAGAGCATAGATAGCAAGCAGAACAATAGTGGCAGTTATAACACCCGCAAACGGGGTTCGAACTCCAGCTTTGGACTTGATAGCTGTCCGAGAAAACGACCCTGTGGCGGGATATCCACCTAGAAATGGCCCCAGGATGTTTGTGACTCCAATAGCGACTAGCTCCTGCGATGGATCGATTGTATAATTGTTGATTCTACCAAAAGACTTCGAAATTGCGATATGCTCAATCAAGAGCACAATGACAGAGGCTGGTACTTCACTGATGAACAACTTCAAAATAGTCGTGTTGATTTGTGGGACCGCAGCATTTTGGAAGCCTATTCATATGTTAGGTCCACCTTTGGAAGGTTTCATTATGGAGCACCTACCTCTTGGTACGGTTCCCAGGATCTTGAACAGTGACTTTTCGCGGTGATCCTTATTGACGAGCCAGCTGATCATGGTATAGAGCAGTATCACGAACACAGTTCGAAGAGTCGAGATAAAGAAGAACGTCTTCTTCTGATTTGGATGCTTCTTTGCCGCCCACTGGCAGGCATAGCGTATGATGTACAACATCGTAAGCGCAGTAAGTCCCATCGCTGCGTCCAAGGTTGAGTGGCCCAGTTGCCGCAAAGTATTGATAATGACAAGATATGTGGGATCCCGGGTGTTGAGACGACTGCTAATTCCCATCATTGTTGGAACTTGGCCAGCTGCAATGCTGATGGCAGATCCGGTCATGAAGGCAGTGATAGCAGTGAGGGAGATCAGATCAACAATCCAGCCCATACGAGCAAGACCAATTGCCACAATGATACAGCCGCAAATGACAGCTAAGGCTGACGCAATCACGTGTCCTGGAATACTAGGATCGACTTTGTGTGCATGCAGCACGACATTACCAACGATTGTTGACATGACTGCGACGGGCTATGGGCTAAATTAGTGAAACTCCTAGATCAGAAGGAAGGGAGCAACATACACCAATGGTGATATCCTTAGATGTGGCAAAGAACCAGTAGATGAGCACACCCATGAATGATGAATAGAGGCCAAATTGCACTGGTAGCTGTGCTAAAAGGGCATAAGCCATTCCCTGGGGGACAACCACAGCTCCGACAGTGATGCCTGAACTTAGAGTTAGCCACATCAGCAAAACAAAGCAGCACACTGCAGGAGGACCGACCGGCAACCAGATCCCCAATGAGCCACTGAACGTTGTAGCGAGTAATCCAGTAAGTAAAAGGAAACAAAGACCTTCCATAAGATCCCATGTCCCTCCAGCTGGGTACCGTCTCTTTAATCCATTCCCAGCTGCTTGGTTCTTCCTCGACAAATGTGTCCCCGGTTTTTGTGGAGAAGACAGACTCTCCTCTGGTGATCGACTCAGACCGCTCATAAGGATAATCGAGTTTGATGCCTAGGGTTTTGGCCAGGAAGTGTCCTGTCTTGACGGCCGCTGTGTTGGCCATATTGGCAGTATTCTGCCGATGAAGGCCTTCTAAAAGCTGGCTCAAACCGCTAACGAAAAGGTATGGATGGCGGGAGTTGACCTATTGTTATAGGCGGAGGAAGTATTGGGCGTGATCGATGACGACAATTGAATCGGTAGTGAGCCTTGCCCTTACGAGGTGAGTAGCTTATGTGCCGAAATACGCATATAGCTCGCTGTTGCTACTGCGCCGGGGCGTAGAGGAAGCAAGCAGGTAAACTTTCCAGGACCTAACTAGATATATGGCTACTGGAAGACTGGCCAACGAAAGATGTGAGAAGGCACGGACGGTCTGTGAGGCTTGAAGGCGTGATATGGCCTAAATGCAGGTAAGACGACACTAAAGTTGCTTGTCGTTGCTTGTCGTTGCTTGTCGTTGCTTGTATGTCGTTTGGCTTGAGCCCTTTGATCTGCCAAGTTATGGATCGCAGAACAGAGTGAGATAGATGCTGATGATAGAAGCTGGTAGTGACTGAATGCAATCAAGGCAAGCAGGAATAGTGGCGGATGGTTGAAGTTGTGTTGGTCTCCAACTCGACACAGGGCGGGTGGGCAATAATGATAATAATATAACGATGATAACAGCAACACCAACATCAGCAACAAGAGGAAATATAGTAATAGCAGGAGGTGAGATGTACGAGTATATGGGCCGCAGGACTTTTATGTATAGAAAAGAGAAATTTAAAAGATGGTGCGGTGCATACGCAGGAGACACAAACTGGAGATGAGAAGCAGAGAGTGGGGGGCGGGTGCTCAAATGGGGAAGCGGACGAGTGGGGTCCTTATGGATGAGAGGAGTACGTACAGTAGTATAGGAGCAGAGAGGTACGTACCGGTACATATTGCATCCACATGATTAGGTAGATGAGTAAGTACCTGATGAACTGGCAACGGATGTTGCACGGAGTTGCAGCGCTGGAAGGAAAAGCATCCTATGATCCTACGCAGTGAACGTGCTGCTTCGGGCGGGTTTGCAACCGGCAATATGTTGTTGCGGATTCGACATGGTCGGTTGGGCGGTGGCGCATCCCGATGGAGAGAGCACGTCATGTTGGCCTTGCTCGGAAACGGTTAGTGTGGAGAAGAGTGAGGAAGGATCTGAAGTGTGGAAGCCACAGTCGACAGATTCGAGATCGCCTCGGCGCTCTTTCAGATACATTGCCGCATTCTTGCCGCCCGCGCGCCAAGTCTGCACCAGCAATGCCTCCCCGCTCTCAACCAATGACAAAGCAGCCAGAAGATGCCATTCCCATGGGTCGATGGTGTGATTGCTCCTAGGCATTTTTGATTCTCGATATTCTGAGTACCTAGGTACCTAGGCAGGATAACTATTCCAGGCGAGTTTATTATTGCCACCTCGTGGCCAAAGGTAATGGCAATGTCTAAATTCCTTCAGCTCTCTCTGGTCCGGATTTCTTTCGCTACGGCATTGCACAGTTCGACCCTTATCCCAGAACCCACCAGGACGTGTATCCATAGGCGCTGCGTGTCGGAAAGTCTATCATTCTCTGATTTGACTTCTGAGAACATTACCTGGCTTGTCTTCGGATTCCAGAGGATAAGATCTGGTATGCCACTACCTCTCTGCTGATATTCTTGTGCCATAACCATGCAAATGGTGGCTAAAGCTGCACCATCGAAGCAGGAGACAATCTCGAGAAGATCCTTTACATCAAAGTCCCAGTTCAGGCCCACGACGCAAGTTCTCTGTTCTCTCTCCCTATCATTGACCTCCCGAATTAAGCGTGGTGCATCACCATTGGATATTGCAATAACTCGATGATGTATTTCCGACGCACGCGAGGGGAAGAATGCGTCCGTATGAAGATCAAGGGGACATGTCTGGTAGGGCGTCTGGAAAACATTGGGTACATAGATAAATAGAATATCGTAGAAAAGGTAGGCGAAAAGTGTGCGAATGATACCACCTTCTGCATGGTAACCTGCTTCTGTCAGCTTCCTCCGACCGTGGAGAGGTTGCGCCCGGCGACGGGCTAATAGAATGGCAGAGACTCGAAGCCATATAAAGATGATTTTGCAAAGATCCTAAACCAAATTAAAAGGACTCACCTTTCCATCCCTGGCTGCGATACCATGAAAGACACATAGCCTCGACGCTACATTCACCACCACTTTCAGTCTCATCTATCCATACAGTTTTGGTACCTCGTTTCTCGATAGCTGCTGCGCTGGTCTTCTCTGCCGAAATCTCTCGTATTTGGATACCCTCGATATTTGTTTCGAATGGTTTGCTCAATTTGAGGTGGCTAAAATCATGTTGCTGGCTTTTGGCTATTTTCAACGCCTTCTCGAGCTTCCCGATGCGCTTCTGTAGGTCATAATGGTATATGATGTGACAGTCCCGGTCCTGTAAACCCTCTTGGCATGTTTTCAAAGACATCCGTTTCCAATGCTTTTTCAGCTGATCCTGGCCAAAAGAATCGAGTCTTGGAAAATCAGCTTGGATAGCAGCTAGGTAATGCTCCTCCAGAATTGCCTTGCGCTGGTACCAAATCCCGCGACGAGATGTGTGAAAAAGCCTTTGGTCTAATAATTCCGTCAAAACTTCATGCTCTTGCTCATGCATTTTAAAGCGCCCAAGCACATTTGTCGCCTTGTGTATGATGCGAGTGTACACCCATGCGGGTGAAAATCGCCGCAAATACGCTCCCTCGCCACTTTCGTAGACTCCATTCTCCCTCCGTTGTTCTTCTACGAGCAATATTTTCCACCTGGGGTGCACTTCCTCGAAAATTTTCATTACGTCTTCTAGGCCCTCTTTATTCCGAGTGCCATTCTCGAGTATGTTATCCATGCGATATTGAAGCCGAATGGAGGCTTCAAATTCAAGTAGCACACATCTTGATTGGAATATATTTGCGGACCTTGAAATCAAGTATTGCGGAAAGTTTCGTTGCTGGATTCGCGCCAATATGATCGTTGTTAGTGAGTTCTCTGGACCGTATAAGCCACTGCTATATTGTTGAAGGTAGGATTACACATGCCTGTCCACTCAGTAGATCTGTAATAGACCAGATGTACTCTTTCAAAAAGCTTCAACGTATCTAGAGTGAGACGAATGCAAGGTCCGATATTAGCAAGGATCTTGACGACAAAGTGCAGGTCCCTATTATTGCCTTCGAATGAAGTCGGATTTGATCTACCTGTAATGATAGTCATATCAGTAATATTTTGTTCAGAGACTTGTTTTGACGGTATCATATTGCTGTCACCGGAGGAAATATCTTCCTCTATTCCATGCCCGGAGTTCAACATTGGAAAACCAGGTAAGCTATGTGATCTTTTAAAACCAACCCAGCCAAGCCCACTTTGCCGTCGGCTCATACGCCGCAGAGCATCCAAAAGCCCTGCTTTGTTCTTCCCGCGAATCTTGGCTTCCTTGGCGATGGTCTTCAATTCCTCTAATGACAACAATGATGATGCTTCTTCCAGAGTAGTGATGTGCCCTTCTGAAGCGTCCGCAAACGTGAAAGAGCTTCCCCATGGGTCACTTGGATAAACATGCTCTTTTTGAGCAACTGGCTGTGGCAGGGCTCGATGAGCCTGAAGATCTTTCACCGCAGCCGACAGATCTGAAATATCAGAATGATAGCCCAGACGAGCAACGCGATGCCAAGTCGACGTCTTTCTTAGAAACAGTCGAACATACCTGACAGTCATCAGTTCAAGTGGCAAATGAAGAAAGGCTTAGTAAACTCTCACAGGTACTGTGCTTCGTAGCTTAGGTGGAGCCACTCGTTGAAAATCTTCATTTCAGTCTCATCAAATAAATGGCATTCTTCCTCAAGGACTGTCTCGAGAGCCAGATTGAATGCATCAACATAAATTGAGCTTCGACCCTTTGTCCATTTTCTGGAGTTTAATCGACCATGAAAGTCTGTAGATGAAGCTTCAGATCCATCGACTGATCGAGTGGACTCATAGTCTGCGATTGCTGACCTGCTTGGCTGTATCTGTGGCAGAGCGCTCTCCAGCTCGGTCGGATGATGATTGGTAGCCTTGTCCAATACGTCGGGATCTTCACCATCGAGGTCAAATGTCTCTCCTTTCTTGGTTGCGAATTTCTCTCTCTCAAGTCCATGATCGGAATCATAGGGAGAAGAGATGTCACGTACAAGCTTCGGGCGTTTTGCTGGGGCTCGGCCACTATTGTGTTCACCCTCCATGGCGAGAGTGAAGTTGTGTTGATTGCAGTTGTGCAACAAATCTTCAATGCGTCGAATGGATCTGGGGATGAATGGAAACAATATGGACAGAAATGGCCACAGCCATAATCACTTCCCACTCATAAGGTAAGACATTCAATCCATTACTGAGCCCAACATGTCATCAGCAGTAGTCGTCAGTAGGAGATAGTAGTCGCATCTCGTCTCGGTTTTTGACACGTCTTTGACACGAAGTCACGTGCAGCTTTTGTTCATCGCCTCGAAAACCACTAACACGACTGCCAAATCCATCCATCCAGGCCATCAGGCTTCCTGAGCGCAATAATAACAGCCGATATTGAAAATAATGGAAGCCAAAAATTCATCCGCCAGTATCAGTGCTGCTGCTTATGCATATAAAGTCGCAATGTCCCTCTCTAATGTGGCGGCAGAGACCACTGATACTCAAACCAATCCGTCACAGGCAGAAGCAGTGAAGGATACCACAATAAACGATCATGCTGTCGAGGTATTTGCAAGATGCACTGCCGATGTCTCTTGGTACAATTGTTGAACCCTCTTAGTCTTCTGTTCCTGGACCAGGAGGAAACACCAGTGCACCGAGCCCATTACCTGCTCGCACCAGCACACCAGTGCAAACAACCGCTCCTGGAGAGAACTCATCCCGAGCAGCGTCACAACACCCCGAAACGGGTCTTCCCACTATGCCAACATATGCTCCACCGCACGGGGCACCAGCACGTCAGTATCTGAACAGCAAAGTGACGGCGACATTGTTAGAGGGTATGAAGCACTTGGCAAAAGAACAGTGAGTTTCTACCGTTTGTTTCTGCTGCTACTGGCCTTCTTTCATACTGATTACTCTGCTCACAGACCGCGTGATCCACTGAGGGTGTTGGGCGAATTCCTGCTACAGAAATCCAAGGAAATTGAAGGAAGTTGATATACGGTGGAGGTTGATGATGTTTTCTACCATGCGATTGAGATGTGACCACGGGATTGTATGATGGGCATGAGGATTTGGATCGGTGTGATCAGTCTAAACCTCCAGCCAGAGCACACAAAGTCCTCTCACAGTGAGCTCTTGGTGGGTTGGCAAACAAAGTCTGTTTTCGGGGCGGGCGCACTGGGCATAGTGCAATTAAGAAGTCACGGCCTAGCAGGCGGAATTAAATATGGGGTGGTGAATGCGATTTTTGATTCATGGGAACCTAAGCTAGCTGAATCTGTAGAAGAGCAGATTCGACCATAGTGCAAGCTATCCGACCCCAACTTCTGCTCACCAAAGAGCAACGATTCTCGCATATATAATCTACGAGACCATGGTGCTGGCAGTGGCGCTCTCATATCTCCAGGTTGGTGGGAGGACACCAACAGTCTTGTAGTAGCGGGAGAGGCGGTGAATGCGGGATTCGATGAGAATCAGACGGAACTTGGAGTCCTTGTCCTTGCGGTTTCGCTCCAAGTGCTTGCGGACCGCGACAGCCTAGCCATCAGTATTAGAGTGGTGATTCGTTTCAAAGGAGAATATGATAGCAACACGTACCTTCTTGATCAACATGTAGAGATCCTCTGGGATTTCTGGGGCAAGGCCTGTATAGATCACTCCGTCAGTCTTGAGACCAAACAGAGGCTGTATTGTACTGGGTGGAAAAGGTCCACATCCGACAGGGAATTGTGCTGTGGACTTGAAAGATGTACAAAATCATCTTGGTGAAACCGTACCATTGGACTTCAGGATTCTGAGGATCTTGTTTCCTAAACAACAGTCAGTCCAGTTCGAATGGGTCAACAACACAGGATCTACGTACCAGTAACAACCTTGACCTGGGCAACACCGTGGCTGTCACGGAGGACAACACCGATCTGGGATGGAGTTGCACCCTTCTTGGCAAGCTTGCAGATCTGGTCAACAACCTATTGGCAGGTTAGAGATTGACGCGATGTCCAGTTTGTTGACCAGATAATCCCACCTGCTCTGGAGTGGTCTTCAACCATGCTGGAGGAGTGCGCGAGTATGGGATGGCAGAGGCGGATATGCCCTTTCCGTTACTGTGAAGGCGTCCCATGGCGATTATTTAAATTTATTTGTCGAGGCGTTCTGGTCGATTGGGAGGGAAAAGGAAGTCGTGGTCGTCGTCGTCGTCGTAAAAAAAAACATTCAAAGTGTAAATATTTCGCTAAATTGCGAAAGGTGCGATCGCTTAGAGTATCATAGGGCAGGCTGAGAGCAATCTTAAATGCGCTAGTACCAGTCAGGGTCAAGATAAAGTAAAAAGGTCCGAACATTTTTTTTCCCTCCTCAACATCTCTTCTGTTCTCCTACATAATTCGCGATTACCACTATCATGGATGTGATATCGACATTGTATTACGCTTGCGAGTCTTCAGTCGTCGAATATTAAAGCTATATATCTCTTGATATCTATCTATCACGGATTTTTGATTCTTGGAACACTCAGTATCAACAGGGACAACGCTCGAGCTCTATACTGGGCGATTATTCCGTCACGAAGCATGTCGAGGCCCCAATGGAAGAAGAAGTCCGACAAGAGTAACAGTAAGTCTTCAGAGACTCGAGATATTTCACACTTCAGGCAAGTTCTCCACCTCCCCCCCCCGGACCAAGCATATACATACGCATACGTCAAGTATTATGATGATACACTTATATACTTATTTTCTGGTACCTCTTATGTCAGGCGCCCTCACAGGCCCGATGATCTAAACGGACTTCTGAAAGATATCTTGACAGCGGTCGCTTCTTTGTTTTCAAACGGCTCGATTATTCGAGTATATTGAGGACAGATTGCTAACACTCGTATAGTCATTCTGCCATTTAGATTGCAATCCAGGAGAGACTGCCCAGGTTGCAGAGGCAGCAGAGCTGCAATATAGTGCAGGCATCATGGCGCAATCCTCTTCCATTGTCGATGACGAAATCAATAAAATACCATGCTCTCAATTTCACTTCTACACCCGCTTGAACTATTCTGCAATTTCGTGCTAAGAGTCGTAATGGTACTTGATTTCACATGGATGATTGATTGTCTTGAGAGAAAAATCTCGTGTGCAGAGACGGAGATAAACCAGGAACTCCAGACGAGATGTGTCCAACGCCATGCTCCCTTTTAGCTTCATAATCTCATTTGGCATGCGCCACTATTTCCGCATATACATCATCGGGTATTTTTTTGATCAATGTCAGCGTGAGCTCCTTGATGATTTCCGCCTGTAGTGGCGGAAATGATCTGAGTATCTTTGTTGGACTATGTTGCTTATTAGCTAGCTGGTCACAGTCAAAGAAATAGGGAATTGATTACCTTGGTGAACTGAAGATGGAGTTTCTCAACATAACAAGTTGCGCAACGATGCAAAGAATATTCAAATGCGCGCCATATGCAAAGAGAAAGTCCCACAGACGTAGGACTTCTGGGAGCGGCGGCGTGCAGGCACACAGGGTGAGGACGGAAGGAAATGCGTACAGCTCTGCGTGCATGCCTTTACTCATGAGATAGAGACTCAACTTGGGATCAACAATAGACAGTACTTTATCAACCAGGGCAAGTCCTTTGTGGACCCCATCCATTGCACCACGCACATAACCGGGACATTCGTGGGTAATGAAACGATGAAATGCAATGAATGCTTCGGATTCGCTTCGAGCCGCATATAGAAAAGGTGCTGCAAGTACGTTCATTCCCTGAACATATGTCCCAGGCTCGGATGCACCAGCGTCTGAGCCTTCCGTAGTCAATGTCAAGGCACGCGCCCTGTTCTTCATCACTGGTGTCGCGGAGTGCAACTCTGGACTACCATCGGCGGTGGCAGTGTGTGTAACCTTGTTGCTGCTGATACTGACATTTCCGCTCTCCACGCGCTCTTCTTTTGCATCGTGTAGCTTCCATGCCACTGCATTTAACAGGCGGATCAAGCTTGCCTCACTAACGCGACGTCGAAAGAGTGGATCAGTGGCCAGAGTTCGAAAAGTGTCGTTGCGAATCTTTGAATATGCTGGCGACGCTCCACGGTGAATCAGAGCCAGATATGCATCGGTTTCAAGCAGCGGTGCGTTGAGTAGTATGAGCCACACATAGATGCGAAGAGAAGACTTTAAATTGTCAGCATAAGCGCTTGCATTCGGGTGTGTTGAGACTTGCCATCCCATCGCTGTCAGTCTTGATTCCTTGGTCAAGTATCTTCAGTCTCGTGGTTTCCAAGGCGCCAGCAAGATCACCGCCCGGACCTTCTCGTACAAGTCGGTCAAGTGAAAGTGATTCTGTGCCCGTTACCTTCTTCGAGTTATTCTGCTTCCTCGCGGAGGAGCCCATGGCCGATGCACTCATAACGACAACATCACTATTTGATCGTCTACGTTGATGAGTATGAATTGCAGTCGTCGCAGTCGATTGGTCTTTACAGACAGGAGATTGATTGCGTGTTGTCTGTTGCTGAAGTTGCTGCGATATCAGCGAAGGCCTGTTCGACCCCAAAGTGTGTGCTGAGTTTAATCGGCGGAGTGTTCGATGCGATCTTGGAGATGGAGGAGCATAAATTGCTGGAATACTTGGAGGCGCGAGAGAGGAAAATCTCTCTTTCGGAGGCGAAACCATATTAAGAATCCTCAGGCGCTACAGATTTTTCATGGTATATTAGATGATTGCAAATACATACATCACATTGTAGACTAAGATGTGGTGAAATGCCCTTTTGATGTATGAGGTTGTGAGGAATTCGTTTACACTGGACCGACCTACGGCGCGTCTGTTCTCCACGCGTGCGTCACGCGTTGAAGTCCGGGGGTCGTCCAGAACTTGGATTTTACTCCCGCCTTAACTTGTGGAATTGTTGGACTTGATAGAATAGTTAACTGTGTATTTTTACAAACCAATCTAATTCGAGACATACATTATTACGCAATGGTCTAATTATTGATTCCATGGACCAATTTGCTACCTGGGGAGTAAACCTAGCAGAATTCATTGTAAACCCCTAAAGCCCAAAAGACGTTAATGGAAACGATAAATTACCAAAGTAAGATATAAAAGTTCGTTGTATTTCAGAGACAGAAGGCCTTAGCAAGAAAGTATACGCCGATGAACCCACGGCTCTCATGGAGTCTGGCATAGAAATTTGCGACTTCAGGCTTTGAGACATGATTTACCAAGTTGGTTACCGACTCGGTCTAGAATTAAGTATAATAAGGTAAGACTTACAACTTTTCTATCGCTGAAAATGCTTCACTAGTTCCTACCCTTATATCCAATTCTTCGTAAAGATTAACGCCTTGGACTCTTTCTTCCACCATCCTCATGGTCATATGTAAAGTATAGATATGGAAACGTAGTCGTTGCGGCAATTGAATCCTTTGCCTAAATTTTATTCATGCTTAAAGGATCGATACGGTGTTGGTAGGTCGAAGGAGCATTGGTTGCGGCTGCGTTCCAATCTCTGCCTTGGGGCGGTCTGGGCGCTGAAAATGAATGTGAGGGGTTTTGATACTTAGCCTCGCGGCCAAAGTAATCCGGCGTTTCCCTTCCGGACCTCCCTGCTGGAGGTTTGGCAGCTGGAGATAATGGAGTTAGAGGTACGTCGGGTTTGGACGAGTAATCCCTATCTCGACCACTCGAGGCAAGCATCTCGTAAGAGCGAGGATCCTTACTGTAAGCTCTAGCAGCATCCGCACTAACAAACTCCCCACTAGGGTTGACCTTTGACTTGACCAAGTCATACCAACCCGTAAACATAGAGGAGCGCGCCATGAGGAGGAGCAACCAAATACCGTTGGTCTGACTTCGTCAATATCCTATTCTCGAAGGTGGATGGAAAATGAGAGACAGAAACCTACCGAAAGAAGGATGAGCACTGCCGCCACTGTTGCTTGACTGATAACCAATTCGTCAGCCAGATATAAACACTCGTTTTTGTCGTTCGGATGCAACACCAGGCAGAAGAGCCATTCTGTAGATTTTTGCGGGCTATTCGCAACAGCGATTTGGTTGTTATCCATCAAGACAAAGACGACGGAGAAGAAGATGACGTCGGTGATAATCAAAATGACAATGGCGATTCCTCTCCACTGAAGCTGTATAACTCGCCGAACTCGACGGTAAGCTTGCCGTGGTGTTACTGTTACCATGCTGTTTGAATATGACGGGAGACCGGAGCTGTTGGTAGTAGTACTGCTATCAGAGAGCGAGGCTAGGTATACTTTTATGCAGTAACCAAAGGTGCTGAACTGGATGATGACAGTCAATCCAGCAAATACCATGAGCGGTATCCAAAAGTCTGCGAGACTGTTTGTATGATTGATGTGGCAGGTATCTAAACGGCATTAGCCCGGCAGGGAATAGGCAGCAGGCCAAGGTTTACCTCCAAAGCGGAAAGAAACACCACTGAAGACCATGGCAATGGCGAGAGCAATAGCTGGAATGCCCCATCCACCCGCTAGAGCTCCCCACATAACTAATTGATGGAATTGTCAGCCGAGTGTCCTGTTTCTTCAGTCGTTGCAAAACATACACGTTTTCCCCATCACCACTTGCCAACAGATTTGTAGATGGAGCGCAAGTGCTCGCATAAATATCCACATTACAGCACACCAGCCACCAGCCAAGAGAAACGCGCCAGAAAGTGCACATGTCGTACTACTTTGCATGCCATGGGGTGTGATCTCGTTGGCGCACTGCTCGGGTTTTGCACCCAGAGGAATGACAAAGCCCAACTAAACATAGACACGATGAGAACATTTTCAAGATCATGGATTAAGGAAACATACCTGCATGACGACTACCGAAATTGCCAGACATATGCTTAGATAATGGCGATGCGTCTTCTCAACCGGCAGGCACACAAAGGAAAGCAACAGGAACATTGTGCATACCAATCCGGCTACATTGATCCAACTCGAAGCTTCCGTTATCGTCTGAAAGTTGTCGGGATATAACCATTCTGTCGAAGGACATGGGAGGCAGCAATGTACGTTGGGTGCGGTCCTTGAACAGAGTCGACCTGGGAGGACTGACAGAGTATTAATGCAACATTCGTGACGAGCATAGGGCGTTGGAACTCACAGCCCGTAGTTATATTGGCGAAGAGCTCCTCTTGGAAAAATGGCGGAGGGCAACCGCCGCGAAGCGTGTGAGCTACTGCTGTGCTGTTGGCCATATCGACTCAACGTCTTCGGACGCGGAAAACAACGAGAGTTGTACCCAAGACCCCGTGTTCACGCAGCAAAGGCGAACTTGACGTCGGAATCAGAGGCAGATATTCGGCTAGATATACACGAAATGAAGGTCGTCTCTTCGGAATAGATACTGCTGAGGCAATGTGATGTGGACGGTGAAAACGCGTCCGGTTTCAGCAGGCAAAGTCCGAGGCCATGCTATGATCTTCGTCGTGGGGAGGTTTGAGATGTGAGAGCCCACGACAGATCCAAACGTCCAAGAATACAGAGCAATATCGAAAGGAAGGACTGAAGACACGACAAGACCGCGACAACGACGACGACGACGACGACGCGACGATAACAATGGTTGATGCTATGAGAAAGAGCACACCACTATCTATGTATGCGCCGCCGTGGTGGGACAGAGGATAAATAGGATAGCAGTAGTATATGTATGTATGTATGTATGTATGTGCCTTAGAGGACCAAGAGCTCCTACCTAGTAGGTGGAAGATGACATCGAGGAAAACTGGCGCGTGAGAGGCTCCGACTCTTTCTTACCTCTTAATAAATGGTTGCAACAGCGTGGTATTGCAATAAATTGCAGCAATAGGTAAATAGTACCACTGTGTCCTGTGTCCTGTGTCCTGTGTCTTGTGCCTTGTGCCTTGTGCCTTATGCCTTGTGCCTTGTGCCTTGTGCCTTGTGCCTTGTGCCTTGTGCCTTGTGCCTTGTGCCTTGTGCCTTGTGCCTTGTGCCTTGTGCCTT
>Ga0209512_1002724_pt1 | contig 18084 bp, 22 predicted proteins | sample frozenSSSSmetaG_FD_184142 | JGI IMG/M metagenome (GOLD analysis project Ga0209512, IMG submission 184142) | Glacier valley bacterial and archeal communities from Borup Fiord, Nunavut, Canada, to study Microbial Dark Matter (Phase II) -... | ecosystem: Environmental > Aquatic > Freshwater > Ice >... | reverse complement strand
ATCTAAAGCAGATAAGCCTTCGCGACAAGGCAGGGTTGGCGGCCCAATGAACTCTCGTTCAGGAGGTCGCGATAAGGCTTATCTTCACCCACAAATGTCTATCGTGATGGCGAATTCGCGCTTGGATGGCGTCATACTACTTACAAATACAACTGGTGATGCTAATGCCTCGTTACCACGCGCTTTGAAAAGGGAAAGGAACTGGAAAGATACTCTGCTTCTGTTCCTGTGTTGCCGGCCGTTCGATGTCGATACTTTACCATTGAAATGTTGATGTGGCGGTATCTAAGCGTCATGACGAACCTCGGCCAGCAGTAGCGGAACAAGGTCCCTGATAACCCACTTTCACGGCCCCAATGGAAGATTGCGAGGTTTCTCAGAGCGCCTCCGCTCCAAGTATAGACAATGGCCCAGGTGTTCCGGGCAGACCGACGAATAGGGTGCAGTCAAAGAAGTCGCGATCGAGCCGCGACACCTCCGCTATCAAACGAAGATGCGTGAGTACCGCATGCATTGCCTGTCGCAGGAGAAAATCGAAATGTGATGGAAATACACCGTCGTGTGCTGCTTGTTCCAGCGTCTATGGGACAGGTGAGACACCCCCCTTCCCCAGGTTTTGGTCGTGGCGTGCGGCTCGGCGCTGATTGTTCACGGGCAGAGTGCGTGTATGATCCCAACAGCGATCACCGACGGAAGGGGGTCTATAAGGAGAAGGCCGATACCTTCAAGGCGCGCGAGACCACGTTGCAGACGATCATGCAGGCGATACTGGACTCGCCTGAAGACAAGGTCTCGTCTTTGGTTCAACAGATTCGTCATAGCGAAAACCTTGACGATATAGCAGAAACCATAGCGCAGAAGGAGCAAACCAACCAAAAGGCAGAGGAGGAGGAGGATGACGACGACTTCATGATCGGAGCATATTCGACTACCATAGCTCGGACTTTGAAAATGAACTATTGAGGAAAATGGGAGAGCTGAGGATTGAGAACGGATCGGTACGATTCATTGGCGCCACATCAAATCTAATATATCTCATTTCCGAGGATGATGAACTGGATGGCTCGGATGCATTACAGCAACAGGACGAGCCTTTATTAAGCTGGACGATGGTCACGTCAGATGCAGAAGTTATATTACATCTACTAAAAATGTACTTGAACTGGCATTACCCGTTCTTTATGACACTCTCCAAGAGCCTCTTTCTACGGGACTTCCTCCTAGGGAAGCCGCTAGGAATGCTGAAGCGAACGATGTATTGCTCGTCGTTAGCTGAGATAGCATCACATTTGATGGGTATGGAGGTATGAAGGTAGCCGTAGCGGCGATTGTATGATCGTAAAGCCTGTGTAGAAACGTGGAATGAGGAGCCAGGAATAGGATAGGATAGGATAGGAGATGTCAGCTTTAGATCTGAGAGACATACAATTTTTATTACTATTTGCGTTGATTGACATTGCAAAGCACATATTGTATTACCCTAAGATGCTAATGTAACTTAGGTTTTGATATTCATTGTTGTCGTGATACTGTAGCGAGGATCCTTTAGCGAAATATAACTCCACACTCGTTGTGGAGTTACATTGACAGGGATCATGCACGTGATCACTTCGCATCCAAAATAGGTTAGAAGGTTCTAGAAATCTACGCGCAGTCGCAGAGGGTTCGTTTCACTCGGCAGCGACACATCATAACTTCTTCACTCTTCACCGTTAAAATGGTCTCAGCAGTAAGTAACACAGGGCCTCTGGCCGCCCGAATTACCGATCGTACGCGGAGCATGTTCCGCGCTATTTATGCGGAGAATGGCATTGCTGATGCCGATGAGGCTAGGTTGGCGCCCTGAGCATCGCTGAATTGAACAGCTGTATCCCAAGTTGTTATATATAGCGCCGTGTGGATAAGGCAAAAGCTGTCACGGCGCCAAGAAGACGGGATGACGCAATCCCTGGCACACACCCTTGCCTTAGAAGAGTGGACATAAATGACAAAGGGAACAGCCATCAAAACGATTGAAGACTGCGTGTAGGGGGTGCAGGTTGTATCTAACCGTTCCCCTCCATCACGATTGGCTTCGCTTCGAGGAGACTCTAGGACTGAGGATGTGTTCGAGACAAGCTACATGGTAGTGTCGATTTGGCTCTTACGTCTGGTTAAGATCTGCGTCTCGATGAGTGACTTCATTGGGACAAGTCGCCAGCCCGTCTCTCTGTCAAATCCTTGGGATTAAAACGACAGTCGGACTCGATATTAATAGCGCCACTCAGTTTATGTCTCAGACAAAACAGGGCCCGACAATGACTTCGCCTGCTCGGTGTGCTCTCTAGTACCTGAATGGAGGAGGACCCTGATCGAAGCTCTTGTTCAATATCGCTCTTATCCGTAGCGACTGGGTCGGAAGGCTTCGCATTCAACTCCTCCCTCATAGCGTTGTAGCCCTCCGCAGACTACGAACTCCCACCTTTGTCTCGCCTCTGCCTCTTCCCTGTGTTTAATGCTTCCACCAGAGTTTCGTAGGCCTCTGCTGACTTCGGGTTCAGACTTCGGTCTCGCTCCTGCCTGTTCCTCGTACGCACTTTTTTTTGTCTTGACAGCTTGAACTGACCAACTGGTCGGCGCTCTCATCGGCACGATGGCGCTTGTGGTACTGGTCAGATGCTTCATCCGCCATGGCAAGTGTCGAAGGTCGTTCGACGACAGCGGTATATCCCTAGCGTGACATCGCACAGGTGTCCCAAGAGCGCGATAGCAGCGAGCGTGCCATTCCCCTCCTCGACGCCACCCTCACGGCCCCGAGCGACGAAGTAGTCACGCAGTCGCCACCACCACACGCCGATGAGCGCGCCATACAACACCACGATCCAGACTCCCACCAACAACCCGCTAACAGCGACGTACTGCCCCAACCAAGGAACCGGAAGCCGCAGGACTCGGCGCAGCTCTGGCGAGAAGGCACGCACGGCGAGAAAGGTGACGAAGAGGGAGAGCCAGGAGTACCAAACTGCGACGTGGAGGCGGGCCTGCAGGGGGCAAAGCGACTCGCCGCAGGTAGCAGCGTAGCAGTGGTGGTTGGAGCGGAAGGTGAGGGAGATAGAGAGGGCGAAGGCGATGACGAGAGAGGCTGCGATGGGGTACAAGCATGTCCGCGGCGTGATGCGGGTCATCGTACTTTGGGAGCGACGGCGAGGAGAGCGTAAACCCTATCCGCGACGGGGGAGGAAGGCTTGGGTATATGAGGCATGGTTGGAGGTTCTGCATGCGAACGGGACGGCGGGTGTTTGTAGATTCTGCCGCTCTGGCTCCTTATTCCCTCAGGCTGTTTTGACGTCAAGGGGAAGTTTGTTTCCGGCGGCTGCGGGTGTCCCTCGATAGCGTAATCTAGAAATTTTTAGGTTGGACGGTTCGATGGCGTTCCGGGCGATCGACAACCTCATCAGAACGAACTAATGCGGGGTCACATGATCTGTGCCGGATGAGGAGGTTATAAGCACCAGTCGAAGCTTCGGAACCGACTTAGCGCACAAGCTAGCCATCATTCGCAGTGTGATCAGCCCTCAACCAGGAAAGACAGGTCTGCATGCCGATGTCGTCGCGGTTCATACTTACCTTCGTTGTCAACATATGATCAGCTCATGGCCAAGCATCTACACCACACCTCAATATAGTATTCTTTACAGCAACGTGCTCTTGCAAGCAAGGAAATCAGCGCGGAGCGGATTTAGTTTTTGCCGACTATCTTTATATCAGGCCTGGTTGTTTCGGGACAAGCTAACTTGGAGGGACTTCCGGACAGTGAGGACGAAAACGGCACAAAAGGTTCCCGAAAACCCAGGGGTGGCAAGTATGCTTTCGTAACCATTATATTCGGGAGTATCAATACTACGTATCGGCAGCCTGATGCTCGGGCGCATTATGTGGCTCAGAGGGATTATGTGGCTCAGAAACCAACTTCTTTCCATTGGCTGACTCTACAAATGTAACAGGGATCAACCTTGCAAGTTTTAAAAAATGGCGGCTGACCATGGACACTTAATGAACAATATTACAAGACATAGACCGCTGCGAGCGCCATAGCCATCGCGCCGCCCATACTTCCAACCATCTTGTTTGCGGCGCCGGTGAAGGTGAACGTGGCGGTGGGGGGCATGGTGGAGTTGCCAGAGGTCGAGGCCGAGGCACCAGCGTTTGGGATGACAGTTAATGCTGGGGCCGAGCACGACGTCGTGGGCGCCGATGTACGTGTGACGAACTGGCTAGTGGAGGTAGTTGTCGGGCACGATTCGCAGACGACAGTGGACCCCGTCGCATTCGCGGCGGCGTCGCATGTGTACGCTTGGAAAGCTGCCGGCGCGGATATCAGTTTCCCGTCACTTAGGTTGAGGGGATCGAGTCGTGCTTACCCGACAACGCGATGGCAACGTAGAAGTATCTCATGTTTGCGGCAGTGAGGTGAGTGGCGATGAAGAGGACCGAAGTCGTACGAGAGAGTTGCAGGAGAAGAATAGCACAAAAGAGAGTTGGATGCTGTCGCTCTTGCTGGGCGAGAAGAGAGGAACTGGGTAACACCGTTATCTTATAGCTAACTCGGAGCACCAGAGACCCGGGTGCTGATTCTTTCCATTAAGCCGTGCAGTTACGGGGATTCATGAGGTCATAACATTAACGGTAAGAACGAAAATGCACTCCTGATCCAGCAAAATAGGGATGGATATACTCCATCACTGCGGCGATGTAATGCTACATATTTGGATCCGGAAAGGGAAATTAGCTACCATGTATCAGATACCATGATTTTCCCGGGAAGACTAGGCAGAGGCGGGGTATCGAACGCAAACGGACAGAGACCGGAAACAATGATAGAACATCACAGCGCAGCGACTACTAAAACACTCATCCTCCCTCTATCTATTCGCACTCGCCCCTTCCTTTATTAGCTTCTCCGCAGCTCTCAAATAAAACACCAGCTCATTACCGTCGCTTTTCGCCAACATGAAGTTCTCACATTCCATCATCACTCTGTCTGCTGTTGCCAGCATCGTTTCTGCCGGTCCTCTCACTAAGAGACAGGCGCCTGCTATCACCGATGGTATGTCAGCTTCGCCCTTCCAAGATGTGCAAAGAACAACGCGTTAATATGATATATTAGCTGATATACTCAACTATGCTCTCACCCTCGAACATCTTGAGGACAACTTTTACCGGGAAGGCCTGGCGAATTTTACACAGCAGCAGTTCGCTGATGCTGGCTACGACGCAACCTTCTATGCAAACATCAAGAGGGTCTCTAGCGATGAGACGAATCACGTCAAGTTCTTAACTTCGGCCTTGGAGGGTAAGTTTGTCCCTGAAAGTTTTCATGAATTTGTCGACTGACTGTTCCATAGCTGCTGGTGTCACCCCCGTCGCAGAGTGTACGTATGCCTTCGGGGTCACTGACGTCAACATGTTCGTGGCTACCGCTTCAATCTTAGAAGGCGTTGGAGTCTCCGCCTACCTTGGTGCGGCTGCCGACATCATGAGTAAAGAGTATCTCACTGACGCTGGCTCCATCCTCACGGTCGAGGCTCGTCACTCCTCGTATCTTCGTTCCGCTCTCAAAGAGGCCCCATTTGCCCAGCCATTCGATACTCCCCTGACCATCGACGAGGTTTATACCTTGGCTGCGGCGTTTATCACTTCCTGCCCTTCCAGCAACCCCAAGCTCCCAGTCAAGGCCTTTCCCACCTTGACTCTCGACCCGAATAGCCCAATGCCAGTCAAGGCCGGCAGCGTCGTCACCCTCCTAACCCCTGGCTACACCCTCAAGGCTGCCGACGGTGTTGCCACCGTCTATGCCGCGTTCATCTCGGTCACTGGCCCCACCTTCGTCGAAGCAACACCTGTCGCCGGTGGCTTCTCCGTCACAATTCCTGAAGGCTTCAACGGTCAATCATACGCGGTGCTCACCGGCTGCAACGAAACTGTCACGGATGATACCACCGCAGCTGGCCCAGCTATCATCGAGGTTCGCTCAAGCACCGCTATAGAGATAAACTGCAGCAGCTAACTGTCCAAATAGATCAGTAACTTTTAGAGTTCTCCTTGAACCTTCACATTTAACCTCTTGCGGTTTCGATTCTGTCATGGATGATAAAATTATCTATGACTGACGTGAACCCTTCATGGTCCGCAGCCAAGATACCAGTGACTGTGCGCTCCCGATGGTAGTACCGGGGACGATGGCATCCTCAACGAGGTCCCTTTAAAATATACTATATATCTGTGCATTCCTTCTCCCCACTCCCTGCTTGTTCTGCTACTTCAATGTGATGTGAATGTTGATGTTTCACGTGATATCAGAATCCGGGCTGAGCAAGGAAAACTAGACAGGATCGCAGGTTGGCGCCCTGAGCAGTGGCTGAATCGAACATCCTGTATCCCAAGTTACTATATTTAGCATTTCTTGGGAACCTCCCTGCGAATCAGCTTGTGGACAAGGTAAAAGCTGCCACGGCGCCATCCCGCTAGTAGTTATGAGTGCTCCACTTTTCAAGGGATACAACCACCTACAGGATGGCCCCGATGATCGCTCACTGACGGTCCTAGTGTTCCCCCACCAGAGCTCGTCAGCAGGTGGGGAAGAATTCGAGTTTGATGAACGCGACTATCGCCTATACAATATAAGTCACTTCGTGGACAGTATGGTCTGTGGAGAGGCTCGTCTTGGTATTACCTTGGACTCTGGAGGATGGGGTTGTGCGTTTTGGACGACGGTAGAACGGGTTGCCTATTTGCGCAAAGACCGAAGGTGAAGTTGAGTCTTCAGAGTCAGAGGCACTCTCCTGCGCTTATGATAGAATGTGTTAAGTGCGATGGATAGAAGGAGGTGAGGTGAAGGAGCGCGGCGAAGGGAGAAATGAGTCTGATGAAATATCGCTAGGCGGAATGCTGATGATGCACGACCGCCGCAACGGGTGGGTGGGGACGAAGTCTATTGGCGGAACTGGGCGGAGCTGGTCGGGCAGAACAACCGAGTCATCGTTGTCGCTCAGAAATAAGCTTGGATGGTGTCTGATCTCTTGCTTGCAATTCGAGAGGATGATGGAGGTTATTCATTTGCAGGAAGAAATTTGGCATGCGGGACTTTGCGAAGTGGTGGGGCTCGAATGCGATCGGATACTGGCCGAAAAAGACCCTTGTGCAGTTAGGCTCCAATGCCTTTTGAAATGCCTTCAGGCTGAAAGCTGGACCAATCTTCGGTCGCAAAAGGTTCCAGAAATTTAACTATTTGGGATTCTTACATATCTCGTCCCAAATCAAACGCTTAGAGCACCTTCACACAAAGGGTGTCTAGAGTTTGCAGTTTGCACAACAAACTCTGCGCCTGCTACGATGGTCGCCACATCTGCGCTAGATAATTTCCCGTACTCATATATCTTTTTGATTAACGTGCTTCTCCTTCTCGACGCATTCGCTTTGTCGTCTCCGTGCTTTGCCCATGGATAGGAATTTTGGGTGACACAGCTGCAGGCCTGATAATGTCTCTTATAAGTATTAGAATTGTATCTGCAGACGTTGAAGCAGTCGCTGGCTGCTGCGTGCATTCATGGCGAGAACGACTATTTAAAGACTTTTAGGCAGACCCTTACTTATGAGGCCGGATTGAAGGAAAGAGGTGGAACGGTGATTCATCGCAAAATCAAGGGTTACCACCCAAAGACATCATGAACCATCATCCATCCATATGTGAGGTTGACCCCGCTCACAGATGGACCCCATCAAAATTTTGATGGGTTGTCATGGCCATTGTCATTGCGAGACATGGTTTTACGATCAGCAAAAACGAGCTGTCACAAATCAAGATTAGAATATCATATACAACTGAGTTGGCGAGAACTAGAAATTGCACATTCGCACACATTATGCAGGTGGAAAAGCGAAAGAAACGTATTTTAAAGCCATCCTCGCAATCCCTGTAGCCGATGAAGACAGAAGATACACAGTCCATCAATATTGGCCTGACCAAATCAAGCAAAGAGGCCGTCATCGACGACGGTGACCACAACGAGTCGGCGGGGTCGCGGCGATGTGTGGATTCGCATCGTCAGCTTGTCCTGAAGGAAGGTTGGCCGGCTAACCACATTAACAGGGCTAAGTGGCGGCCCGAAGCGCGCTGTCGAACCTCATCTGACAATCCACCACGATTGCGTAGCTCAGCTTTCTTGTACTTTATGCCACACTTTCTACCGATCTCCACAACTTGAACAACTATGTTCTCGAAGCATCAGGGTGACGCCGCTGGATGGCCGCTGGTTGGATCTTGACTAGCATCGTTTGCTCATGGTCCTCGGTCAGACCCTTGCTGATGACGGGGATGTTGGATGGTTTCTGTGGAGATGTTTGACGCGGGAATTGTGAGAATGTGGTGTGTGTGGGCAGTCGCAATCACATGACTAAGGTTCGAAGCAAGCAAGCAGACAACATAACAACCTCTATTTCGGTGGCGCGGGCCGACAGTGACAAAAGCCTCGGCATGCGGGGAAACCACAACGCCGACCTTACAACCTTCTGGTGTCGCTCAACGTATTCCCAACTCTCACTTCTTTATCCACAGCTGGCAGCCTCAAGACTGCTTCACCTAAAACCCTGAACTGATCCTGCTCAACTTCATAAGCCGGAATAGCGACCGGAATAGCGACCGGAATGTCGACTGCTTCCCGTTCTAATTTTAATCCTAGCCCGAGATCTGGCCACGATGCGCAATCCCGCTCGACACCACGATCTAGGTACAATTCTGCCTTCATATCCAAACTACAGAAAACGCTTGAAAAAGATCCAGAAGCAGACCTGCGCCAAGCCATATTAAAGTATGATACGAAGCGACTCAAAAAACTCCGAGGTACTCAATTTACGATGAAACTAAGATTGAAATCGAAATGCTGACGTTTCTCATGTCAAGGCACCTCAACCGACGTTCAGCCGATTCCGAAAGCCAAGGAAGACGCCAGTCATACCCTGTCTACTGAACGATGTATACCCGAGCCACATGGCGACTTCGTTGTGGTTTCGCGGTTAGCATCCCAAGTACAGAACCTCATCGGCCTCAATTCACCAAACACGTCAAATACTCCACCAGACATCCTCTGGCGTCTTTTACGGGATGGAACAGTTCTTCATCAACTTCTTTCAAAATGGGTGATAAGGATCAGCCCTACGATCGTGGTCAAATTTGCTCCAAGCTTGGACATCAGCGAGATCCAGACATTGTACTATATTTGGGCCCACAGAAAGAGCATCCCAATGCCGGAGCCACTAGGAGCAGTTTCCATAGGAGGATACAACTACATATTCATGTCATGCGTTGAAGGACTTGCCCTTAGATTGCTCTGGCCAAGTCTTAAGCCAGACCTGAAGGATTCCATACGATTGCAACTAGGGGAAATCCTACAATGCCTTCGAGAGATGCCATTGCCATCGATGTACCTAGGCAGCGGTGATCCTCCCCGCTGTAGAGATTTACGGCGACACGTTCGGACGAGCCTAGGATTGATTTCTAATGAGGCCGAATTCAACAAATTTTTGGCGTCTACTGATCGAAAGCTTAACCCCACCTACCTCGATTTATGCACCTCAGGGCTAGGTACAGGTCACAAGACGGTTATGACACATGGCGACATACGTCCTGATAATATCATGGTGATATATACAACTCCTGATACTCTCAAGATTACTGGACTTGTTGACTGGGAACTGAGTGGGGCATACCCGGAGTACTGGGAATACATTAAGGCCCTTGCTGGGGTGAACTGTGATTCGAGCGATTGGTTTTCGTACTTGCCTACGGATGTCATAGGGAGTCACAACGAGGAATGGCGCCAAGATTGTTTAGTAAGTCGAGTAGTACTTTGAATACTACAGAACATCTCTCTTTCGACTGCTCAAGGAGTGCTATTGTATTTGGCCCCAAGAGGCTGTCCAAAATTAGCAAAAGGAAATCAAAACATCAACGGCCCTTTCATGCTTCTTCCTGCGTCCCTAGTCACCCTCAAAGTTAATTCAATGACTAAATCTTCTCAAAAGACGTCTCCTGGCCCTTTCATAGTCTTCATCGTCCACAATCTGCTCGTTGTTCAAAAGTTCGAGAGCCTCCAACACGTAATCTTGACAGCACCAGCCCTGGACGTCATTCTGAACTGGGGTCTCGCGAATAATTCGGTCAAGTTCAGCGAGATCATCAGGTTGGATTTCCGCGATGCCAACTGACTCAACGAATCGTGCGGAGCTGCTCGGTATAATGTCGGCCATCACGCTGGCAGTAAAGTCCATCGGTTCGCCAGTGACTTGATACACATAGTTATGAGGCTCAAGATAAAGCGCCCAATGGTGTAGGTTTCCATCCTCCGGCTGATATACTGCCACTGAAAGCGATATCACTTCCTTTTTTTCCTTTCTCTTCGTCTTACTTCCATCCTCTTTCTTCTCTTTCTTGCCCTTCTCTTTCTTGTCCTTCCCCTCCTTTTCTTTCCGAGAATCCTTCTCTTTCTTCTTCCCTGCGTCTTTCACTTTCTGAGCATTCTTCTTGTTTTCCTTTGATTTGTGTTTGCTAGACATGTCGACTCGTCTTGGTGTATTGTCTTGGACCCTCTTGGACCCTTTGGGAGCCTTTAGTTATGGCTGTCCGGCGATTCGAGCCGTTCCTGCGAATCAGAACTGAGAATGTGAGATTTGGAGAACAATGAGCTGCAAGATTAGCTTAGCATCTTGAATAATAGACAAAACACATACATGTCCTGTGTTCTCGACAGAATAGAGGCGTGACTGAACAGACGACCATGGCGGCAGTCCATGTTGCCCGTTATATAGAAACTGCTTCATAAAACGATATCTTGAGCAGAGTCTTGGTTTCGCGACTGCATGGCTGTCATTGGTTGGGTCTGTGGACTGCCCAAGTGAGGATGATGGTGGAGGAAAGGCGACAGTTTGGTCTCATGCAGGAAAGGCGAAAGTGTGGTGTTTAATACAGGTAAAGGCGCAGCAGCGAGAGAAAACAGTTAAACCTCGTCGCTTTAGCCAATCGGTCAAACCCGGCTCAAATGTTCCTAGCCGGCTTCCAACCACCTTCCAACAGCATGCATCTCCATCCGCCACATCTCGAATCACTTCCCTCCTGTGAGTTCCAACCATCTTCCAACTGGCATCTATTATGAAACGACCGACGGAATTGTGGGGTAAATAACTGCCGCTAAATCACATGATCACATGACGTGGTTTAGCGTCCAAGCTTTTGTTGAAGTGAGGCATCTGTATTGCCTGTAGGTGTGTACCGCCTTTGAAGCAAGATTACTGCCCAATTGGGCCTAGCAGTAGTTGTATCCTCCCCATCAATTGAACACTTTATCCATCAAGAGTAGCCTCATTGAGCAGTATGATCATCGTGATTCTCGCCTAATTCACCAATCTTTATATCTCCTTCTGTGCCGACGAGAATGCTAGAGCAGTTAAGAGAGCCATGCTCGAGCCGGCACGAGGCGAGATACTTGAGTCCTTTGACAATCTGTACCAGTCAGCAAGTCGACCCATCATAGTTGTAGGACGCACCTGTGCCAGTGCCGCCGCAAGCTCAAGCTCGGTAGGGTAGGGAGGCGAGTACACGATATTGTCAAGCGTGACAGGAAGGTGCTGAAAGACGGCATAGTGAGAGCCTTCAAAGCTAAAGCAGTCAACCATGTTGTGGAAGTTCTGGTGTCGCACTCTCTGTAGCATGCGGACCCTCTGGGCGGCATCAGGTCCCTTCAGGCGCTTCACCATGAAGATATCGTACGGCATTCTCTAATGCGGGCATCAATATCACAGGTCATGACCGGATTCCTGCCTCTGGAATTCGCAGCATCCCGCGCTACTGCCAGGTTCTAATGCTCCCACCAGTCGTCAAACTCTGTGACGTTGTCCGATACCGGGGAGCACTAGGCTAGTAAACCTAGTCCGCATCATACTTCTGAAACCTAGGAGTCCTGCTTCTGGCGGTATGACCTTGTCTTCTCGTTCGGAGGGCATTCATTAGTTAACAAGTATAAAGTTGTTATTTAGCTCTGAATCAGTAACCAATGGCCGTCTGAATTGATAAAAGGAGAGGAAACTGAAGTATATTATTGACTTGCTCAGGGGTAATTGTAGGGAAGCCCGTCTGAGTGAATTCCGTGGCAATCCATTTGCCGGAATGAGGTGTTGTGAAATTATGGTTTTGATCCCAGACTCTCTCTCCTATCCCTGATTACGAGAAGCTGGTCCCGCCTACTTGAAAGCAAGCTGATGGAACCTAACTCGGGGAACAGCTGGGCTCAGTCCGAGGCAAGGGGTAAGAAAGCAATTGAATGTGCGGGGATACGGGATCGAATACCCCAGCTACAGGCTGCCATCATACCTAAGGGACTTGTTTACATTTCTCTATTCCGTAAAAGATTTCTTCTGCATACGCCTCCTTACCTATGTTATCATATCTTAAAATATGAGCCTGCCCTTAATCAGCCTTAAGTTAAGACACAATTTCCCTACAAGGATAGTGAATATGCACAAGAAACTGTTATGGCCGAAGGTCTCTAGACAAGGACAGCTGCCCCGCCTGTTCCTCATAAAGGCTCATTCCTTCGCCTCGAACGAAGGTAGAGAACTTGACGACCGTGGAAGAGATATCCGTTCTTACGGAGCAAGGAATTTCAGCAAACGGAAAACGATTAGTCCACCTGAACTTATGACGCCACGCTCGCCTCTCTCTGGGATAGTATGTGTCGGTACAGCAACCGCGGTTCGATCCCAACTTAATACCCCAACAGTATCCAGACGAGCATGGGAAGACATCTCGCTCGAAGACGGACCTACAAGAAACGTTGATTACCTGTCACATGAGTGGGAAGAAGAAGATATCTGGACTTCTTGGCGATATGTCGTTGCCAAAAATGATTTCAGTAACAAAGTCAGATTGGAAAATGCGTCATGGAGAACGTGGGCTAAGTTAAAATATCGCCTTACGACCGTTTCCCCGGAGACCTTGGATTGGTTAGTTGCGCCACTGTCCCTCCCTGTTGGCTCTTCATCTACCTCTTGATCTGACCAATAGTAGGTCCAAGGACAGCGACGTGACGTGGTTGTATGGTCCGTTACAGATATGTAGCAAACGACCTTGGGCATCTGACTCATCTCCGCCCTGCGATCTTTCGACGTCGAACTTTGCTCTAGACAAAAATTCCATCCTCAAAAGGAAGTCTACCTCCAAAGCCATCTTACAGCGACCCCTTCTAGCGCACACGCTCTTGAAAAATGCCGGTGCCATTGTGCAGGCCCAAAAAGATAACAATACGCAAAGCCGCACTCTTGAGAGATCGATGTCGGAATCGGTCCTCTCTCGACCTCTCGCAGGGAAGTATGTCTTTAGCTCCAGCAGCTCCACGCCTAAGAACACACCTACGGCCACGCCATTGCCTGGGCCCCAGTCTCCCCACGACAGGCGTCATGTACATTTCAATAACGAAGTCCAGCATTGTTACGAGCCGAAGTATAGCGGACATAGGGTGACAAACATCGGCTCTTTGACAACGATGAATCTTCAGATAATGGGTTGGTAATGACGAAACGACGATCCACAAGGGCGACGATAAGCAATCAATGTACTGCAAGTGAAAGTTTGAGGAAGAACAAGAAAATAACGCCACTGCTATCAACAACACTGAAATACCAAGGCAACACTACCGAGATCTCTGGATGTGCTTCACCACTTTTGCGGTAGTGGCCCTCACGTCCGTGAACTCAGTCTCCGCGATCTGGTGGCCAGAATCTGGGCGGAACAGACCTTCTCGCAGGAAAGGGTCTTCTCAATGTTGCTATTAGCCAGCTGATGAGCGGCGCGCGCCAAGACACGAAGACATATTGACTGCGCAACGCTGTTCTCCGCAGAGAATGGTATGTTGTAACCCGGATGGGTCTCGTGTGTTGGAGCAATTGACTGGCTGTGACACTGCAGGTCTCTCATGTTCCCTTCTGAGAGAAAGGCATACACCGACACGGTTCTCTGCCTTCAGTCGAAGCCATCCAAGCTTTCTCCAGCGGTTGCTCCAGTTGCTAAGTCCAGATTCGATGACTTCGTCGCCGTCCATATAAACAACACTCTCACTATCCACGCCACCGTCAGTCTCCCTCGTGTCACCGCCTGGCAGCTGCTAACAAGTAATCTAATCCAACTTCCTCGCATGGCACAGACTCTTCATCTGCAACTACGAGGAAGCTCTCCCCAATGAGTGCGGCTACAAGGGCTACGAGCCAGTAAGCTCATCTACTCCCCATCTCCCTCAATTGCACCACTAACACACCACAGTCCTGGAACTGGGGAAAGACCGCAAAGGACCCAATCATCACCGCACCGCGGTGCCACGTCGGCGGATCGTCAGGCCATCTGTTGATCCCAGACAAAAAAAGAAAACCTCGACGCAGGGAACGGCATTCCCTTCATTTCACTTCACTGAAATCACGCAAGCAGTCAAGTAGACGAAGGACAAATGTGATGCTGGTACACGTAACAGAGAATTGTGTCGAGCGCTCATCGAATGCTTGCTGGTATAGATGTAGATGAAACACGAACACCGTCGTCTATCGATGGAGGCACAGATGTGATGTGGTGAGGGAGATCTGCCGTCCAAGGAAAATGTAGTTGGAAAAGTAAAATCTGATGCTGAAGGAAGGACAAGTGTAGAATGGTAATGTGTGCGTGTGTGGAGTGTGTCAGGTTGAGTTGGGTGAAGTGGAGTTCGTGATCGTTCGTATATATCCTGAATTAAAGTGTGTATTGTTCAAGGTGTGGTTGTGTGAAGGCTCATGAGGCGGATTGCCTGCGGTGGTAGCGGGATTGATCGAATGCGCTGGCGTAGCCGCGGAGTTTGCGACGGGCTTCGTCGGAGAGTTGGACTTGCACGGGATGAGGTGTTGGGCGAGACGACGAGGTCGACCGCCTCTTGCTGAAGTCGTAGGCAGAAGGGAGGTAGGCAGGCGAGCTGGCCTCTGAGCCTGTGTTGGCTCTCTCGTCCTCAGCTAGACGACAGCCCTCTCCGCAGTAGGCATTGCCATCAGTCTGCCTGTCACAGGCAAGGCAGAAGGTGGGCGACCAATCCATATCTCGAGACATTGTATGGGGTTGTTGAGGTTATTCGACAAGCTCAAGCAATTGTCGAATGAATTGTTTGCGAGGGCTTGTGCGAGTTTGTTGACGGTCGAGGAACAGATTTCTTAAATAGAAATTGTTGTTGCGTGGAGAAAGGATTCGGCAAGTTGCGTGGTGACTCAAGCGGTCGAAGCGAGTAAATGCCTGATGGCGAGATGGTGATGTGCAATGTTGTGCTTCGGCGTGTGTGGGTACGAGTGTTGATGCTACGACGATGAGATAGACGAGGAAGAGGGCGATTGTGTAATGATGAAGCTAAGTGACGAGATGTAAGATAAAATGCTGTCATGCCCGAGATATGGAGAAGGTGCAAAAGCAAGGAAGGTTGTTGTTGAAGTGAGGTAAGGGAAGAGAAAATCAGCCTGCGCTTGGGATATCTGATACAATTCAGAGTGGGGGATGGCACGAAGACGAACGATTGTTTTCCCTCAGCCTTTCCGAGATGCTTCTGAGTGGCGACCGCGAGTACTTCATATTCTGCCTGAGAAGACATGCCACCACTAGCGCTGGGGATCGACCTTGCCAAGATTGCGGAGCACATTGACGCCTACGACACGTTCCAAAGAGCGAACGGCGATTTTAGCACCCAACACATTGAATGGCAGCTAACTCACCTGCGCAAGTGTACTGCCGATCGTGGATCTTGCGGATGCCCGCCTGAGCCACTGGCTAGTAGCGCCGACGCTCGAGGACTACGAGACGGGAGGAAAGGCCGAGGCATGCTCCATCAGCGAGGTCCTTCGACATCCATATGTGGAAGCTGTCCATGCATATCTTAGTTCAACGTCCTATCCAAGAGAGGTGCTTTGCCAATTCTCAACGTGGCACTTGCCGCCCCAGAACGATTCGGTAGCGATGTCAGGATTCCGTCATCGGGACACCAAAAATGCCAAGGTCCCCAAGGAGTGCAATTACTACATCTTTGGTCTTCAATGATCAGATTGGGAGGATTCTTCGCTAGTTGTGGGACTCGAAGAAATCTGAACGTTTAAATATGGCGAAATGCACACACGGTAACCGCGGCAAAATCTGAAAATGGACGTGGGAGAGGGCAGTCGTGTTGGAGTAGTGTAATGGGAGCGAAGGGGTGATGTAATGTGTCCCTTGCACCACCATTATTCTCCTCTTCCCCCCTGCCCTGATAAATCGATAAATCTAAAATTCTTTTCTGTAGAGAAATTCAGATCCGGAATATATAAACAAAGCATACTACTGCTGCTATCTGCGATTGAGAACGAACAGACAGTACGATCTCTGCGTAAAGCATATCGCGAGGTACGTCCTAATGGTGATGATAGAGTGCGGCCAATGCTTTTACATCTTACCTCCCGCCATCACCCATCTCACTTCCTGGTGTCTTCGCCATACACATGCACATACCCTACTTCGACGCTGGATGGGAGACCTGCGAAAACCATTAAATCTCGTAGCTAACATCCAGATATCAGCTAGGAAAACATCAAGATCACAATACAAACACTCACTCCATGACACACGCTGAAAACACCGCCAACATGTCTATACAAAGCGTCAATGGCACTACCGACAAATCCGCCTTCATCTCTGTACGCCCTCCTCCGTTCTTCTCCGTCCAAAACCTTCAATCACTTCAATCCTCAGCCTCCAAGACTAACAAATCCCCCAGCACATCGTCTCCTACCCCCTCATCTCCGACTCCTTCAACACCATAACCTCGCACCCCCTCGGCCAGAAATCCTTCACTCTGATCCGCAACAGCATCTCCCACATCCGGCCCCTCATCCCCTTCTACGGCCTATACAGCAAACTATTACCCTACTTGGCCCCCGTCCTCTCCCGCGCCGACTCTTTCGGCGACTCCACCCTGAACAGCATCGACACGCGCGTCCCGGCCGTCAAGAAACCAACGGGCGAGTTGTACGATGATACCAAGGGTCTCGTCTTCTTGCCGCTGCGAAAGAGCGTCGAGGGGAAGGAGTATGTGATCAGGGCGTATGAGGGCGAAGTCAAGAAGATACGCGGGGAGGGCTACGTCACGTATGGCAAGGCTGCCATCGCGACGGGGTTGATTGTCGGGAGCGACATCTTGGCGTGGGCGGCGGGATTCATGAGTAAGACCATCCGAGAGCAATAGGTCAGTAATCAAGATTTACCTTGCACATCGCAACGTTTCATGGACTAATAAATCCTCTATTCGTAGTAAGACCCCGACGTGACAAGCCTCATACGAGGCCTCTCCCCATACCCACATAGGCTCTCCCCATACAGTGTTGCTAGTAGTTCATCGGCTCATTAGTTCAAATCGGCTCAGTTCAGTTCAGTTCAGCTTTTATAAGTGGGGCGTTCAGTTCAGTTCACAAGTCCTCATATAGTGGGACGTTCAGTTCAAGTTGCCCGCACTGGCTATTTGAACTGAACGAACTGACAGTTCTTGTGGGGTTAGTAGTGGGTCAAACAGGATATATTACCATAGCTTTTAGCGCTAAAATAAATTTGTGTCCGGGTCTTTTGGATGCCCACCGGACTTACTTTCCTCTTCAAGCATCTCTCTCAAACTTGTTCTATAATACCCCCACGCAGGACACCAGCTTGTACAGTCACTTCAATGGCCGCTTAATTGTTCAGGTCGCCCTTGTTCAGGCCGGTCTTTTGACCCGAGGCAGAACCAGGGCTGGTCGTGTCTGTAACCAACATTGAGATCTGCAATACTGCACTAATAAAGTTCACACATCCTCATTTCCCATTCCTTTCGTTTTGACCTGTACTCATTGTTGAACGTCAATTGCGATATTCAAGATGCAGTCAACTACGATTTGGGATACCGGATCCTCCACGGTGAATCGAGCAAAGGTATTAAGGTCTAGCTCCGACCCCATCTGGCGCCGGCGAACGGCTTCTCCCGATTCTTCCAGTGTATGCAA
>Ga0209512_1002719_pt1 | contig 18126 bp, 6 predicted proteins | sample frozenSSSSmetaG_FD_184142 | JGI IMG/M metagenome (GOLD analysis project Ga0209512, IMG submission 184142) | Glacier valley bacterial and archeal communities from Borup Fiord, Nunavut, Canada, to study Microbial Dark Matter (Phase II) -... | ecosystem: Environmental > Aquatic > Freshwater > Ice >... | reverse complement strand
ATTTTTAAACCAAGAAACATCAATTGGATAAACTATGGAAATAATTGACACGAGCTGTCAAAGAAAATTTGGGCACGTGCATGATTCCGAAGACTCATATTAAATTTTATGGTTTAATTTTTTATTATAAGTTATCATAATTTTTTTTTTTGATTATATTTTCTGTAATTTTTTAGGTTTATTTAATTATTAATATTACAATTGAGTAATTGTTCAAGAGCCAATAAAAACAAATTATTCTATAAGATAATGTTTTGCTGTCTTATTAAGATCTAAAAATATAATTCTTAAGATATATTGATTTAAGCCTCTGAAAGATGATTTTTTAACTGAAAACAAAGAATTCGGTGTTGTTGGTGGCAACGGAGTACCGGAATGTGAAATTGCACCTCCTCTCTGGTTTGAAAGATTGAAGGGTGTCTATGCTACTGGTTGTAGAAATGACGGAGAGGTCACCAATGTGTATGGAGCCGGAATGGCCGTACTCAAACCGCTTTTGACAGATCTTAAATTTTCATTAGGTGACAGGAAGGGCAATTCGCTTTCCTCAGGTGGTGATTCTGAAATATGTATTTTCGTTCGGGAAAAAGGATATAAAATCAGACAATTATGCTCCAATACTTTTGTGCATTTTATCCCCAAAGAAAGACTGACTACGGATTATATACTGCGCATGGCTAAAGTATATGGCGAAACCAGCGCCAAATTATTCCTGATTGAGCACCCGAAGTATCATGGGGTCTTATACCGTGCAAGGAAAGGTATCGGGTTTCTAATTTCAAGTTCATTTGGAAAGGATCTGATCAAAATCAGGTATGAGTGGGTGAATAAAATTTCGTATTGGAAAACCAGATTTAACTGATGGTTCAATTTTATAAAATAGGAGATGTTTTTTGAATCCACAGGGATATTTTTTAGAGGTCTTAGTCAACAGAAAGTAACTTTTATAACCAACCTATGGTGTTTTCACTTGAGAGTTTTGAGTGTTTCAAAAGTTTTATCCATCTTTCTTTTAGGCAGGATTCAGTTCTCGGCCTATAAGGAAATAACTGGAAACTATCACATGTGTCCACTGATTCAAGTTTCATGTCATCGGTTTGGGACATTTCAACAAGGTAATTGGTTCTTAGTCCATTGAGCATTGTAGCTGTATTAAGATAAGAGGGTGCCATCTGCATAAGTTTATTCCTAGAGTCGGATTTCCCCCAGTTTGAAGGGAAGGTTTTCTCATGTTTTTCATTAATTATTTTAGTTTTGGTACATTTTTTGAATAATTTTGGAGAATTAATAATGCGAGAATTGAAGATAATTTATAGCAACATTTCAATTTTTTAAGTGTGAATTTTGGTTATTGTAGTCAAAATTAATTAATCAGGAATTTGAAGAATTTAATATAAACCAATGGGGTTTGGTTTTCGAAGGGAAAGGATAAGTACACAGAGGCCGGGAGATTTTTTCTTTAAGGCGATCTGTGTTTTTGTTTTTTTTAGTTCTGTAGTTTTTGATTCTTTAGGGCAATTTGCCCTACCTAGAGATGGTTTCCCTTATTGTGAGCCGTTTACTTCCTCAACACCAAGACCAAATACTATTTTAAATGGGGCTATTCCCACAGCAGCGCCTGGAAATACAGATGGGGTTTTGAGATTGACGGATAATTCTCCAGGCCAAAGGGGATATGTATATATTGATTTACCCTTTTCCTTTGCTTATGGATTGAAGTTTTCTTTTGAATATTTTGCTTGGGGAGGATCAAACCCAGGAGCAGACGGACTCAGCGTATTTCTTTTCGACGGTGATGTATCAGGATCGGCTTTCGGAATCGGCGGGTTTGGTGGATCTTTGGGATATGCTCCATTAATAGATGATGCTAGAAGTGTAAATGAACCTGGGCTTATAAAAGCCTATATGGGAATAGGCTTTGACTCCTATTTTAATTGGGGTAATAACTATGAGGGAAGGAATGGAGGATTTAATGGAGATAATTTACCTGCATTTAATGATGAAGAATTAGCAGGGACTAATCGATATTTTGAATCAATAGCTGTCAGAGGACCAGCAGATACGGGCGGGCTCGGACGGCCGTATAAATTTGTTACAGGTAAAAGGGTATTTCATACTCCTACTACTGAACCTCCAGGTGTAAATTTAGTACCCCCCATAGATCCCAACTATTATTTCTCTGATCCAGCGGATAGATTCTCAATTGGAACCACTAGTAGAGTTACAGACTGTAATTTGGATGGGTATCGAAAGGTATTTGTAAATCTTGTGCCTAGAGGAGGCAAGTATGATTTAACTATAGATATGTTAGTTAATAACGGAGGAGTATTAAGATCAGTGAATATTGTCAAAGATTTTCAATATAACTTCCCTGCTCCTCCGACCCTGAAAATAGGATTTGCTGCATCTACGGGAGCATCTACTAATTACCATGAAATCAGAAATGTCGTTGTGGAAGTTTCTGAATATGTTGAATCTGCAAGACCTTTTATTCCTATTCTAAAGGAAGAAATATGTGTAGGAGAGGGAAATTTATTTGAATTCGAAGTGGAGTTGAGAACGGATGAGGAATTTCCGAGATTTGTAAGATGTGTTCAACTTTATGAAGATGAACCTCCTACACCTGATTATTCTTCTCCCGGTTATACGCCTCCTACTACTTCGGATTGCTACTTTTCAGACGGTCCCTGTCAGGGACTTTGTAATCCTGATAATGTTATAAAACAGCTACCTGGCAAAGGAACATTTACTGTAACATCTGTGCAAGATGTAAGCGTGAATGGTAAGGTCAATGCAGAAATTAAGTTTGTTCCAGATGTAACATTCACGGAAGGTGAAGCAACGATATGGTATCAAGTAACTGATAACTATGGACTTGTATCTAAACCAAAAGAAATCACTATCATAATTCACCCTAAGCCAGTTTTATTTGATCTTGGGAATATCGAATTGCCTACTTGTGACGGGGTATCTGATGGAAGAATTATTGATGTCTTAGTAGATGATTTGGTTCCCGGTTTTGATTATGAGTGGACTTGGAACGGTACTTCAATTGGGAAATTAGGAGCTAATGTTGCCTATGACCCAATTACAAGGCAAGGGCGTTTTGAATTACTTGGATTGAATCTGGGTACTTATACTTTAAAAGTATCAAATCCTTCAGAATCCAACCTATGTTATTTGGAACAACCATTCGTGATAGTACAAGGATCTGGAACACCGGTGGAGTTGGAAAGCGATGAGATTGAAGTTTGTGAAGGTACTCCTGCTATTTTAAAGCCTTACCTTGAAGATGTTTATAATCCAGGAGGAGTAATTCCACCTGTGTTTAAATGGTACAGGGATTCGGGTCGGACAGAGCCCTTAACTAATGGACAAACGTTTGATTTATTTGGATCTACCGTTACTGTGCAAATAGATGTAACGGGACAGTTAACGCTGAACGGGCTCCCTCCCGCAAATGACACCGATCCAGAAACTTATGAGTTTTTTGTAGAGGTGGACACCAAGGATAATTCTAATGCAGCCTCTCCTAGTTTTTGTCCTTTTATTGACCTTGTGGAGGCTGTTGCAAAAGTCACCGTATATCCCGCACTCAAGGTAGTGAAAGAAGAAGTGCCCGATTGGTGCAGGGACAATGCCGGAGAAATCAACTTAACCATCACAGGAGGAAATGGCCCTAAAACATTCACCCTGTTTGATCAGGCGGGTGTTCAAATTAGACCGCCGAATACTTCAGGTACTTTTTCTGGATTGCTTCCAGGTGATTATGTAGTCGAAGTGGAATCTTCAGCTCCAGTGTGTTTATTATCAATACCTGCGAACGTAGCAGGACCTTTGGATAAATTGAACTTGACAGAAGTCGACCGAACACCTACAACCTGTGGTCTTGACAACGGTATTTTTTCCTTTGAGTTGGATGGGGGTAACCTACCATATCTAACTGCTGATATGATCCTCACCGGAGGGAATTTTAATCCTGTTCAATTCAACGCAACAACAAACACCTATACATTCAGCGGCCTGGAGTCCCAAAAGGAATATCTTCTTGAAGTGAGGGATGCCAAAGGTTGTTTGTTTCCATTTACATTCACCCTTTTAAATGTTCAAACTCCGGAGTTTACAATCATTGACCCTCTTGATGTTTGCGAAGATGAAACTTCAATAACTTTTGGTGTTACTTATGACTTTTTTGAAATTCAGGCTACTGCAGTTCCGGAATTCAATTGGTATCTGGCTGAGACTGAAGGCGCTTCGATCGTAAACGGAGCTGGACCCTTTGGGATGAGTTATGGGGTAAACCCATCTACAGGAGAACTTGTCATCACTAACTTGGTAGCTGGGACTTATACGCTATGGCTGAAAATGTCCGGACCGGAGTCCTGTAACTTACAAAGAAAGCAAGTTGATTTTGAGATTTTCCCACTTCCTGATCCAGGTCCTTTGACACCTGTCCATGTGTCTTGCTTTGGCGGGAATGACGGACAGATTCAGGTGAGTCTTTTGTCAGGAAATCTTACTGATTTTGTTTACCAATTGGAAAACACCAGTGGAGTACAAGTGCCTTTTGAGGATAATGAAGGGTTATTTCCCGACCTTTCAGCCGGGACTTACACCGTAAGAGTGAAGAATAAAACCACTTCCTGCGAGGCCTTGACACAGCCTGCTACTATCATAGAACCTACTGTCATTGTAGTAAGTGGAGGGATCGAAGTGGATCCAACCTGTGAGTTGGAAAATGGGACTTTAGAATTTACCATTTCCGGAGGAACACCAAAAGCTGACGGAACTTATGACGTTCTGATCAATGGATCGCCACTTTCTGGTTTTGCACAGACTGTGACTGTCTCCGGCTCAGGTGAAAATCTGGTCAAGATAACAGACTTGCCAGAAGGTAGCTATGACCTGCTGATCAATGATTTGAACAGTTGTGAAGTCACTCAATCCTTCAGCCTTACTGCCCAGATTCTTCCGGAATACACGCTTTCAGATTTGGAATTATGCCTGAATGAAACCGCCGAAATCATCCCGGTGATAGTCAATCCGGGCACACCGGCTGCCAATCCTGTATTCCATTGGTACAAGGATGCGGCGGCTACCCAAGAAATCCTGGATGGTGCAGATGCAGCATTGCAGTTGACCTTTGATGTAGATAGCGGAAGCGGTCGCTTGTTTATAACCAACTTTACCAATGCCGCGACTTATACCTTCTACCTGAAACCTGAAATTCTTAATTCCTGTGATTTTACCCCAATTCCGGTGGAAGTGACAGTTTATCCTATTCCGAATCCTGATTTTGAATCGGTGGATGCTTCCTGTTTCTCCGGGTCGGACGGAATTATCAAAGTAACCGCAGGGGGTAGTGCTGATTTCACCTACACGATTCAAGGATTTAGTAATCCTTTCAATACCACTGACAACCAGTTTGAGGATTTAAAGGCCGGAACTTATACCATTCTGGTCGCAAATTCAGTGACAGGTTGTGAGGCTGAATTTGAGGTTATCGTTGGCGAACCAGACGTATTGGTGATCGAACAGGATGTAGTGGTCAATTCAAGTTGTGGAGAGGAAAACGGATCCATCGAATTTGTTTTAAAGGGAGGAACTCCAAAAGCTGACGGGACTTACGATATCCTGATCAATGGATTGCCACTTTCTGATTTTACACAGACCGTGACTGTCTCCGGCTCAGGTGAAAACCTGGTCAAGATTTCAGACCTGGCGGATGGTAGCTATGACGTGTCGATTAAAGATTTGAACGCTTGTGAAATCACGCAATCCTTCAGCCTTACTGCCCAGATTCTTCCTGAGTACACGCTTACTGATTTGGAAATATGTCTGAATGAAACTGCTGAATTCATCCCGGTAGTTGTCAATCCTGGCACACCGGCCGCCAATCCTGTATTCCATTGGTACAAGGATGCAGCGGCTACCCAAGAAATCCTGGATGGAGCAGATGCAGGATTGCAATTAACCTTTGATGTGGATAGCGGAAGCGGTCGCTTAGTTGTATCCAATTTTACTAATGCTGCGACTTACACCTTTTACCTGAAACCGGAGATTGTTAACTCCTGCGATTTCACCCCAATTCCGGTAGAAGTGACAGTTTCACCTATTCCGAATCCTGATTTTGAATCGGTGGATGCTTCCTGTTTCTCCGGGTCGGACGGAATAATCAAAGTAACCGCAGGGGGAAGTGCTGATTTCACCTACACGATTCAAGGATTTAGTAATCCTTTCAATACGACTGACAACCAGTTTGAGGATTTAAAGGCCGGAACTTATACCATTCAGGTAGCAAATTCAGTGACAGGTTGTGAAGCTGAATTTGAGGTGATCGTTGGAGAACCAGACGTATTATTAATCGAACAGGACGTAGTGGTAGACTCTAGTTGTGGAGAGGATAACGGGTCCATCGAATTTGTTTTAAAGGGAGGAACACCAAAAGCTGACGGAACTTACGATATCCTGATCAATGGATTGCCACTTTCTGATTTTACACAGACTGTGACTGTCTCCGGCTCAGGTGAAAATCTGGTCAAGATTTCAGACCTGGCGGATGGTAGCTATGACCTGCTGATCAATGATTTGAACAGTTGTGAAGTCACTCAAACCTTCACCCTTACCGCTCAGATTCTACCGGAGTACACGCTTACTGATTTGGAAATATGTCTGAATGAAACTGCTGAATTCATCCCGGTAGTTGTCAATCCTGGCACACCGGCCGCCAATCCGGTCTTCCATTGGTACAAGGATTCGTTGGCTACCCAAGAAATTCTGAATGGAGCAGATGCAGGATTGCAATTAACCTTTGATGTGGATAGCGGAAGCGGTCGCTTAGTTGTATCCAATTTTACAAATGCTGCGACTTACACCTTTTACCTGAAACCGGAGATTGTTAACTCCTGTGATTTCACCCCAATTCCGGTGGAAGTGACAGTTTCACCTATTCCGAATCCTGATTTTGAATCGGTGGATGCTTCCTGTTTCTCCGGGTCGGACGGAATCATCAAAGTAACCGCTGGAGGAAGTGCTGACTTCACCTATACGATTCAAGGATTAAGTAATCCTTTCAATACCACTGACAACCAGTTTGAGGATTTAATGGCCGGAACTTATACCATTCGAGTAGCAAATTCAGTGACAGGTTGTGAGGCTGAATTTGAGGTGATCGTTGGCGAACCAGAAGTATTGGTGATCGAACAGGATGTAGTGGTAGACTCTAGTTGTGGAGAGGATAACGGGTCCATCGAATTTGTTTTAAAGGGAGGAACTCCAAAAGCTGACGGAACTTACGATATCCTGATCAATGGATTGCCACTTTCTGATTTTACACAGACCGTGACTGTCTCCGGCTCAGGTGAAAACCTGGTCAAGATAACAGACTTGCCAGAAGGTAGCTATGACCTGCTGATCAATGATTTGAACAGTTGTGAAGTCACTCAAACCTTCAGCCTTACTGCCCAGATTCTTCCGGAATACACGCTTTCAGATTTGGAATTATGCCTGAATGAAACCGCCGAAATCATCCCGGTGATAGTCAATCCGGGGACACCGGCCGCCAATCCGGTCTTCCATTGGTACAAGGATTCTTTAGCTACTCAAGAGATTTCTGACGGCTTAGATGCAGGCTTGGGGATGAGTTTTGATATGGATGCAGGCACAGGTAGACTATCTATTACAAGTATTACCAATCCTGGTGTTTATAAATTCTACCTGAAACCTGAAATTCTCAATTCGTGTGAATTGACTTCAATTCCTGTGACAATTACGGTATTTGCACTACCGGATGTCACTTTTGAAGTAATTGGGGTTGCTTGTTTTGGAGAAAGTAACGGAGAGATCAAGCTAGTTACCGGAGGAGATCCAAGCTATACGTTCACTTTAAATACAGGTGTAAAGAACAATACAGGTAATTTCACAAGCCTCCCTGCTGGAACTTATGAGGTAACAATAGCCAATGCAGAAGGATGTGAAGTGAAGGAAGTCCTGATTATAGACCAACCAGCCCAGCTTCAGACACAAAAAATAGAACAAACAGATCCGACTTGCGGGGATTCCAATGGAGAAATAGTTTTTGAGATTTTAGGAGGTACCCCTGCCTACGCGATTCTTATAAATGGTGATCCAATTTCCACTTTTAAAAGTCAAATCAATGGCAATAGATATATTATCCAGGATTTGGCGCCAGGTGCTTATTCAATCGCCGTAGGTGATGCAAATACCTGTTCCATCACTTCCAATAACCTCTTTACTTTAGTAAACAATGAGGGAGTGAATATCAATTCTGAACCTTTATTTGTTGAAATCTGTGAATCCGGGACGGCTCAATTGGCCCCTAAGGTGATAATCCCTCCTGGCACAATTCCAGTTTTCAGGTGGTATTTTGATTCTACCGCTACGAAGGAAATCATTCACAATCCTTCCCCTACGGCAGACGGGAAGATTTATCAGATATCCGGGACTTCAGTGCTCAGCATTCAAAATCTGACTTCAGGTTCTTATAACTATTACCTCAGAATCACAGGACCGGGCATCTGTACGCAGATTACTGAAGCTACTGTCACTGTAACCGACCCTGTTGTAGCGAGCGTAGATGCAGAATCAATCACCTGCTTTGGAGATGCCAATGGGCAAATTACAGTGAAAGATTTTTCCGGAGGCAATGGTACCTATGAATTCAGTATCAATGGGACAGACTGGCAAGCTTCTCCTATTTTTCCTAACCTTGCTGCCAATACCTATCCGGTGAGTATCAGAGATTCCAGCGGATCCAATGGATGTATTTTGGTGATCGATACAGTTGTGGAAGGACCTTCCGGACCCATTTCCGGTAATACTCCTGATATCATCAGAGCAAGTTGTGGTCTTGACAATGGAGCAGTACGAAACCTTCAAATTTCAGGAGGCTGGGGCAATTACACTTTTGAATGGAGAAAGGGCAATGCAACTACTGGGCAACTATTGCCGCAGGGGACCCTGACAGGCATAGAAGATTTGGCTGCCGGAGTTTATTATTTGACAATTTCCGATGATCAAGGATGTAAGGCAACTTTCAACTATACGATAGGAGAGTCCTCTGATCCAGTCTATCAGGTAGTTCCTCCTGTCAATTCCTGCTTTGGAACACCGATTATAATTCGTCCGATCCATCTGGCACCTAACCCTTTATTACCTCCTGCAGCAGCTACCGAAGTGAGGTGGTATAAGGATGCAAATCAGATCGGGCTTATTTCAAATGGTCATGATGCGGTTACACCTTCAGTTATTTATTCAATAGATGATACCAATTGGATTAATCCAGAATTAACCATTAATAATTTACCGGTAGGAACGCATGACTTCTACTTCTATGTGGAGTGTACAGGTCAGGAAATCAAAATTGACATTACGGTCTTCGAAACGCCAGACATGGTTTTTGAAGCAACCCCTGTGACTTGCTTTGGCGATGCCAATGGAAAAATTAAAGCTGTATCCGGTCAGAACTCATCATACGTGTATCAACTGAATGGAGGAAATAAGTTGACACTGGCCGAGTTAGAAGCTTTAAACCTTGCAGCAGGGAGCTATACCTTAACCGTGGGCACGCCTGCAGGCTGTCCACAGACTATTCAGCTTGAGATTACAAGTCCTTCCGCGGCGCTTCAATTGCAAAATCTATCAAAGATAGATCCGGGCTGTGGGGTAGCGAACGGTAAAATCAATGGCCAGATTCAGGGGGGATGGGCTCCTTATACGGTTCAAATTATCAAAAATGGCACTCCTGCCAATCAAGTAAATGTTCCAGGCCCTACGCTGGCTATAAATGGTTTAACCGTCGGAGATTATTCACTGGTGGTGACAGATAGCAAGGGGTGTGTAGTGAGCTCGGCGACCTTAACACTAGTGGATGGACCTACACAGATTTTAGTAGAAGATCAGACCATCTGTGCAGGGGAATTGGCCACAATTACTCCTCAACTGGACCCACAGGCATCGCAGGCTACCTACACTTGGTCTTTTGACCAAGCGGGAACCAATGTGATCAATTCAAGTCCAAATCCTGCCTCAGATGGACGAACATATCAGATCAATTCATCGGGAGTCTTGACCATAAATGGACTGCCTGCTTCAAATCAGCCTTACCAATTCTATGTAAAGGCAAGTGGGTCTGGTGTTTGCCCTGGATTTACTGCAGCTCCCAAAGTTCGAGTGATTGATTCTCCAACAGCTAACGTGAATGTTGTAAATCCAGTTTGTTTTGGAGATAAGGGCAGTATCACGGTCAATGCTACCGGAGGAGATGGGACTTATTCTTATAGCTTGGATGGGGTTAATTTCCAAGCTTCAAATGTATTTCAGGTCTCTGCGGGACAATATGACCTCACCGTGAAATCTGGTGGTGCATGTCTATTCCAACTTCCGGCTATTCAAGTTCAGGGACCATCAGCTGCTCTCACTGTCAATGAACTGAAAGCGATCAATTCTACCTGCAACTTGGACAATGGCCAGATTTCTTTCAAAATCCTGGGCGGCTATGGTAATTATCAGGTCAATACCTTTAAGAATAATTCGAGCATTGGAGTAAAAGCCGCTGACGCTAATGGAAATTTTGTAATCAATGGCCTGGGTATTGGAGTTTATACTTTTGAAGTCACTGATTCATCAGGTTGTCTTTTAAAGCTTTCCAGCCCGCTTAATTTGGTTGAGGAGCCTTCCCAAATTACGGTGAATAACGCAGAAATCTGCGAAGGTGAAACCGGGATACTTAAACCATCCATCAACTCAAACAGTCCGGATTTAAGTTTCACATGGTACTCTGACGCTCAAGGCAAGAATCCACTAGCTAGCGGAACGCCTGCCGGGGTGACTTATACAGTGGATGCGAATGGTCAGCTTTCCGTGGCAGGACTTGCTCCACAAGCCAATCCATACACTTATTACGTCTTGGCTACAGGGACAGGAATTTGTGGGGTAGTTCCGGTTCCAGCCACCATAAAAATAGGGGCCCTTCCACAGTTGAGGGTATCTAATCCTTCGATCGTTTGCGATCCTAATGGGACGGTGGATTTGACCCAATATATTGAAGGATATAATCCTCTACTCTATGACTACACAGTGAAAAGTCCGCAGGGAAATAATATGCGAACGGATGAAATCAAAAGTGTTTCAGTCTCTGGCTCTTTTGTAGTTAAGATGAATGCGAAGGGAAGTACCTGTTTCACTCCCGAACAAAGAATTCTGGTTCTGATTGCAGAGAAAGAACTGATCGCTAATTACGATTATGGCGTAGAACTTAGACCCGGGCAGATTCTTACTAATCAGGATGTAAATATTGGAGAGGAAGTTCTCTTTACTGACCAATCATTGGGCGATGTCCTTATTTGGTCATGGGATTTTGGCGATGGAAATACCAATTCAATTCCAAATCCAAAGCACAGCTATGACGAAAAAGGGACTTATATTGTGAAATTGACAACAATTGATAAAATTGGTTGTATGTCTGAATTTGTCAGAGTCATCCAAGTATTTGATGACTATCTGATCGAAATACCTAACGCATTTACCCCCAACAGAGCGGACGGAAAAAACAATTACTTCAGACCTTATTTTAGAGGGATTGCTTCGATGAGATTGTTAATATTTAATACCTGGGGCAATTTTATTTTTGAATCTACAGAACTTGAAACTCAAGGATGGGATGGCTATTACAATGGGGTGATGTCTCCAAATGGAAATTATGTGTACAAAGCCGAGTTTGAAACACGGGGAGGATTAAAAGTAACTCGAACCGGAGTCTTTATATTAATAGACTAATCAAGCCAGGAGAAATAAAAATTAATGAGTATTAGATTACTGAATATCCCGAACTTTTGTGTTTCATATTACTTGTTTGGGATCAAGCAACGGTATGATTTCGATTATGTACCCAATTCTGAGTATAGCAAGTTTAATTTCAGACCTCTTGCTATTTTGGAGAAGAATGGGAAAATAATTATTATCGATAATAGTGATCCGGTAGGTGTGGATATGAATTTGTTGGATGCGTCTTCCTTTTTCTTCGCCACCAACAAACTTCTAGGAGACTCCCGCTATGAGCATGATAAAATCTTTCCTTTATTTCCGCACTATCCCATAGATACCTCTGGGTTATATTTGGAGAAATTTTGGAAAGGGATTTTCTCTAAAAATTCTAAAAAAATAGTTAAGGAAATCTATAGGCTTCAAAAAAGACCTAAATTTCAATTGGAAGAACAATTACAGATCGAAGGCAATACGATTTTTTTCTCAGGCTCCATCTGGAAAAATGAACCTGAAGCCAATGAAGTAAGGTACAGATTCATCAAGTTTTGTATGGAAAATCCTCTTATAAAATTTGAAGGAGGATTATTGCCCCGCGACGATGGAAATAATTTTGGTTATGATGAGGTCATCTCTCCGAGAAGATATTCCCCGATTGAATTCCTGAACTTATCTAAAAAATCCCTGTTTGGGTTCAATAATGCTGCAGTCAAAGGTGCAATCAGTTGGAGAGTTGCAGAATATCTCAACCATAGCATTCCCATAGTCTCTCTTCCTTTCAAAATCGAAATTCCCAAGCTTCCAATTCATGGAAAGCAAGTTCATTTTATTGATACTGTAGATGAAATCCCTGAATTTCTTAATTTCGCCCTCTCCAATAATGCTTACTTGAATCAATTATCCCAAGGGGGGGCAGATTTTTTCAAAGAATTTTGTTTGCCTGAAGTACAGGCAAAATCCATCTTTCAGAAGATTGATTCCTAAACCAGACCAATTAAGATAATTCATGGGCTTTGTTTTTATATGTCATAACTACGATCGTAATTCCGTGCCTGGCATGAGTTATCATCTGGCGAATAAACTGGCCAAGGAAGGGCAGGATGTGGTTTTTATTTCTAAAGTCCCATATTATGAGCAGCCTCAGGAGGTTCTTGTAAATGGGCATAAAATCATTTTGACAAGCTGGCCATCGAAAGTCAAAAACAGCTCACTGAAGGACATCATTTGGTTTATTAAACTTTTTCGAAAATTTTCACCCCATACTGTTCTAGGTCACTACAATGGGGGATTAGTTTCCATCATTCTTTCCAAAATTTTATCTTTTGGTAAGGTTTTGACTATTGACCACCACCATACTTGTAGTGAAGGGTTTATTTTGGATAAAGGTAAACTTGACACGAAACTCAAAATATTTTTTCTGAGAAGGAGATTGTATTATCAGCTTTTTTGTGATTATGTTATTTGCCCTTCTGAGTATGCCTTAGATGATCTTAGAAATTTTTTTAAATACAAGAATGGGAAAACCATACCACACGCTTTGTCAGACAGATTTGTGCCCCAAACTAAACTTGTGCGCGATTTTGAAGGCGAGATAAAATTATGTTACCTGGGCAGACTGGACAAAGGGAAAAACGTAGCCCTGCTCCTGAATTCAATTAAAACACATCATCAGAATTACCCTGAATCCAAAATAACTGTTCATATCGCTGGATTCAGTTTGGAACCTGACCAGGCAACCCTGAATGAAATTGAAGTCCCTTATATCAGGTTTTCAGGGAGATTGAAGTATGAAAATATTGATGAGTTTTTCCAATCCCATGATTGTTGTATCATCCCATCAAAATCGGATTCATTTAATTTAGTCGCTATCGAATCTCTTATGAATGACACGCCCATTATCATAACTACCAAATGTGGAGTGACAGATTTCCTCGAGGATTCAGTTGATTGTTTTATGGTAAAACCTGACGAGGATAGCTTGAGAGAAATTTTGGAAAAGATTGAAAAAGATCCAGAATCCTTGAAAAGACTAGATAGTAGAAAAGCATTCCTTTCAAAATTTGAAATGGAAATTTACCTGCAGAATTTCGAGAATTTCTTCAAATCAATTAACGTATTAAACCAGGGTTTGAAAAAATAGGATGTTTTTCCGTAAAGCCAGATTTGGTTTTTAGGTACGTTGAAAGCAGTCCCTTTTCCAGATTTTGGTATGCTTTCATGACTGCTTCCTCAGTGAAATCTCTGTTTTTATAATATTTTTCATCATACTGAGGGAAAAAATCATCTGGAATACTGGCTAGTTGGTTTGAAGAATCGATCAACCGCTCGCAAGCATCAGCAGCATCCCGGATTAGTCGATTTCCTAATGTATGCAAAGTGTCCCAACTGTACAAAGTGGCCCGAATTTGATGGATGATTTTTCCTGTATCTATTCCCTCGTCAATATACATGAAGGTAGCACCTATAAAACCTGGCTCTTGATTGACGATGGGCCAAAAATTTGTACCGCTTCCTCTATAATATGGAGAAAGCCCTAAATGAAGGTTTATAAACCTTCCTGAAAAAGCCTCAATCATTGGTGCTTTAATAATAGAACAACCGTATCCAATGAGGTAATCTGGTCGAAGACTGATGATTTCATCGACGATGGCTTGAGTGTTTATTTCGCCTCTTGGGAGTACTTTTGGGTTGGATTTATCCTCCACTTTTTGATTAAAAACTTCAAAAAAATCAAGCTCTGTTTGATTCCTGGCGTCTAAATGGTTTTTTCTGAGTTCGGAAATTTCATCGCCTGTAATTATCCGGCCAGGCTCTGCATCTTCACAATAACTTGCGACTACCTGCAGATTTGTACTGAGACCCAGAAATTTTCTGAAAAACTGGTGACGGACCTCATTTCCTGTTAAAATGACTACTTTTTTCATGTGTTTATAATTTGATTTTGAAAGGTCACATAGCCTGTCCCGTCCCGATCGCTATCGGGTTTGATGCGGGAGAATCTCGCTTGGCTTATAATCATTCCAGTGTATGTCGCTGGCGACATGCCTGTCTGCCTCCTTTAGGTTTACAAAAGAGAATTATCAACAGAATTTGAAGACCTTAAAGCTATCTGATTTAGATCTGACTCAGCGTTTTAGTAAATTAAAAAAGAATGGGGTGAACTTTCCTGCCGCATAGGTTCGAGGCCTATTGCCTGTATCAGTCCCCATTCTTAATTGAGTTGCCAGTAACCAGTTAGAATTTTAGGCTTTAAGGCCTGTTAAAGGTTTTAGTTTCCGCAACTCTCATTTGTTAAACTACAATGTCTAAATTATGAAATTCAAATCATTTATCGGAATCGATGTAAGCAAATCTACCATTGATGCTTATTTGAAATTCAACCAACTCCATGCCATCTTCGAGAATAATGAAGAGGGACACCAAGATCTGGTGGAATGGGTTATGGAAAACTCAGGGTTAGTTCTGGCCAAGGATCTTCTTTTTGGGTTCGAATCCACAGGACTCTATTCCTCACAGCTTGCTTTGTTTCTTGAGAAACATGCATTGCCATTCTATATCATGTCAGGTCTAGAATTGAAGCGGTCATTGGGGATAAGAAGAGGGAAATCAGACAAAGCAGATTCAAAGGATATAGCAGAATATCTCTACGAAAAGCAAGAGAAGATTAAACCCACAGTTCTCCCATCTCAAACCATTCAAGATTTAAAAAAGCTGTTTAATTACCGAGAGCGTCTAGTAAGTGATAGAGCAGGATTCATGGCTCGTCTCAAAGAATACGAAACCATGGTCACGAAGAACAGATTAAAAATCTATCAAAAATCCCATACCATAGTGATCGCTTGCTTGGACAAGCAGATCGAAACCATTGAAGGGGAAATAGACAAACTTTTACATAAGGATGAACTGTTGCTGAACCAATATAAGCTAATGAACTCCATCAAAGGAATAGGACCACAAACTGCTCTTGCTCTTATCGTTTTGACTGAGGGTTTTACCTTATTTAGTACCTGGAGGAAATTCGCCAGTTACGCTGGAATAGCTCCGTTTCCTAACCAATCTGGTACATATAAAGGAAAAACTAAAACCAGTAAATTGGCCAATAAGAGGATAAAGACACTCTTGACCCTGTGTGCAAGCACAGCAATTCAATACAGCACCGAAATGAAGAATTACTATCAGAAGCGGATAGGTGAAGGTAAAAGTAAAATGAGTACGCTCAATATCATCAGAAACAAGCTTCTGTCCAGGGCTTTCTCCGTAATTAACCGCAATTCTAAGTATGTGGACACGCTAAAATATGCGGCATAGAATAAAACTTAGATTCTTCTTGTTTTAACCTTAGAATACAGGCAGGCTCGATTTCATAACTGTCATAACTGTTATCAGAAAATATGATTTACGAATAAAAGAAAAAGGATGAATTGTTTCGAGTTAAGTGGGAATAAAGAATTTCTTTATTGAGAAGAGTAAAATGTTTTGAAAGCTAAGTTGCTGATCCTGATCTTTTAAAAAAAAAAATATTATTCCAGCTCTAAATTTTCAAATGATTATATTTTTTTTTAATACTCTACGGAATCTTTCATGTCTGTTGTTTAACCAGCTATTTTGTTTTGGGCACGAATCTATAATCCCCTTTGTAAAGGGTTCAGCGGGAATTTATTCTCCAATAGCCAACCAATATTCTATCAGGTGCGAGCTTGCGGATAATCATAATTGCTTTTAGTTATATCCGCTTTTGTTGCAGTATGGAGATAAATCCAAAATTTGCTAGGGTAAAAATTAATTCAAGGCCTCTTCGGTCTTATGCCTGGCCGCCGTGGCGAGTCTTCCGTCTCGCAAAGCAAAGAAAATAATCTCACTGGCATCATTGAGGATATTCATATTTTCTTTTTAGTAGCCAGCACCTGTCTCTTCCCGATACTTCGGGATCGGGAGAATTCCGGATTCTCATAATTTGAATGAATTTCAATTTTTCCTAGAACTTCTAAGTTTGGTAAGTGAACGGATAGATCCCTTCATTCCAGGTGGGATTTGGATGGATCATCAATTCACGTGATTGGAGTGGTTTTAACTACAAATCTCCTGTGGTAGAATGAATGAAAAAATGAATTGAGAGGAGGAATTGTTTACCTTGCTTTTACAATAAGGACCCAAACCTTCGAATTTAAAATGATCATTGATGCGGATGGGACTGCCTGATAAATTGACCAACATTATTCTTTAAAGCCAACATGATCCTAAGTAGCACTATAGTATTTCTTTCCTTGTTATTGGTAGGTTTGGCCTATCATCGATTGGCCATAAAGTTTAATATCATTGATAAGCCCAATCATCGCAGCTCACACATCCACTCTACTGTAAGAGGAGGAGGGATTTTATTTCCTCTTGCCGTTATCTTTTGGTGGATGGCTTTTGATTTTCATCATACCTGGATGGTTCTGGGGATTATTTGGATTGCAGCGATTAGCCTCTTAGATGATATATACACTATATCTAGTAAAATACGATTCGCCATTCAATTCCTCGCATTGTCTATGGCATTTTACGATTTGGATGTCTTCTTACATGTGAATTGGTTGGCTCTGCCTGTTCTATATTTCATTTCATTGGGGATAATCAACGCGATCAATTTCATGGATGGTATCAATGGTATTACTGGTTTATATGGCCTGGTATTCTTAGGGTCTATGCTTGCAGTGAATATTTACACAGGGATATTCGATCAGTATTTACTACGCTATGAGATTCTGGCGATTTGCGTTTTCCTGCTCTTCAACCTGCGTAAAAAAGCATTGATGTTTGCCGGTGATATAGGTAGTATTTCCCTCGCATACTTGATGATATACATACTGATACAATGGTATCTGACCTCAGGATCTTGGACAGTAGTACTCTTTCTATTGGTATATGGTGCCGATGCCGTACTTACTATGGCCGACCGACTAAAAAAAGGCGAGAAAATATCTGAGCCACATCGATCTCATCTGTACCAAATACTCGCCAATCAAGGTAAAAATTCGCACGTGAATATTGCAATAGCCTATGCTGCACTGCAGCTAGGAATCAATTTTGTGTTTTTTATCTATCCAAAATCTACCCCAAGTTCTTTTCTAGGTATAGGAATGATTGTAGGGGCTGGGCTGGTCTATCTGGGTATTAAGTCCTTACTTCTTAAAAAGTATTCAAATACTCTCAACCAACAACCGTCTAAATAAAAAGAGGCTGTCTCAAAAGTAGATAGTTTAAAAGGCTAGTCGATTTCTCGGCTAGCCTTTCCTGTTTTACTCAAAATGTGTATTTTGAGGTGTGCAAAAACAAGACTTAAATGTAGTCTTTAAAGACTAT
>Ga0209512_1002718_pt1 | contig 18131 bp, 15 predicted proteins | sample frozenSSSSmetaG_FD_184142 | JGI IMG/M metagenome (GOLD analysis project Ga0209512, IMG submission 184142) | Glacier valley bacterial and archeal communities from Borup Fiord, Nunavut, Canada, to study Microbial Dark Matter (Phase II) -... | ecosystem: Environmental > Aquatic > Freshwater > Ice >... | reverse complement strand
TGCGGCAAATACTAACAGAACGCCAACCACGCGATTAGTTTCGTCGGAAATAAGATAATAAAGTAGTAGACCAAAGAAAGAAATAGTTTCACCATAGCGGTCAAAATTGCTATCCAGGAAGGCCCCGAACTTGGTAACTTTGCCTTGAACCTTCGCTAAAGCTCCATCCAGCATATCAAATACAGCCGCAAGGATTATCAGAAAACCGCCCAGCAAAAACCAGCCGTTAGCCAACACATAAGCCACCGGGATATTTAACAAAAGCCCAATGACGGTCAAACTATTGGGGGTCAGCGGACTTTTGGCAAAAAGGCGGGCAAACCCCCTGGCTACTCCTCGCGCCCAATCTTCGATAAGATTAGATAGCATACTGTTTCACTCCTAATAATGCGGCAAATCTCTTTCGCGGACAAGCCCAAAGCTAAATATTTAGCTTGTTTTATCCAAAAACATATTGGTTTGTCATTCTACTACACTTTTTCATTTTTCGCTTATGTCAGTAACATCGGGTCGAGCCGCCGCCCGTAATTTTCGCAATCCGGACCGCCGCAAAAGCCAGCCCAATCCATAATAACGACGGTGGGTGCTGCGGATACGTTTCAAGCGGAGACGGGCCTGCCGCCGAATCATGCTACGTTCGTAATACTGAAGCACTTTTTGGGCCACCTTTTCCCAGCTATATTCCGCCGCTTTTTTTCGGCTGGCCTCGCTCATTTTCTGGCGCAAAGGGGCATTAGCTAAGACCTGAATCAAGGCCATTGCCAGAGCTTCGCGGTTCTTCGGTTCGACTAACATCCCCTGTTTGCCATGCTCAATCACGCTGGCGTAGCCCGGAATATCACTGGCAATTACTGGTAGACCACTTGCCATTGCCTCTAAAAGCACAATCCCAAAACTTTCGCCACCAATAGAGGGCGCACAAAACACCTGACAACTACGGTGATAGCGGGGCAACTCCTGGTCGGAAACGAACCCGGCAAAAATTACATCGGGGATTTCATGGCGGCTTAGGTAACGTTTGTAACCTTTCGCCTCCCCTTTCCCCACTATAATCAGGCGGGTATTGGGCATCTGGCGTTTGACGGTCTCATAAGCCTTTAGCAAATATTTCAAACCTTTGCGCCGCTCGCCAAATCTTCCCACAAACAAAATATTGAGTTTGCCATCCATCAAGGCGGGGATAGGTTGGCTCTCATGTTCAAAGCGGGTCAGGTCTATGCCATTGGGAATAACTTCGTAGCTGCCCTTGAAATATTGAGCGATAAAGTCGCGAGCCGGGGCCGAAACTGCGATACGCCCATCCAGTTTATTAATAAAATAGCGCAAAAATGGGCGCATATAATAGTAGCCGATATGCGATTGGGCAAAAGCATGAAAAGTGCCAATATTTACGGTATTGGAATTAGCCAGAACAGTAAGGGGCAGGGCGGGCTGAAGGGGTTCATGGACATGCACCACATCGAAATGTTCTTGCTGTAGAATTTCTTTAATCTTGCTGCTGAGATTTAACGATAGGGTAATGCGGGCCACACTGCCGTTTGCCTTGATGGGCACAACGTTCCCCACCAGATAAACATTTGGGTCAGGGTGCGATATTTCTTCGGGGTCAACCGAAGTGGGCGCGATAATCTTAGCAGTGTGACCGAGCGCGCGAAAACTCTCGGCTAATCTTAAAATATGTTGGTTAACCCCGCCCTCACGCATGAAGTCATAGGGAGAAACCAGGCAAATCTTCATAATTCTCCTCTCTCCCGGCCTATTTGTTCGGCATACGGCGGGAGACAGTAGCAATAGCCCGACGAATCTTATCGGCTGGCACAACTATCAGGCTGCGGACGTTCTGGCGACCCGCTCCTTTTAATTGTTCCCGGATGGTCAGATAACGTCCGTGTGGCTGGGTTTTTCGTTCTTTGATGGCAGTTAGCAGGTCTTGGACGGTATGGCCTTCAAAGCTAGTCCAGGCCGTGCCGATGTGGTGGGTGAAATGGGCATCGCTATTGCCTATTTCGGCTAACTTCCACTCCGAATCGTTGACCTCTTTGACCTGTACCCGCCGGACATAACCCGCTACGCTAGGGTTGATTATCTCAATGCCATCTACTGCCAAATCTTTGCTAAAGAGCTGACGTAACTTCTGTTCACCTACACTCAGGGTCATAAAACTCATGGGATGCGGTATTACGACCACCCCGCCCCGTTCGTGCGCCCATTCTACAGTTGCTTCCAGGGATTTGAACATTTTGAAGGGTTCTTCTACGCCATAAATGAGGATATGACCATGACGGCTGGTAACTTCCTGACCTATTAGGAGTTCAAATCGGTAGTTATTTTTGGCAATTAGTTCGCGGGCGGCCCAGGCTCCCCGTAGTTCATCATGGTCGGTAATAGAGATTACATCCAGGTCGGTATTATTTTGAACGTATTCGAGAACTTCTTCGACGGTACCCATACCATCGCTGGCGGTGGTGTGCATATGGAGGTCGGCTTTGCCCCGACGTTTTTCGGGAGAGGTGTTTTCGTGATTAGTCGGAGCGGTACTTTCCTGAGTAGCTTCTTGTTCAGGTACTTGAGACAAAATTTTATTATCCTTTTAATATGTTAATTTATTTGTAAGGGTTCAGCCCAATTGTCATCCTGAACGAAGTGAAGGATCTTGCCCATTATGAGAAGACTCTTCGCAAGGTCAGAGTGACAACTCCCTGAACAGTTACATTTATTCGAGCATTCCATCCGCAAGCCATTATACAATACCCTATCGGGGCAAGCAATTAAATTTTGCTGACCTTGACGGCTCCCTTCGGTTATGTTAGCATGAATATGCTATAACCAGCTAATCAGTCTTAGGGGCAAATCTAAAATCGGGGAATTATTGTAGGAGAATGCTCCGCCATCCGATGATTATCGCAGGACAGAGCCTGCTCCTACAGTTAATTACCCTGTTCCTAGATTTTCCGACAACCGACAACCGACGACTGACAATCAACCAGAAAGGATGGCCTGTTATGGAAACGAATAATATTTTTGACCTGGAAGAACTTGAGGAATTCGAGGAATTAACTAGATACAGCTTTTGAACCGACCAGCAAACGACGGAAAGGCTACCCCTCCGAAAGAGCGGTCAAGCGCGGACGACGGGTAGTGCAAAACGATAAAGAACTGCTGGAAAAATTGGGGAAGGACGACCTTTGCCCCTGCGGGTCAGGCCGTTGCTTTCAAAAAGTGCTGCCGCAATACCGGGAAATATGACGGCAGTGAGCGGGAATACTACTTTTAGGGAATAAAGTTAAAGGTTTATGGCAGACAAACTGTTATAATGACTTCACACTCCATGTCGTCACCAGTGATCTGGTTCCTTTTGAGTCCTTTATATTAAGTAACTTTTCAATAAGTTTCTCAGGAGCAAGTCTGACATGAGCGAGCAAGATTTAAGTCAGTCTGTACAGGAGTTAATGGCTGAGATGGCTCAAATGAGAGCCGAGCTTAACAGTCTTAAAGCGGTAGCCCAGGTTTTATCGCAACCTGTTCCGCAATCTAAGCCTGTAGTATCTACCACCCGCCGTAAAGCCCTGCTAAGTTTGGCGGGGGGACTAGTGGGAGGGTTGGGAATGGTAGGGATAGCCACCGCCCTACCACCTACCACCGAGGCTAAAGTCACCGCAAAAGTCGGGAGTATCGGGGCAATTATCACCCCTACTGGCGATGCCGCCATTAACAACTTACCTGTTGGTTGGCCCTACAAATATGGGTTGGTGGCTCTGAGTGGCACTGGCGACTTTGACCTCTCCCTGTCTACCAATTTGTATCCAACTAACATCGCGGTCTTCGCTCGTAGCAATACTACAGGAATATACGGCGATGGTGGTGACACTGGGGTTTACGGTAACAGTATCAATACCGGGGTCCACGGCGACGGGAGTGACACCGGGGTCTATGGCTACAGTAGCAGCAACATCGGGGTCTACGGGGATGGGGCTAATACAGGGGGTAAGTTTACTGGCGGCAGTAGTAGAAGTTATGGGGTTGGAGCATCAGCAGGTAGCGGATTTATAACGGGTAACCTAGCTCCTAATACTAGTGTAGGTTTGATAGCCACTGCTGGCGCAGATGTGGCGTTAAGTAGTCTCTTTGCTAATAATCAGAATGTCGGGTTGTACGCCACTGCCGGAAACATCGGTGGACGCAACCCTACGGCTGGTTATTTCCAGGGGAGTGTCTCCGTAGTTGGTACTCTCACTAAGAGTGCTGGCAGTTTCAAGATTGACCACCCGCTCGACCCCACCAACAAATATCTGTATCACTCCTTTGTCGAGTCACCGGATATGCTAAACATCTACAATGGTATTGCAACCCTGAATGAACAGGGTGAGGCCATCGTGGAAATGCCAGAATGGTTTGAGGCTCTTAATCGGGATTACCGCTACCAGCTTACCTGTTTAGGACAGTATGCCCCTGTTTTTATTGCGGAGAAAATCAACGAAGGTAAATTCAAGATAGCAGGTGGGCAGTTGGGTCAAGAAATAAGCTGGATGGTAACGGGTATTCGGCAGGATGCTTATGCCAAAGCCCACCCCATTCCAGTCGAAGAGGCCAAAAGTGAGGGTGAAAAAGGCAAGTACCTGCACCCGGAGATTTTCGCGCAGGCAAAGTAAGCAGCCCGTTTGAGGTCACAGAAAACCCAAAACTAATATCCTTATCCCGAAGTCCTTAGCGACGCGAGTATCCAGGACAGAGGGGGTTTCTGACAACCTCATGCCTAAAGTAGATTTTCCGTAAAGTGAAACAACAAGGGTCGCTAGAAAAACAGAAATTTGTCAATTTCGAGATACTACTGTATAGCAGTATTCTCCCATCTTTGTACCTATTTTAGGGGCGACTTACAAGGTCGCCCCAATGCAAACTACATCTCATCCGCTTCTGGTTCTTCCACGAAGTCGTCGGACATATCGCCTTCCTCGTCGCCATCGTCGGCATCGCCATCATCGGAGTCGTTATCGTCTGAACCTTCGTCCTCATCTTCAAGACCGTAGCGTAACACCGTATCCTTCGTATAAGGCCGATATCCGGCGGCTACGGTTTTCGCCGGGAAACTCAAGCGACCTCTTTGGCTGGGGTGCTGATATATCTCGCGAATAATAAGGGTCAACTGCTTCTCGGTTACGCTGGTGACAGCCACCGCGTAACGGTTGCCACCACCCAGGAAACGAATAAGACGCAGGGCTAATTTTGGTTCGATTTGGCCCAGCACCTCGCCATCTTCATTTTTTACCCGCAAAACCTGCTGCTTACTATCCACGTCAAGATAGACCACATCCCCGGCAGTTAATTTAGCCAGAATCACAGACTCGGAAAGGTTTACTAGCGAAGTAACCCCGGTCTTACCAGTTTCTTCAATAAACGCGCCCGGATTGGCGGCAGCTTTCTCACGCGCCACTACTGGTTTAACAGGGCCACCCTTGGCGGCAGTCTTGGCTGCTGCCGCAATCGCCTCCGCCAAACGTTTCAAATTCTTTTGGGCAATCGAGTTACCGGGGTCAATTTTCAAGGCTCTCTCGTAAGCCTCTTTGGCCTCGGCAAACCGCCGGAGTTCCAGAAAAGCCTTGCCCAGCCGATTCAAAGTCTCAGAGTCATCCGGGAAAATGCTTAACAACTCCTGGTTAACATTAACCGCATCTTCCCATTTTCCTTCAAGGGCCAATCGAATAGCCGAGTCAGTCTTCTGACGTTTAATTCGATTTTTGTCATCAGCTTGATATTGGGTCAATTTTTTACCTCAACTTTAGTTTCAGCCAATAATAGTTGAAACTACCTTTATAATAATCGTTATTTCTTTGCTACTGCCAACGGTATACTGCGCCCGGTTATTAGGGAGACGGGCGCACAAATTTCTACTTCTTCAAACTGTTGGGCCAACGGAGTAGTGCCAGCCACATGCCCGGTTAGCGACCATGCTCCAGCCCGGTCAATCACAATATCTACCAATTTACCACGCCAGTCGAACCCTTCGTACTCTAAACCAAGTGGGTTATCGAAAAATACGGGTTTATTGGTGCGGGTACGTCCGTGCCAGCGTCCTTTTTCCAGGCGTTCTACCAGAATCTCGTAGGTATCGCCGACAGTTTTCTGGCTATATTCAAGGGCAAGCCGTTCTTGCAACTGCTCCACCGCCTGTAATCGCTCCCGCTTCACGTCGGGGGGCACGTTGTCCTCGTAGGTAGCAGAAAGTGTGCCAGGGCGGGGCGAATAAGCCGCCACATGCACCTCATTAAAGCGCAGCCGCTCCAGCATGCGATAGGTACTCATAAATTGGGTATCAGTCTCGCCGGGGAAACCTACAATAATATCGGTGGAAATCGAAACGTTCGGGACTGTCTGTCGCACTGTTTCGGCTAATTTCTCGTAGAAAGCGACGGTGTAAGGTCGCTTCATCGCTTTCAGGATGGCATCATCGCCATGCTGTATCGGCAGACTGAAATACTCGCAGACTTTGGGTAAATCCGCCACGGCCTTAATCATTTTGTAGCTCATCATCTTGGGGTGGCTGGTCAGGAATCTAATCCGCCACAAACCTTCAATATTATTGATAGCCTGTAGCAAATCAGCTAGGTCGGGGCGATTAGGCAGGTCGTGACCATAAGCGTCTACGGTTTGGCCCAGCAGCGTAACCTCGCGCACCCCCCGCCGCACATAGCCCCGGATTTCCTCGACAATTTCGCTAATAGGACGGCTCATCTCTTTGCCCCGGCGCAACGGCACAATGCAGTAGCTACAGGTGTAGTTGCAACCGTAAATTACCGAGACATAAGCCGTGATGCCGATTTTGCCCTGAATACTGAGACCACTGTTAGGTTGCTCGCTGCGTTCCGGCAGGATTTCGACCAACCGTTGGGGGTCGAGGGTATCAAACAATAAATCAATCACCGGGAAGCGTTTGTAAAGACCCGTTTTGCCTTCCTCGTTAGGTGGAACCATGCAGCCCGTCATTGCTACCACAAGATTCTTATTTTTGCGCTTTATGGTAGAAATCTGGCTGAGTTTGCCCGCCGCGCTATCCTCGGCCCGTTGACGCACTGCACAGGTGTTGACGACCACCACATCGGCGTTATCTAGCTGGTCGGTGTAGGTATAGCCCGTCTGTTCCAAGGCCGTGCCGATACGAATGGAGTCGGCTACGTTCATCTGACAGCCGATGGTATGGATATGGTACTGCTTCATTTATTGGTTCCAACTTTGCATTTTATTAGGTAAGTTACGTTTATATTTTCCCTGAAAATTCGGGCGTATTATATAGGATAAACGGTGGCATTACAAGTGTGATTTGAGTTGGATAAAAACAATTTTAATAAGGGTTAGGGAGGTATTTTACTTTACGGGCTTTTTTTGTTAGAGTTCTTAATAAATACCGTTAGTATTAAGCGGTAGTCTAGGCAACCTGGGAAATTATGGAGGTGTTTTTTATGCAAAGTATTAAACTAAATTCGCACGCCGGAGCGGATGGCGTATTAAAACTGGAAGTACCAGTGGGAGTTGCTGACACCGATTTTGAGGTGATGGTAATTGTGCAACCAGTAGCAAAAGTCGCCACCCTACCAAAACCTACCCCCGAAGAACTAGGCTGGCCTCCCGGTTTCTTCGAGCAAACCGCAGGTGCGCTTGCCGACGAACCGCTTGAATTAATTGAGCAGCTCCCATACGAGGAACGCGAGGAAATCCTGTGATTTACCTGCTAGATAGCAATACCTGTATTGTTCATTTGAAACAAAAGGCTTCTGCTGTGTCAGCACGTTTAAAAATACATTCGCCACAAGATCTTGCGGTTTGTTCAGTGGTTAAGGCCGAATTATATTATGGGGCTATGAAAAGTCAGAATCAGGCTCGGACATTGGCAATTCAGCAGCAATTTTTAAACCAGTTCACATCTTTACCTTTTGATGATGCTGCGGCTGAAATTTATGGGCGGGAACGGGCTAGATTGGCCTTGCTTGGTACACCCATTGGCGCAAATGATTTGCTGATTGCCTGTATTGCCCTTGCCCACAACCTGATTTTGGTTACCTATAACACCCGCGAATTTAGCCGAGTGCATGGCCTACGCCTAGAAGATTGGGAAACTACGCCCTAAGTAACCCCATTCATAGTCCCTACCTTATCCCGAAGTTCCATTTCCACCTGAGTATTGATGCTATATCAACTACTTTTTCTCTGGTTATATCTTTGTTTTTCACTGTCTTTATTGCCTCTTGACATTTTTATTTTCGTTTGTATACTGTATACAGAATACAATGTACACCTAGCTTCGCAAGTTAATATCATAGCAATCCAACAACCTGGCTGGAGCAGCTACAATTTCAGGGTGTTCTTCGCACTGACGTGAAAACACATGACACCCTGTAATTATTTCTGACTCCCAAATTACTGTCTATGACCATCCTAGAACTTTAGGGGTTTATTTGCTCTTGGTTCTTTCAGGTAAACAACTGTTGTTTACTTGTGCAATGTTGCAAAAGGAGGATTAGATGTTGAGAGGTTTAACCCGTTCCAAACTAAGGAACAAACGGAATGCCACTGGATTGCTCTTGTTAGCAATCATGTGCCAGTTAGTCCTGGCGGCCTGCGGCGACCCTACCGCCACAACCATCCCGGCCACTACGACGGCGGCCCCCGCGACCACTGCTGCTGCGACTACAACCACAGCGGCGGCAACCACCACAGTCGCCGCGACTACCACAACGGCTGCTGCTACCACCACTGCGGTGGCTACAACTACCGCCGCTCCTACTGCCGTCCCGACCACCGCCTCACTACAATTTCAGGGAACTGAAATTAACATTCTGACTTTTACTGGCCCCCAGATTGCCGAACCCTTGCAACGCCGAGGCCCAGACTTTACCAAACTGACAGGCGCAAAGGTTAATATCATTACCGTGCCTTTCAGTGACCTTTATCAGAAAATCCTGATAGACGCTTCTACTAAAACCAACAGCTACACCGGCTACGTACTTGCACCCCAGTGGATGCCGGACTTTGTGACCCCTGGCTATCTGGAGGATTTGACGGCGCGCATTAAAGCCGATAAAGCCTTGCAGTGGGATGACGTTCAGGCTTTCTTCCGCGATTTTAGTTCTAGCTACCAGGGCAAAAACTATACTATTCCGCTTGACGGCGACTTTCACGTAGCTTATTATCGGACGGACGTGCTGGAAAAAGCTGGCATGAAACCCCCCGAAACCTGGCAAGATTATCTAAACATTGCCAAAGCCTTCCAGGGCAAGGATATGGGTTTTGGGCCGGGTTATGGTTCTTGTATCTCCAAAAAACGGGGAGCACAAGCCTTCTGGTTTATCTATGATATTGCGGCCTCGATGATCCAATCTCAGGGTACTGCTCAAGGGACTTTCTTTGACCAGGATACTATGAAACCTCTGGTTAACAATGAGGCTTTTGCCGCCGCCCTGGATCTTTATAAGGAAACCACCAAGTATGGCCCACCCGACGAACTTAACCTGGATGTGGGTGATACTCGTGGTTTGTTCGATACCGGCAAATGTGCCCTTTCGCTGGATTGGGGTGATATTGGTACTTTAGCTCTTGACCCAGCCACCTCGAAAGTCAAGGATAAAGTAGGTACTATCATTCTGCCCGGTTCAGACCAGGTATTAGACCGCGCTACTGGCAAACTGGTCAAGTGCGACACCAAGACTTGCCCTTATGCCACCAATGGGGTTAATCATGCTCCGTTTGCGGCCTTTGGTGGTTGGTCGGGCGCAGTAAACGCTGCTGCACCCTCCAAAGCTAAAGATGCGGCTTACGCCTTCTTGTCCTATATGAATCAACCCGCCCAGTCCAACGAGGACGTGACGCTAGGTAAAACTGGCTTCAACCCTTATCGCACTTCCCAATTCAAAAATCTTGACCCCTGGAAAAAAATCGGGATGAGCGATACGGCGGCGGCCAACTATTTGGGTGCATTAGCGAATAGCCTGAACAGTCCTAACGTAGTGCTGGACTTGCGTATTCCGCAAAACCAGAAGTATCAGCAGGTGGTTCTGGATACGGCAATTGCCCAATTCCTGGCGGGTGAACTAACTCGCGACCAAACCATGAAACAAATTAACGATGGTTGGGAAGAAATCACTAACGAGATTGGCCGAGATAAGCAGCTTGCTTCTTACAAAGCCACTCTAGGGGTCGTGAAGTAAGCTCATGTCAAGGCGTGAACCCCTTCAAGTTAAAACCAGTGTTCAGGGCTCTCCTCTAATCGAGGAGGGCCTTGAGCCTATCCCCACTACCTCCCGACTAAGAGGCGTGGCTGCCCGCACCGAAGGGGTAGCTAACGCGGTCTTTATTGGGCCAGCGATAGTGGTAGTGCTTATGTTTGCGATTTTCCCCCTGATTGTTTCACTTTATATCTCGATGTCTCGGATGAGTTTTGTAGCAGGGGGTATTGATATTAAGTTTATCGGCTTTGATAACTACAACAAACTGTTATTCGGTTCACAAAAAACCCATCTTCTAGGGCTTAGTAGCGATGTACCGCCACTCGGTTGGGTTTTGCTGGCGGGAGCGGCGGGTCTGCTGGGTTGGGGGTTGTTGCGTTATATTCAGGCCAAATATTTCTCAATTGGGGGTTTGATTGGGCGCGGAGTGGCAACCGTTATAGTGCTGGCGGGGGTCTGGCTGTTGGTGCAAACCACCTTGCAAGCTCCGGGTCGCCCCGGTACGTTATCCATAACCCTAATTTATGTTTTTGCTGGTATAACCTTCCAATATTTTATCGGTTTAGGGCTGGCTTTGCTGCTAGTGCAAAAACTTCCAGGCCGTCGTTTTTTTCGGGTAATCTTCTTAATCCCGATGATGATAACCCCGGTGGGCGTAGCCTACATGTTCCGAATGTTAACCGATTTTGGTAAAGGCCCCTTCACCCCCATCTGGAAAGGTTTTGGGCTGGGCAATGTCTCGTGGGTGAGCGACCCCTGGTTGGCGCGGTTGGCGGTGATTATCGGGGATGTCTGGCAATGGACACCTTTTATGTTTATTGTCCTTTTGGCGGGACTTGAGGGGTTGCCAGTCGAACCGCTTGAGGCGGCGGTAGTGGACGGGGCCAACCGTTTGCAAATTTTTCGCTATATTACCTGGCATGCCCTGTTGCCCGTCAGTACCACCCTGATACTCATTCGGATGATTGAGGCTTTCAAGATTGTAGATTTGCCCAACGTGCTTACCAACGGCGGGCCGGGAACCGCCACCGAGTCGCTAACCCTGCACTCTTTTATTGCATGGCGCACCCTGGATTTAGGTGGTTCGGCAGCAGTGGCCTACCTGTTATTGCTGGTTGTCACCTTTTTAGGCACGGCCTATGTTAACCTTATTCGTCACCGGGCGGTGGAGGCCCTTTAGGATGAGAAAGCGGTTATTTGCCAAAAACTACTCGCCTTTCAAGCCCAGCCCCCTGGCAGCGGCTCTTTCTTATCTGGCGTTGGGCTTCTGGGCATTGGTGGTGTTATTTCCCATCTTTTGGTTGGTGGTAACTTCATTTAAAACGCCGATTCAGGTGGACACCGGGCCATTCTATTTGCCCTATATTGATTTTCAGCCGACCCTGGACTCGTGGCATTACATTCTGCTAGGGGATTTACAAAACGATACGTTTCGCAACTATGGCAATACAATCGTGGTAGCCTTAACCAGCTCGATAATTGTTTTGTTTATGGGGTCAGCCGCCGCCTACGCCCTGGTGCGCTTTAATTATCAGCCGCGTTATGCCACTATCGGGCTGTTTATCGTCTGTGTGGGGCTATCCATTGTGGCGGTTCTTAACGGTGTGCCCTGGCAATTAGCGATAGTTGCAGCTCTGGTAATCTTTTTCCTGCTCTGGCAAACCATTGGTCGCCGTTTCAAAGCGGCTCTGAGCAATAACGACATTGCCTTCTGGCTGATTTCGCAAAGGATGTTGCCGCCCATCGCCACAATTATCCCAATTTATGTTTTATTCCAGCAGGTGGGATTGCTGGATACCCAGATAGCCCTGATTATTGCTTATATTGCCTCTAACCTGCCGATTGTTATCTGGCTGATGCGGGATTATTTCCAGAATGTGCCACTGGAACTGGAAGAAGGGGCGGCGATTGATGGGGCTTCGCGTTATCGTATTTTTACCTCAATAGTGCTGCCGCTATCAGTGCCGGGGTTAGTGGCAACTTTCCTGTTTGTGCTGGTTTTCGCCTGGAACGAATATTTGTTGGCCCTCTTTCTTTCATCGGCTAAAGCCCAAACTCTGCCGCTCATCGTAGCCGCGCAGAACGCCACCAGAGGGCCACAATGGTGGTATATGTCAGTGCTGATATTGATTATGATTATCCCGGTAATAATTATGGCGATTGCGCTAGAACGCTTTATTGCGCGGGGTTTGCTGGTAGGTGCAGTTAAAGGTTAGATAAATACGACTTTCGCTTTGGAACTTACCAACTAGATTTTATAGCTATTACCAGAACTTTATAATTGGACTCAAGCGAAAGTCCCGAAAAAGTTAGGAGTAAATTTATGAGTTGGCAGCCAAATCTATCAAACTCTGAAAAAGGCGGCCAGTCGAATTCGTCTGACGATTTAAAAATTGAATATAATTCATTAGCTACCCAGGTGTATGAATTATTATGGAAAAGGATTGTCACCCAGCAAATCAAGCCAGGTGAAAAACTTTCTGACCTTCAATTAAGCAAAGATTTGGGTATCAGTCGTACCCCGGTGCGGGAGGGTTTGTTTCGCTTGGTGCAAGAGGGGATTGTCAAGAACCATAATTCGCGAGGGTTTTACCTTGCGACCTTTTCCAGCCAGGATGTTAAGGAAATCTATGACCTCCGCACTGCTTTGGAGGTTTTGTCGGTGCGGCTGGCCTTACCCAATCTGTCCCGCTCCGACCTTGACCAAGCACAAGTGGCTTTGGATGAGGTGGCAGAGCTTATCGTGAGGGGCGATACTAAAGCCCGCGAGAGATTCCTCAAGATTGACCGTGAATTTCACAAAATGTTAGTCCATTCCTCCCAGAACCGTCGCCTGGAAAGCAACCTGGATTCGCTGCAAGCTCAAATTGGGGTATTTCAGCTCTACGGTATTCATCTTACTAATCTGGTGCATTTATCGCTGGAACACCATCAAGCCATTGTTTCGGCCCTTCGCAAACGTGACCGCGAAGCCGCCGAACTAGCGATGGAACGCCATATTCAGGAAGTAAAGGCGCGGGTGCTGGTTGATTTTGTGGGGGTGGATGCCATTGTGCAAGTCGAAGTACCCAAAACCTCTTAATCATAAATAAATACCCGATCCACTTTATAGAAAGGAAAAGTTAGTGTCAATTACGATAACTGACCTGATTACCCGTGACATTCGATTCCCGACCTCGCGCTTGCTGGATGGCTCGGATGCGATGAACCCTGACCCCGATTACTCGGCTACTTATGTGGTAATTCAAACCGATAGCCCGGATGGTTATGAGGGGCATGGCCTTACGTTTACGATTGGGCGGGGAAACGAAATCTGTGTGGCGGCGGTAAATGCCCTCAAAAGGCTGGTGGTCGGCAAAACCCTGGAATCTTTTACCGCTAATATGGGGGCCTTCTGGCGGATGATTACCGGGGATAGCCAATTACGCTGGATTGGCCCGGATAAGGGTGCTATCCATCTGGCAACCGCCGCCATTGTTAATGCGGTCTGGGATTTATACGCCAAAGTGGAAGGGAAACCCCTCTGGAAATTGCTGGTAGATATGACCCCCGAACAGGTTGTATCCTGTATTGATTTTCGGTATATTAGTGATGCCCTCAAGCCGGAAGAAGCCTTGGCAATCCTGCAAGGTAATTTTGCTAGTAAAGCGGTACGTGAAGCCGAAATGTACCAGAAAGGCTTTCCAGCCTACACTACCTCTAGCGGCTGGTTGGGTTATTCAGACGAAAAGTTGCGGCGGCTTTGTCGGGAGGCGGTAGCGGCGGGCTGGACGCATCTGAAAATCAAGGTAGGCCGCAGTATTGAGGACGATTTGCGCCGCGCCGCTATTATCCGGGAGGAAATCGGCCCAGAACGCAAGCTGATGATGGATGCCAATCAGGTCTGGGAGGTTGAGGAAGCCATCACTAATATGCGCTTGTTGGCGAAATTTGACCCCTGGTGGATTGAAGAACCGACCAGCCCGGATGATGTGCTAGGTCATGCCACAATTGCCCAGGCGATTGCCCCCATCGGCGTTGCTACGGGCGAGCACTGCCAGAATCGGATTTTGTTTAAGCAGTTTATGCAAGCTAAGGCTATTAAGTTCTGCCAGATTGATAGTTGCCGTCTAGGTGGGGTGAACGAGGTGCTGGCAGTGTTGCTAATGGCAGCTAAATTCGGTATCCCGGTCTGTCCGCACGCCGGGGGGGTGGGGCTGTGTGAATATGTCCAGCATTTGGCCCTGTTCGATTATATTTATGTAAGTGGCTCACTCGAAAACCGGGTACTAGAATACGTTGATCACCTGCACGAACATTTTGTAGACCCGGTGGTTATTAACAACGGACATTATATGCCGCCCACCAAACCCGGTTATAGTATTACGATGTGGCCCGCCTCGCTGGACGAGTATGAATTTCCAACGGGCAAGGCGTGGGAAGTCTAACAAGTAGATTAAGATATTAATTCTAACTATTTGAATTTACCAGCTAATATATTTTAACTCTTTAATGATAAAGGAGTAGAAACATGCCGCATACCTATCCAGAGGTTCACCACGAGCAAAAGACTCCAGACCTGGGAAATCTGGGGAATATACCGCAAGAATACGAGCATCATCAGAGGTTAGTTACACCGGGTCTTGCGCTAAGTTTGGGAGATGCCTACCTAAAATGGTACGATATTCACCGTAGCGAATTAAGTATAACTGAGGAACTAATTCAAGAAAGCCGTAGTTTTTTACAGGCTGAAGTGCAAGCAGGAAGACTAAATATCCAGAATGAGTTGGGTTTTGTGTTGTTACATCGCTGTGATAGCGTTGTATTCCTATTCATGAATACCTGGCGCAACCTGAATGAATTATGGAACATAGTCTATTTCAAGGATTTAACAAACGACGGAACCTTTCAACCGGTGCTGAAAGAAGGACATGCACCCGCCTTTTGCGTCTGGGAGATGGCTCCAATCTGGCATGAGCGGCAAGCCTGGGATCGCTATTTATATTCCAAACGATCTGAAGCAGACAAATCCGCTTATTTGAGTGACCAACTTACCAGCCTTGTTTAGTTCTAACCCAGTAGCTAGTGCAAAACCAGGATACAAGGATTATTAAAATTTTTTCTGTGCCTCTGTGGTGAATAATCCTAGTTGTTGATTTTTCGACTTTTGACCTATAGAAAGGAAACAAATGGCCGACCCTACCCAAAAAGTACAATTGGGGCGCACCTCTTTACAGGTAACACGTTTTGGACTTGGCACTGCCGCGCTAGGCTGGCTATATTCCCCAGTTGACCAGGCGGGGGCTACCGCTACGGTGCGACGGGCTTACGAACTGGGCTGCGGTTTTTTCGATACGTCGCCTTATTATGGGAGTGGATTGGCAGAGTCACGGGCCGGGGCAGTTCTTTCGACCTTACCTCGTGACAGTTTTGTCTTTTCCGACAAGGTAGGTTATGCCATCTACCCTGAAACCCCCTTGCCCGCCGATGATACTGCCGAGCTACCGCCGCATCCAGGCCATGATTTCAGCTACGATGGAGCTTTCCGACTGGTGGAAGGCAGCTTGAAACGCAGCGGGCTAGACCATATTGATATTATGCTTATCCACGACCCCGATGACTATATTGACGAGGCTCTAAAAGGGACATACCGGGCCTTGCGGAAAATGAAAGAGGAAGGGCTGATTAAGGCTATTGGGGCGGGGATGAACTTTAGCAATTTGTTGACCCGGCTGGCCCGTGAGGCTGAGTTTGATTGTTTTCTGTTGGCGGGGCGTTATACCCTGCTGGAACAAACCGCCCTGGCCGACCTGTTACCTGCGGCGACCGAGCAAGGTATCGCAATTTACATTGGGGGGCCATTTAACAGTGGCTTATTGGCAAACCCTTATGCTCCTAACCCGACCTTTAACTACGCCCCGGCCCCCGCAGAACTGGTTGAAAAAGCCCGCAAGCTGGACGCGGTTTGCCAGAAGTATAATGTACCTTTGAAGGCTGCCGCCCTTCAATTCCCGCTAGGCCATCCAGCGATAGTTTCGGTGCTTTCGGGGGTGCGTTCGGTGGCAGAACTTGAGGAGAATTTTGCTATGTTCAAGGTTGAAATCCCGCCGGAGTTGTGGCAAGAGCTAATCCGCGAAGGCTTGTTACCCGAAAATATTCCCTTGCCCTAGAGGAAACAAACGATGATTGATTTCCCGATAATTGATGCGCACGTGCATCTCTGGAATCCTGACCGTTTGAGGATGAGTTGGCTGGACGGGCTTGACCTATTGAACCAACCCTATGAGTATAGCCATTTTAGCCAACACAGTAGTTCACTTCCAGTAGAAGGTTTTGTGTACGTAGAGACAGGGGTTGACCCCGCCTACTCTTTCCTGGAGGCTCAATGGGTTGCTGGGGTAGCTCGTCAGGAATCACGCCTCAAAGGGATTGTGGCGGCGGCTCCCCTGGAACACGGCAGACGGCTGAAATATTATCTGGAGGCTCTGACCGCCCTCGGCCCGCAAATCAAGGGGGTGCGCCGTCTTTTGCAGGACGAAGCAGACCCAGCTTTTTGTTTGCAGCCCGGTTTTGTGGAGGGGGTGCGCTTACTATCCGAATTTGGCCTCTCTTTCGACCTCTGTATCCGCCATTACCAACTTCCCAGCGTGATTGAACTGGTAAAAAGCTGTCCCCAAACCAGTTTTATTCTTGACCATATCGCCAAGCCCGACATCCGTAACCACCTGAACGACCCCTGGCAGCAACAAATTGGCGAGTTAGCGGCTTTGCCAAACGTGGTTTGTAAAATTAGCGGACTGGTGACGGAAGCCGACCCCCAAAACTGGACAGAAGCCGACCTCTGGCCCTATATTAACCGAGTGCTAGAAGTTTTTGGGGAGGAGCGAGTATTATTTGGCAGCGATTGGCCCGTAGCCCTGCTCGCCACCAATTACGCCCGGTGGGTTGAGACGCTGGATAAACTAACTGCCAGGTTAAGTGCGGAAGCCCGCTGCAAGCTTTGGGCCGAAAACGCTCGCCGGGTCTATCGGTTGTAAATTATTCACCACAAAGGATTAGTAAATTTTCTATAACCGTTCACCACGATTGTCACCAAAAATTTGGTGGGCAAAAGGTTGGCACGCTAATTGCTCTATACTCAAGGAACCAACCAGCCTTGTAGCTTAGAACTTGCAAAGGGTCTTGCTAATAATATGTAGACACTTTACTTCGTGTAAAATGACAAAAAGTTGAATGCTACTATAATCCTAGTATCATGGGGGTTAGATTATTATCAAATGGTCTATTATAGACCTGAGTATAAAGAACTAAAGATTTTGAAGGGTTTTTAGCCTCAAAATCAAATCAAGAAATTTAGATGTTAACGTGCAGATCTATAGGTTAATAAGAAAGCGACTAACGTCAATACTACAAATAATACCTTAATAAAAACTTCTGTATACCTTTCTAAACCTCTGTGTCCTCTTTATTGAATAATTCGTAGGTTCAAAAAAGATTATAGAGCTGAGTATAAAGAACTAAAGATTTTGAAGGGTTTTAGGCTCAAAATTAAATCAAGAAATTTAAATGTTAACGCTCAGGTCTATAAAGGTCAGGTCCCGTGTGCTATGTTCTGAAAGACAACCACCAGAAATTGCCCTTACGAAATCAGGTTCTATTATTTGACGCCACTTCTCAGCTGGTTAGAATCTTAGGGACTGTGACACTAGGCTCTCTTTGGCTTAGTTACAGATATTAGCATCAAACGCTGCCAAAAATCTATTGTAGGGTCGGGTTACAGCCCAAACGGCACCGATTATTTGCAAAATCGTGTCTGGCTGTGACCTGTAGCATTAAGACTTTGCGGGTAAGGGTGTAAACTTAGGTAAGACTATTTAGGGGTACGTTACAATTTTGTTGGCTGGGACTTAGCACCTGTCACAAGTGCGTAATTGGGAC
>Ga0209512_1002717_pt1 | contig 18140 bp, 21 predicted proteins | sample frozenSSSSmetaG_FD_184142 | JGI IMG/M metagenome (GOLD analysis project Ga0209512, IMG submission 184142) | Glacier valley bacterial and archeal communities from Borup Fiord, Nunavut, Canada, to study Microbial Dark Matter (Phase II) -... | ecosystem: Environmental > Aquatic > Freshwater > Ice >... | reverse complement strand
ACAGCCCGCAAGGTAAGCAGGTGGTAATTAACGCTTATACCGGGCAGGTTATTCGTAGTGATTTTGGCGGATAGCGGCTAGGTATTAGGCGTTAGGAAAATCTAATATCAAAGGTTTCCCGGCAATAAATCACCGGGTTCAAAGAGCCTATATAATAACCATTCGGGTTTATTTCCGGGGTTTATCATTTAATCAAAAATACAGGCTCTCTTTACCCCTTCGGGGCACTGGCGCGCGGTGGCTTTAGTCCCGCGTTATCTATCAGTTCGTGGAATTAAAATGAAATCTTTTCGTTTTTCATCCTTCATCCTTTGTTTTTGCTTCTTGCTTTTATTAGCGGCCTGTGGCACGGAAGCTACTCCAACTGAAGCTCGATCCACCCGAGGCCCAACCTTTGCCCCTGTACCTACCGCCGAGCCTACCCAACTTTTCCCTAGCCCTACCCCCCTGACCGTGCCACCGACTTTTACGCCCTTTCGCCCACCATCTACCCCCACCAATACCCCTTATGTGTTGCCGACCTTTACCCCCACTCCGGCTGTTTCGTCGCTGGATAGAATTGCCCGCGCCAAAGCTTCTTTCAGAAACGTTTATAATCAGGCTATCGGGCGGATACAGGAAATTGACCCAAGTAGCGGGTTGGTGTTGGCTCAGACCAGTTTGATTGGGCCGACCAGGGCGGTTTGGATGCTCTATTTTGTAAAGCCTAAAGATGACAAACAGCCAGATGACAAGATGTGGGTCGTAACTTTTGATACCGACCAGGCTAAACCGGGGGTCGATAGTAACCGTAAGCCGATTCTGGTAAACGATGCCGGGCAGATTGACGTAGCGAAAGTGCTGGATACTTTTGTGCTGGTAGACCGGGTGGCGGCTAAAGGATTTCCGCCCACCACCCCGGTTGATACCCTTATTTTGCAAATGTACCAGACCAAAGACAAAAAGCGTATCCCCGCCTGGTATCTGGTTAACAGCACTTTTAACCGTCAACTGGTGGTAAATGCTTATACTGGTGATATAATGGAGAACAGTTTTAACCAATAATAAGCCCAAATTAACCCTTATACCCGAAGGAAAAAAGCCGCTATGCAGGTTATAATGTACACCGTGGAAGGCTGTCCCACCTGTGAGAAGGCCAAACATAATTTTGACAGGCAAGGCGTTTTATTCGAGGAACGCGACGTGTATCTCAATGAGGAATGGTTGGCCGAAGCTGAAAAACTTTCGCCTAACCGAACTGTGCCGATAATTATTAGTGATGGTACGGTCGAGGTAGGGTTTCGCGGCAAAGAGGGCTGACATTTCTAGCTTTGGGGCAGTTTGCCCTATAAACATTTCAGGTTTTATTATTCCAAAATGTGTAAAACCAACAGGCTTACATTCAAATTTTTACTGACGAACAATAATCAAACAATTTTGAGGAAGGTGCAATGGATCACGCTAGATTTGAAGAGCTGATGCGTAATTTTCAGACGCAGTGCAGTGCCGAGAACTCGATATTTGACCTGACCGCTTTTGCTGGACAACCCGGTGCGCCGATTGTGGTGCTGGTGCATGGTATTGGTGGGAATTTCCGCCACTGGTCTGACCCGATTGGGATGAATCCAAACGACACCTGGCTTTTTGATATTAACGCCCACCCCCCCAAAGGCACAAACGGAGTTGGCACTTCACCCGCCTATAGCTCTAATGCTGCTTCTAGCTGGACAAAAATACTTACGGATAATAATATCAGCTATGTTACTTTCAGTCAGGCTAAACCGGGCGACCTGATAGAGAGTGCCGTTAAAGAGCTGGTGGCAATACTTTCCAGCCTGGAGGCTCAGGTTTTTACTCCCTACGAGCAGGATGTAGCGGCGAATGGTGGTACAGTTCCTGCATTAATTATTGTAGCCCATAGTAGGGGCGGTTTGGTTACGCGCCATGCTCTAAAACAATTAGGGTCGGCAGGTTTGCCCCATTTGCGAAAAGTTATTACGCTTTGTACCCCTCACCGGGGGAGTTTTATGCCCCGGCTATCGAACGATTATAATAATTTTTTGCATAATCAGATTGACTTTAACATTTTGGGCAACAATCTGCCGGGGCCAATCCAGGGTTTCGTAGATAAAGTGTTGGAAAAGAACCTGAATCAAGTGGCGAATACGGTGCGAGAGGCTATGCTGCATTCCTTTGGCACAATGGCAACCAGCCCCGGTTTTAGCGAGCTTGAGCCGGGTAGCCCCATGTTTCAGGGGTTAGAGGCGGGGGAACAAGCCCTACCGGGGGTGCAATACTATGGCTTCGGCGGCTTTAACCCGACCTTTGTTAATGTCTATCTGTGTTTTCTGGGGCAAGCCGTTCAGCTAATTGCTACTGCCAGCCCAATGTTAGTAGGTATGTTGGCAAAAGTGGCTGGAGTAAAAAGTAACTACGGTGGTCTGGCAGAGCTTGAGCTTGGCGACTCGGCGGTGGCCCTGACCAGTTCGGTCTGGCCTGACCAGTTTAATAGCCCTAACAAAAATTTCCGCATTAACCATATGCAAGCTCTGATTGACCGCCCGATGCAGGATGCGGCTTTGCAGCTAATTAAGGCTTAATGAAGGGAAAAAGCAATGCCGCTTGAACATAATTTAGAGGTTGGTCTGAAGGGGACGGCCCAGGTAGAGGTTACGCCCGAAAATACGGCGGACAGTCTGGCAGATGGTATCGCCCGTGTTTATGCCACCCCTAACATGATTGGATTGATGGAAGTAGCCTCTGCAATGGCGGTTCAGCCCTATTTATCCGAGGGATTAAGCACGGTTGGAACTCTGGTAAATGTAACCCATATTGCCGCCACCCCCATTGGTTTTACCGCCCGCGCCGAGGCCGAACTGATGGCGGTGGAAGGTCGCAAACTGGTCTTTAAAGTGGTGGCCTATGACGATACCGAAAAAATTGGCGAAGGTGTTCACGAGCGTTTCATTATAGATATGGCAAAATTTATGAGCCGAGTGCAACAGAAAACCGCCCGGTCTGAGTAGAAAGTTGACCACAAATGATTGCTCGCTTATGGAGAGGTTGGACGACACCTGAGAATGCCGATGCTTACGAGGCATTGCTTAAAGAGCGGGTTCTTCCGGGTCTTCAGGGTATAAGTGGCTATGTCGGTGGCTATGTCCTACGTCAATCTGGCACAGATGAGGTCGAATTTGTAGTCCTAAACTTTTTTGAATCACTGGAAGCGGTGCGGGCCTTTGCCGGGCCTGACTATACTGTTCCAGTTTTTGAACCAGAAGCCAGGGAACTTCTTAGCAAAGTTGAACCAAAAGCCTCTCATTATGAGGTCAAGATTAGCCCGCAAGAGTAGCAAAAGTGAAATTGATTGCCCTCAATAGGCGAAAGAAAGTGATGAGACAGCGATGCAGAGTGTAGACGCGACGAAAACCGAAGTTAGCCCGATATTATTTACACGGGGTGTCCCGGCGGTGGAAGCCCTACCCGCCAAGCTTTTGGGCGAATGTTTCTATAATGTTTTATCCAGGGAGGATGGCTGGTCGGTATTACAGTATGGACATAACGGCGGTTATGAGCCTTTGCGCCAATTAATTGCTGGACAGTATGGCGTTAACGACAACGAAGTGGTGGTGGGTAACGGTTCCTTACATTTGCAGGATTTAATTTCGGCCTTGCTCATTCGCCCTGGTGATGTGGTTTTGACCGAGCAGCCCAGCTATGACCGGGCGATTAAAACCTTTCGGCGGCGCGGCGCAAAGGTTATCGGTATTCCGTTGGAGCATGATGGAGTAAATATTGCCGCTCTGGAAAAAGCTATTAGCCAAAAAGTTCCAGCCTTTATGTACGTGATACCTGATTTCCAGAACCCGGCAGGCGTAACCACCTCCGCCGAAAAACGGCAAGCGTTGGTGCATCTAGCCGAAAAATACGGCTTCTGGCTAATCGAGGATGTACCCTATCGCACCTTGCGCTATTCCGGTAAGCCCGAACCTTTGTTACGGGAAATTGGTACTAGCCGGGTTTTGACCATTAGTTCCTACAGCAAGTTAATTAGTCCAGCCTTGCGGGTGGGCTATGTGGTCGGCCCGGTGGATTTGCTGGAGGAGTTGCGGAAACTGGCGGAAGATACAATTTTGTCGCCCGTGCTGCCAACCCAGGCAGTGGTGGTGGAGTTTCACCAGCGCGGTTACTTTGCGGCTAACCTGGAAAACCTGAAACAGCTTTATGCCCCGCGTCTACAGGTCATGATAAAAGCTTTGAAAACCCACTTGCCGAATGTGCCGTTTGCCGAGCCAGAGGGCGGCTTTTTTGTCAGCTTGAATTTGCCCACCTCTCCCGGCCCCAATCTGTTGGCCCGTGCCCGGCAAGTTGGGCTGGTTTTGACCGATGGGCGCAGCTTCTTTGCCGACCCGTTGGATGAGGAGACCGAGGTGGGCAAAAGTTTTGTGCGATTGCCCTTCTGCGCTCTGACTCCAGCGCAAATTGAAGAAGGGGTTAAGCGATTAGCTTCGATTGGGTAAAGTGTGACGTTTTGTAGTTCTAACCGTTATATATAATAGCTGTTTATTTGTAAGGAGGTGTGGCTGTGGGTCGTGTATTGCTTTATGGTGCAATTGTAGTAGTGTTTATCGCGATTATTGTCTTGATTATCCTTTTTATCGTCAATAACACCGCACAGACAGTAATTCGATAATGAAGGAGACGGATACGAATATGGGTGGAAGAAATGGCGGCGGTTGCCTGACCAAATTAATATTATTGGTGATGGTTACGGCGGTGGCAATTATTGGGGTTATCTATTTTACTTCGCCGCAGAGTCCTTTTTTCGCCGCTCAAAATAAGGTTAGTGCCCCCGCCCCGGTTTTGGTGGGGACTATTACCCGTGAGTTCAAGTTAATCACCGCCCAGGTTACGGGCCAGACCACCGTTGAGAGTGAGACCAAGAGTGCCTTGCCATTTTCTAGCGAGCGATATAACTACCAACTGGTTATAACCGTTACGGCAGGGATTGACCTGACCAAGATGCTGGACACCGATATTAAAACTGAAGGTGAAAAGGTTACTTTGAAGCTACCCGCACCTGAAGTTTTGACCAAAGAGCGCAAAGGGTGGGTGGTCAGCCGCAATCAGGAATTGTTCAGTGGCCCCACTTCCGACCAAAATATTATTGATAAAATGTCAGAAGTAGGTGAACAAAAGATTATGGATGGCATAACCAAAGATGGGAAGCTTTACCGGGAAGCCCGTCTGAATGCTGAAATCCAGTTACGGAACTTTATCCTGCAACTAGGTTATAAGGAGGTAAAGTTTGAGTACGCCGACGACCCTCCTAAGCCTACGCCCAACCCTAGCGCACCACCCCGTTGAGAATTAAATAGAAAAGCAAAAGGCAGCCACAGGGCTGCCCTTTACTTTGCAAGGAGAGATTGAGAGAGAGTAATTCCAGTTGTTAGTTGTTGGATTCCCCCTTCCTTGGTCGGGAAGGGGGCTAGGGGGTTAGGTCAACCCACCGACAACCGCTAGAAACTATCCCGTAGCCGTTGGGAAGTGCGGCGGGCCTCAAAACGAGCGCGCCCCAGATTTGCCCCGGCCTCTAGCACGAAAGCCACAAAATAATTCGGGTCTACCAATGAAAGCAAATAGGCTGAATTGTCGGCCTCTAATAAGAATTCTTTGGTTTTGCCACCCGCTAAAGTGCTCAAGGTTTTGTTGATACTGCCGACCAATCCGGCCAGTTCCACCTCAACTTCCTCGGCGTTAATCCCTTCTACCCCCTCGGCCAGCACGGTTTCTACCCCAATCCCGTCCAGCCCTACCAATGCCACCGCCAGAACTCCCTCAACATTACGAGTAGCGTCGGTCAGAACTTCGCTAAAGGTCATTAATCTTGTCCCCCTTATATCTAAAAAAATAACAATTGGGGCGCACACTCAGGCACGCCCACTTCAGATTAATAATGGATATTAACTGGTGTACCAACTGAAGCCCAGCCATACACCCATTGGGCAGCGGGCGTTGGCAGGTTTACACAACCGTGACTCATCGGGTGTCCAAAATTGTTGTGCCAGTAAGTGCCGTGAATGGCATAAGCCTGATAAAAATACATCACATAGGGCACGTTTGGCAGATAGTAATAGCTGGAACCACTGCCGCCTGTCATCAATTGCGACTGATATTTGACGTAGATGTTAAACGTCCCGGTTACGGTGGGCAATCCAGCTACCCCCGTACTTACCAACGAACTAAAGACCGGGGTTGTACCCTCGTAGGCTACCAGTTTTTGTTTACTCAGGTTAACATCAATCCACTTACCATCGGTGATTGGTTTACTAATCGGGTCGGCGGGTGGTGAAGTTTTAGGTTTCGGGGTTACGCCTTTCCCCTCCAGGATTATTAACACCTGTCCCACTGTCAGGGTATTAGGGTCAGACAGGTTATTGGCATCCATAATATCCTGTACCGTTACCCCAAAATCAGCGGCAATTTTACTCAAGGTATCGCCGAAAACTACGGTGTAACTGGTTCTACTTCCACCAACCACTTTGGTGGTAATTGGCACGAAGGTGGGCGTAGCGGCTGGGATAGGAGTGGCAGTAGGTTTAGCTATTTCGGTAGTTTTACCCGGAATTTTCAGGGTTTGCCCAACATACAAATAGCTCATCACCGAAAGGTTGTTGGCGTTGGCTAACTCGTAGATGCTGACCCCAAATTTCACGGAAAGCCCGCTCAAACTGTCGCCCGGTTGCACCACATAGCCCGCTTCGCCCGTCGTAGGGGCAGGGGCGGATGCGGTTGCGCCCGAAAGTTTCAAGACCTGTCCGGCATAGATGTTATTGACGTTCAAAATGCCGTTGATTTGGGCGATGGCGGAGACGCTCAAGCCCGTTTTAGCAGCAATTCCCGATAAAGTGTCCCCTCGCTGTACGGTATAAGTTGAATCGGCAGCCTGCACTTCTCCAGTCTGAATCGTTAGAAACAGGGCCGATAGAACCATTACAGCTACAAGTAGAGACGCAATCTTACGCATAGAATCCTCGTGCAGTTTAGAACAAATATTCTTTTAATTTACATAATAGTGTTACCCTGATTGCATTATAACACTATTTTCCAACTTGACAATAACCTAAACATGTCAATTTGCCGAAAAATGGCACTTCTTTCGCGACTTATCCCTTTAAAGGTTGTCAGTTATCGGTTCTCGGTTGTCGGTAGAAATCCAAAATCTAAAATCCAATATCTAAAATCGGTTGGGCAATCCCCATGAGTACAGGAGGAACAGGTAAACCGCGCCCCTATGAATTGGGTTTCAGGGTAAACCTCTGTGTCTACCACAACGAATTTCCCCTCCGACAACCAATAACTGACCACTGACAACCGTTTCGGCCTGTGTTATAATAATTGTGAAGTTGTCTACAATTAAAATGATTTGTGGAGAGATTAGTTACATGAGCCTACGGGTTCTTAAAGAAATTGTTTTTGTTTCGATGGGTGACGAACTCATCCGCCGCCGAATTATTTTCCACCCAGATGATATTCTGCCGAAATATGACTTGACCGATGAGGAAATGATGGCGTTGCGGTTGGGCGATAAGGATAAACTGAAAGCGTTGGGTCTGGACGAAAACCTGGCGGCTTACGGCGCGGCGATGTTCTCGCGCACTCGTTAATTTTGTGTTAGAAGGATTGAATATGTCGAGCTGTGGTAAAGATAATAAGGGCGAAAAGAAGTATCTGGTGACGGTGGTTAAACGCCCCGCTACTCCCGAAATTCACGCGCAGGGGATTATTTATGATGCTCAGTTGCGGGAGGTTTTGCAGGCGGGGGATGTAGTGCGCTTCCGCAGTTTTCTCTCAAATAGCGGGCACGCCCTCCCCAACGATATGATGCGCGACCTCCAGAAAATGCAGACCCTCATGCATAAGCTTATCGTCAACAATTCTGAACTTACCGATTTGCATGATAGCAGCCGCCAATGGCTCGACAGTAATACGGTCTTGGGTAGCCGCATCAGTTTGGCTGAGGCCAGCCAGGTTACGCTTGAGGAAAAGTTATCTCAGGACAAGCCCAAAGGCCGTACTATTCTCTTACGGACGCTGAACTAGCTGCTGACCTAACCCCCTAGCCCCCTTCCCAACCCAGGAAGGGGGAACAATTCTTCTAAAATTTGATTTCTTCTACTCGTTACTTTTAACTCGTTACTATATTTCCATCCTCAACAGGGCCGCGCCCATCGTTTTACCCAAACTGTCCAGAGCCAGTGAACGAGTGCCGCCCCCGCCCAAAGCCCCCCGCAAAACAAAATTCAGAGCCAGCACGTTTGGCACTTCGTATCGCTCCACCTCACCTTTTACTATCCCGGTGAAATGGGCCTTGACCCGCTCGGCGGTTACTTTTTGTTTGATTAGCTCGTAATCCGCCGGGGTACGCGCAAACAGGGCCACATTACAGTTGTCGCCCTTATCGCCGCTCCGGGCGGTGGCTATTTCTACTAACTTCATAGTTGACACCTCTTAATTTATAGAATAGGCAGCGTAAATGACGAGGACATTATTATACTCGTTTGGTCTAAGGAGCTTAGAACCCTTAAATTTTTATCGATATCAAATATTGCCTTCTCGGATTGCTTCTAGGGCTGCCTCTTTCGAGGGGTAAAAATTAGATGGCATCTGGTGTTTGATTGAGGCAGTTCGCACAACCACCCTAGCAGTTGTGTTAGTAGCCCCGTAACGTACAATCCCCCGCGTCACCTCCAGGAGACCTGTTAATCGTGTGGTGTAATGTTCTATCGAAGCATTATCAAATTTGATTTCTTTCCAATTTGTAACCAGATAAACTTTGTGGGGGAGTGAAGTAGCCAGAGCTATTACTTCGTCGAAGACTTCATCAATCAAAGCAATCTCGGAAACTAGCCCGGAAGCATCCACAAAAATCACATCCTCATTCTGGTCATAACACGAATATTTACCCATAGTACCTTTGCCCTTAGTGAAAGGTTTGCAATAGTTGTCAAATTTTTTTGAGTAGAAGCTAAATGAAGAAACCAAATGGGTTTCAATATTATATAGCTGGAGTCAATTATAAAAAATTATAACTCGCTAATTTCAATTTTGACGAAAGGCTCAATTTCTTCGCGGGGTAACAGGCTAGGCCAGAGAGCCAGCAACTCGCGGGGGCGTGGACGGGGGAAATTTCCGGTGGCGGTGGGTGGCCCGTTCAGACCAAGCGGTACAAGTTCCCGGAAAAGCCGCTCGGCCTCTTTTTCGTCAGTGGTGCGAACGGCAATCCGATAGACCACCTCGTTTAGTTCGGCGGCATATTCGGGCGAAGCTAAAGGGCCATGCAGGGCGTTGTAGCCAATAAAATCGCTGCGAATTTCAGTATATTTGAGTTTGTTGGCAGTCAAAATTTTGCGTAAAATTTCGTCGGCGCGTTGGGCTTTCGCCAGCGCATCGGGCCAGCTATAAAGAATCGAGGCTTCACTCATCCAACCATCCTCATAACCCAAACAAACCTTCAGGGTTTCAGGGCGGGGGCGACCCTTAATACCGCTAACCCGCACCCGGTTTTCGCCCACCTGTTCAAGCCGCACTGAGGTAAAATCGGCATCAACGTCGGGGGTCAGGTAATGGTTGGGGTCAAGCACCTCATATAGAAGCTGTTCGCGCACTGTATCCCAAGAAACCAACCCCCCCGTATCAGGCGTTTTTGTCACCACAAAAGTGCCGTCCTCGTTCACTTCCGCCACCGGGTAGCCGATTCTATCCAGGTCAGGCACATCCTGCCAACCTCCGGCATAGTTGCCACCCACGATTTGTCCAGCACATTCCAGCAAATGACCCACTACAATTCCCGCCGCCAGCCTGTCCCAATCGCTTAGCTGCCAGCCAAATTCATATAAAAGTGGGCCTAAAAACAGCGCACTATCGGTCACTCGGCCTGTCACCACCACATCCGCCCCTTGCGCCAGAGCCTCCGCCACGAAATTTGCTCCCAGGTAGGCGTTAGTATTAACCACTTTTTCCAGACTGAGGCCACTTTCAGCCAAAACTATTCCGCTATCCAGATTTTGCAGGAGATAGCCCTTTTCCATAAATTCGGGCAGACGGGCCAGCACATCATCCCCCGTAACCAGCGCGACTTTCAAACCATTTAAACCTAACTTACGGGCGGTTGCCAAAATTAAGTCGCGGGCAGCTTGGGGGTTCATTCCTCCGCCGTTAGTGATAATTTTTATTCCACGCTCATGAGCGATAGGTAATAGGCGGGGCATCAGAGCCAGTAAATCCAGGGTGAAGCCACGTTGAGGGTCGCGCCGCTTGTCTTTTTGCAAGATAGAAAGGGTTAGCTCGCTCAGACAATCGAAGCCTATATAATTCAGACCTTCCACTTTGCGGGCCATTTCTAATGCAGGGAGTGGGGTATCACCATAAAAGCCTTGCCCGCCGCCGATTTTTATCGTCTTCATTGACTACCGCCTTTTCCTATTACTTACTAGACCACTACGCTAGAAGACTGAGAGCCGAACTTCAGCCCGATGCCTCTCCGAAGTCTACCTAAACCTTCCCCATCACCCAATTTCGTCAAGGTGTTGGGCATAATACATAATAGGTCGTTTGAAATACTGAAGGGTTTCGTCAGAGGTTGTCTCCATCAAATTGGTCAAAAGGAGTTCTACGGCTTCTTTGTAACTCTGCCTATTATACAAGGTCATAACCAGAAAGACCTGGAGGGCACGGTTTTCGGGAAATTCTTTCACCCCTTGACGCAAGGTTTCCTCCGCCTGCAGATAATTCCCAAGTCCCCGATAGGTGCTTCCCAGGCCGAGATAGGCTCTTTCAAGGTCTGGCCCAGCGAGTCCCTGAGCAAGTGCCTGTACATAGAACGGGATGGACTCTCGTTCAAGTCCCAAATTGTCATTTACCACTGCGATTTGAAAGATAATTTCAGCATCATTGGGGTAGGTTGCGTTCAACTCTAAAAGGAGCGTGCGAGCTTCCTCCAGAATGGCTTGATCTTGCTTGGCCCGACCCGCTTCGCGCAGTTTAATGGCTTCGGCTAAACGCTCTCGCATCATTGTTTACTTTTCAAATCCTCTCTCGGTTTGCTTTTTTTCTTAATTATCAAGTTTCACGACCCGAATTTCGACCTTTGATTTTCGATTTATCCTAATGCCTAAAACCCAATACCTAACACCTGAGTAATTTAACCTAAAAGTCTCAAACCTTCAAATTTTACAGCCGAGCTAATCCTTGACTGCCTGAATTAAAACCCGTATCATTAGGCTATCTTTGGCTTTGAAAAACGCTCAACTACTTTTAAATTTTCGACTTTAGATTTTAGATTTCATCAGGGATTTTAACTGTGTCAACAACAACTCAGCCCACTATAGAAACAAAAACTAATACCCGCTCTACCCTTCCCGGCGATATTGTAGCAATTTTGCTTTTTAGTGGGGCGGCGACACTTTGGTGGTTTTACGGCGACCCTCTGAACGTCAATTACACCCCGGAAATGTTCATGCGGCTTGGCCTGGATTTGGTGTTGGCCCTAGCCCTTAGTTATATTAGTTTGCCCGGTAAGCATGGTGTATTCAGCCTGGCATCAATAATCAACTTTTCTGCCATGTTAACCCTTCCGGCGGCCCTAATGCCAATTGTGGCCCTGTTGCTGACTTTTATTTATTTCCCCAAAGATGTTTTCAAACGCCCGCTCTTTATGACTTATTGTTTTAGTATGTATATGTATGTCTATTTTGCTGGTGGCTGGGTTTATCGCCAGATTGCCCCACCCACTTTTTCAAAAGTGACCTGGGAAATGCTGCTGGCGGTTGTTTTAGCTTATCTTACCTGGACGGTGGTTAACTACAGCCTAATTATAATACGAGGGGTTTTATACTCTGCGCTACATTCGTTAAAAGATGTTTGGGCAGTGCTGCAAGATGTACCTTTTGAAAGCATTATTGTGCCGATTGGCCTGCTACATAGCATGATTATCATGCGGGATGATTATCTTTTAATTTTACTTTGGAGTGGCTTTTTGGCAATTTCAGGGGCGTTCATTTATCGCCTTTCCAAGCTACAGGTTATGGCGGTGGCCCAGAACCAGCAACTGCTAAAACAAAAGGAAGAATTAGAACAAATTACCCGCCGCGAACATACCACTGGGATTATTTTGGCTCAGTCTGCCGGACGATTAAGTAGTATATCGTTAGACCAGAGCGGCACAATTGCCCAGCAGTTTGAGCAGCTTAACGAAATCTCGACCCTGATTGACCATTTGAGCATGAGTGCGCGACAGGTAGCCGAGACTGCCCAGAAAGTCGCCGCCAGTGCTGAACAAAGCCTGGATGCCGCCCGCACCGGGCAGGATTTTTTGAATACCAGTCTGGAAGCCCTGGCCGATTTGCAAATTGGGATGGAGGGATTGGTAGACCAGACCTCCGAAATGGCTACCCAGTCCCGCGAGATTGACCAGCTAGTGGAGATTATTCAGGAAATATCGGAAGAAACTCACCTGTTAGCGGTAAATGCTACGATTGAGGCCAGTGGCGCAGGGGAATATGGTCAACGGTTTGCGGTGGTTGCCAGCGAGGTTAATCAGCTTGCCAGCCGCTCTCGTCAAAATAGCTTGAAAGTACAAAAGGTGGTCAATCGGATGCGTATCGCCGTTGAACAGGTGTTGGCATTAATTGAGCAAAGCCGTGATCAGAGCCGCGAAACGGGACATGTTATGAACGATGCCGTAAAGCGCACCAATCAGGTTATTCAAGCGACCCAACGCACCACCCAACTTGCCCAACTTATTTCGGTGGCGACCGACGACCAACGGGCTAACATGCAACAGGCCGCTAACGCTACCAATATTTTGCTGGAGATGGCGGAAGGGGCGGTTCGTCTCTCGGAAAAAAGCCGCGAAACCGCCGCCCAGTTAGACCGTCTTTCCGAGGCTCTGCGCCGCGAAACCCAACCCCGTCTGTCAGCCAACGGTCAAACGGCTCGACCTCTGGGCTAATAAATATCAACCGTAAATTTTCCTAATCTAATCCTCGTTCTGGAACTTTTAGCTCGTATTAACGTAAAACATAAAGGCAGGAATTATACGTTAAAAGTCGAAAGTCGAAGGTCTAAAGTCAAGAATTAAAATCCGATAACTTTTGACTATTTTACCGACAACCGACCACTGACAACCGACAACTTTTTAGGAGGAGGTAACTTGAATGGGTACTCTTGACCGCATCACGATGATTGTAAGGTCGAATGTAAACGCAATGCTGGACAAAGCCGAAAATCCCGAACGGCAATTGACCTATTTTATTCAGGAAATGGCTGATAATATTAAGGCGGCGGAATTGGATGTGCAAAATTCCCTGGTACAGGTGAAGATGTTGCAGAAACAGTCCGAAGAAGCCCACCGCAAAGCCCAGGATTGGGAAGGCAAGGCCGAACGGGCCCTGAAAGCCGGACGTGAAGATTTGGCCCGTGAAGCTCTGCGCCTGAAAACCCAGGCCGATGAGGAAGCCACTAACTACCAGACTCAGTACGACCAGCAAACCCAGCAACAAAAAGAACTGAACGCCCAACTGCTGTTGCTACGCAAAAAATATGACGAGGTTCAGCTTAATAAGACTAACTTATTGGCCCGTTTTAATATGGCGAAAATTAATAATAAAGTTTACGGGGAAAAAGACCTTGCTACTGGCCTTAGCAACAGTGACTATAGCCGGATGGAGCGGAAAATTATCGCTTCTGAGGTAGTAAATGAGTTGAGTACCCCCACCGAGAAAGCCGCTATGACCGAAGCTGAAATTAATAGTCTGCCCGGTAGTAGTGACGACCTGGATGCAGAACTGGCAGCCCTAAAAGCCAAAATGAACTTGGGCAAAAAGACTGAGGATAAGCCGAAAGAAAATAGCTAGGTGGCAAACCTAACCCCCTAGCCCCCTTCCCTGATTCAGGGAAGGGGGAATTAAAATTATCCTGTTCATCCTGTCTATCCTTGTGAAGATTTTACCGACAACCGCTTAGAATTTTCGGGTCATGACCTTTATTTCATGCAAGGGACGGAAGCGCAAGGCTGACCAGGTATCATCAATCGAGACCGCCGAAACCACCTTCAATCCCTCTGCTTTTGCTGCGTCCCAACCCACATCGCGATTTATATCAGTTTTAATTTTGGAACTTTTCTTGGGATAACAAAACCAGATTACACCACCCGCTTTCAACGCCTCTATAGCCGTTTTAGCCTGACTTTCCACCTCGGCGATACTCTTAACAAATAGCTTTACAAAATCATAGTGACCAGTCGGGTTGGTTGCAATAACAACCCCTTCCGGCAATACTCCTAAAATTTGGTCGTAACCTTCTGGGGCATTTAGTAACAATACCCGATTGCCCGATTTAATTCCCAATCTTTTAACCAGGGGTGTATCCCCCATTCGATTTTCCTCCTTCTGAAAGGTTGTCGGTTGTCAGTCATTGGTTGTGGGTACTCTTCAACATCCTGTTCATCCTGGCTATCCTTGTGAATAATCTTTGTCTCCACGCACTCTGACGTAATTGTATATTGTTGGGGAAAGTGTAGCAAACAGGTAGTTGACAGCTTCATGCCCCTTCCCCTATAATAGCTTGACATAAACATGTTTATCCCGACAAAGGCGTTTTCGCATTTACCAACAACTAAAAACCAATAACTAACAACTGTTAGAGGGCCATTCTTTTGAACTATATTGGTAGCAAATGGTCGCTACTTCCTTTTATTCAGAGTCTCTTGAGTTCAAAACAGCTTAATAGTGGGACTTTTTGTGACCTTTTTGCTGGAACAACGGCGGTGGGGCAGCTTGCCAAAAAGATGGGTTTCCAGATAATTTCCAACGACTGGCAGTATTATTCCTATGTGCTGGGGCGGGCCTACCTAACTACTAATAGTTACCCGACTTTCGAGCGATTGTTCGCGGCTTACCCTGAAATCTTACAAGGCGCAACATTGAGTCAAAAGCGTTTCCCCCAATTCGAGCAATCGTCAGATTACGCCCCTCGGCTACCTTTGCTAAGGGTTGTGGATTGGCTGAACAATCTGCCGGGAATAGAAAGCGGTTTTGTCTACAATAATTATTGCGCAACCGGAACGCTTGAGGCCGAACACCAGCGCAACTATTTTTCGGACGATAACGCCAAAAAGGGCGATGCTATCCGCCACAAACTTGAGGAGTGGCGACGGGCGGGACGTGTAAATGAGGATGAATATTTTTTGTTATTGACGGCCTTATTGGACGGGCTGGATAAAGTTGCCAACACCGCCAGCGTGTATGGGGCGTTTTTGAAACACCTGAAAACTACCGCCCGCAAGACCCTGACTTTGAATCCGCCCCAGGTTATCGAAAGTAGCCAGCCCCACACGGTGTATTGCCAGGATGCCAACCAGCTTGCCAGCCAGCTTGAATGTGATGTGCTTTATCTCGATCCGCCCTACAACCGCCGCCAATATGCCACGAATTACCATATTCTGGAAACGGTAGCTCTTGACGATAACCCTGCTATCTATGGTAAAACTGGCCTACGCCCCTACGAGCATCAGCGCAGCCGTTATTGTCTCAAGGAAGAAGTGGCTACCGCTTTTAGCGATTTAATCCAGCAAGCTCGCGCCCGCCATATCATTCTGAGTTATAACGATGAAGGTTTTTTGAGTGCCTCAGAAATTGAGCGAATTTTTAATCAACGCGGGCGAGTTGAGGTAAAAAAACTGTCCTACAAACGCTTTCGGGCTGACCGCAACCGCGACAACCGCCAGTATGCCGCCAACCCTTCGGTCAATGAGTTTCTTTTTTATGTGCAGGTAGAAAGAGATAGCGAACTAGCCGCTTAACTGTTGGCTTTTTTATCCTCTAGTCCATTCTCAACGCAAAATTCGTTGCCTTCAGGGTCTTGCATTACCACCCAGCCGTCAAAAGTCTGGAATATTTTTGCTCCCAGACCAAGCAGTCGTTCAACCTCAGCCTGTTTGGTGGTGTCGGGGGTCAGGTCAAAATGCAGCCGATTTTTGACTGTTTTCCCCTCCGGCACAATTATAAAAAGCAGCCGCGAATTTTGACCAGTGGGGTCAACCACCACTGCCCCTTCCTCATCTATATCTTTTATTTCGTATCCCAAAGTTTTAGACCAAAATTCGGCCAAGAGGGTGGGGTTAGCACAATCAAAGGTGAGGCTTCGTATCACTGATTTCATTCTTTTCTCCTCTAAAAATCTAAAATCTAAAATTGAAAGAGCTTACCTAGATGTATCATAGAACATGGGTTTTGGTCTGTCAACCCTTTTGCCAGCATTTGCCAGTAAAAAGTATAGTAACTTACAGTGTTGCCCCTGCAAAGGGCAGTAGCTTTGGAGCTAGAATGAGAAGGACTGAGGACTGAGTTAAAAGTGCCGAGGGCCGAGTTAAAAGGAGTCAGAATTCAGGATTCAGGAGTCAGAATAAAGCAAGAATTCTTGTTCCCCCTTCCACTTTAGGGAAGGGGGCTAGGGGGTTAGGTCAACCTCAGCACTCGCTATTCGTTACTTTATTACCGACAACCAATAACCGACAACTGACAGCTTTCACGAAAGGAATTGATTATGACAAAGATATTTCTAGTTTTGGCAGGTTTGACGTTTATACCAGTAGTGCTGTTTCTGGGATTGGTGCTGGCGGTCAGCACTTTACCCTTGATAAGTCAGAAGAAATGGCGTGATAGGCTGGTTCTGAGATTATATAGCTGGTTATGCGTTATTGGTGGACTTATTGGCGATGGTCTGGACGCATACAGGATATAAGGAGGGCGAATTGATTAGGCAAGAAAAAGGGGCAACTTTCAAAGTCACCCCTACAATTATTTCCTACGACCTAAAACCTAAAAGCTGTTAGGCTGGGCCAGCGGCAGGTCGGAAAGTCCCTCCCTGATTGCCAATCCCGATGCTCTGGTCTTTAAGGGTGGTGGCGGCAGCCTGACCATCGTTAAGAACCGGAGTTTCGGGAACTCGGAATAGCGGTTTAGGTTCGGGGCGACCTGTTTCAAACATCGCCTCAAACTCCTCGCCTTCCAGAGTCTCGCGCTGGATTAACAATTCGGAAATCTCGATGAGCTTTTCCTTGTGTTCCGCCAACACTTTCTTGGCGCGGGTGTAGTTGTAGTCAATCAGCGAACGAACTTCCTTGTCAATTTCGTAGGCAATTTCGTCCGAATAGTTGCGCTGTTCGCTAATCTCGCGACCCAAAAAGACCAACTCATCCTTTTGACCAAAGGCCATTGGGCCAAGTTTTTTGCTCATACCGTACTGTGTGACCATACGGCGGGCAATGTCGGTAGCCTTCTCGATGTCATTGCTGGCTCCGCTGGAAATTTCGTTGAAGATAATTTCCTCAGAAGCCCGACCACCCAAGCCCCAGGCAATCTGGTCTTCAAATTGGGCCTTAGTACCCAGGAAACGATCCTCACTTGGCAGGACGCGAGTGTAACCACCAGCCATACCGCGTGGGATAATCGAAATCTTGTGTACTGGGTCTACGTTCGGCAGCATCCGAGCTACTAGAGCGTGACCAACCTCGTGATAAGCGGTAATAGCCTTTTCCTTGTCGGTGATGAGGCGGCTCTTGCGCTCTGGCCCAGCGATAACGCGGTCAATCGCTTCTTCACATTCGTTCATACCGATGGTCTTGCGATTACGGCGGGCCGAAAGAATAGCGGCCTCGTTAATCAGGTTTTCCAGGTCAGCACCACTAAAGCCAGGGGTTTGCTTCGCCAGAGTTTCCAACGAAACTTCTTTTTCCAACGGTTTGCCGCGAGAGTGAACTTCCAGAACGGCAATACGTCCCCGAATGTCAGGGCGGTCAAGCACAACCTGTCGGTCAAAGCGTCCGGGTCGTAAGAGGGCTGGGTCGAGTACGTCCGGGCGGTTGGTCGCAGCAATAATGATAATATTGGTATTGCTATCGAAACCGTCCATCTCTACCAGAATTTGGTTCAAGGTTTGTTCGCGCTCATCATGGCTACCACCTAGGCCCGCCCCGCGCTGTCGCCCAACCGCATCAATTTCGTCAATAAAAATGATACAGGGTGCGTTGCGTTTGGCCTGGTCAAACAGGTCACGTACCCGGCTTGCACCAACACCAACGAACATTTCAACAAACTCAC
>Ga0209512_1002715_pt1 | contig 18154 bp, 21 predicted proteins | sample frozenSSSSmetaG_FD_184142 | JGI IMG/M metagenome (GOLD analysis project Ga0209512, IMG submission 184142) | Glacier valley bacterial and archeal communities from Borup Fiord, Nunavut, Canada, to study Microbial Dark Matter (Phase II) -... | ecosystem: Environmental > Aquatic > Freshwater > Ice >... | reverse complement strand
CGCTTTACGGGTCACCGATCCGGTTACTGCCCAGGCATGGGTTAGCCGGTTGCGCAAAGGGTGTGCTTCCAGATGAGCGGCCGGGTTAGCCCGTTAAGAGGATCCCCGCCGCCTGTCTACCGTCTCATCGGAACTCTCTCTGAATCTGGGACGGTCCGACAATCCGGTCAAAAATCTAGGTCTACCGGCTCTCCCGTGCCACGGCGATATTCGCGGCTGGGGATCAGTCCGAGCTTCTCAATTCCGAAACGCCGAGTTGCGTTGAGGAGCTCGGCGCTCTGCGTTCCGAAGATCGGAAGCCCGACCGCGACGACGACAGCCTGGACATTCCCGATGGAGACGGCCGGCGAACCTGTTTCGATCGAAGTAACTGTGTGTGGTGAGACTCCTGCGCGGTCCGCCAATTCAGCGATCGTCCAGTTGTGATCGTGCCGCGCGAATCGCACCTGCTGCCCGATAACTGTTACAGCATCTGCAGCGACAGGTGAAAGGGCGATGCGTTGCCGTCCCATGTCTCGGTTCCTTACTTTCTGAATAGCTGGGTTCTACCGTCATTCTATTGCTCACGCATCAAGAGGACGCTCGATCCCGCGCTCATGATTACGCGATCCGGGGCTCGGAGTTGGTAAAGGCGATCGCGCCTCCCGCCCACCGCGGCGCTAGCCGAAACCAAAACTGACGGCCGCCCTGCGGACCGTCTCAACCCCGGCGCTAGCCGAGCCCCACACCACCAGCCAGAGCAGACCCGGAGCGTTGCCCCGAGCCTCTAAGAGCTCGCGCTGGCGCGCTCGCTGTCCGCTGCGCGTCGGCAAGCTGTTTGCTGCCCACACTTCGTGTGTGCTGTTGGCTGTTCGTAACCCGCGATGCGGGCGACGCGGCGACGAACCGCTCGACACTTTGTGTCGAGTGTTTCGAGCCGCGGAGCTGCTTGGTGCGGAACGCATGCTGTCGGCCGCGGGCGGCCTCCCCCGCTTCGCGGGCGTTGCAGATCGCTGGCTACCTGTTCCCGTGGCGTCTGCTGGCGCCGCTTCGCGTCACCGTCGTTCGCTGCGCTTCCTCCCCGGTCGGCCGCGGGCGGCCTCCCTCTCGTACCCTTCGGGTACTCACAACACGTCGTAGCTTCTGTCCGCAAATTCCAGGTCACCTTGTTGCACGGAACGGGGTCGATACGCCTGCGGGTTGGTGTCGTTCCGATAGCTTGCTTCGCTGCGCTCAGCCCTCCCTGCGGTCGGCGGTGGCGGGGCGTGCGCGGAGGGTTCCGTTGAGTGGCGGGACGGGTTCGGCATCGTCGCGTGTTCGTCTCGAACGCGGGGCGGCATCGTTACGAAGAACCTGGGTGCTGCGGGGCTTGGATCATCTCGGGAACCGAGGTCCGCGAAGAGACGACATGAAGCGAGCGCAGCGAGAGTGTCGGCACTTCGAGTGAGCCGATTGGAGGAGCGAAGCGACTCGGCGAACATGACACCGAAGGTGGCATGAGGACCGGGAGCGGGAACCGAACCAGGAACGACACGGTGACGGTTCGCGAGCGGACCGACAACGCCCGCGAAGCGGGGAGGGCGAAGCCCTCAGTTTCGAGACGCGCAGCGTCGAGAAACAGTGCGACTGCGCGGCTGAGACTGTCCTCGAAGACGCAAGCATCCGCATGACGCCCACCGCAGGGTGCACTTCGGGACTAGGCGACGCAGGAGACAGAAACCCGAAGGGATAGGCGGCCGCCGGCGGCGGGTTGGTTGGGCGGAGCTCGTTTATCTCGAAACGGGATCAGTTTCTGAGAATCGTGAATCGCCGCATATCAAATGGGTGCGGCCGGGTCCTCTTTTACCTGCCGCAGACGGGCGTTCTGATGGCGAAAATTCTAACCATTCCGCGGGTGTGGAAGCTGACCCGCGCGGGTGAGATTGATACGAACCCGACAACGATTTTGCAGCGGGCGGCGACATTCGTTTCCACTGCGCCGGCAGGGTCGGTTCTGTTGACCCGGCGGACGTCGGAAGGGCTCTCTCATTACTTCATCGCGCCGGACACTCCGCAGGTGGAACTGGCCGCTAAACATCTCGCTCAGACAGTCGCCGCGAGAGCGGATGAGATCGAGGATGAGGTCGGGTTGTTCGACTCGTTGAAGATCGCGTACGCGGAAGCGCGGCCAGGTCATGCGATCGGTCGGGACTCCCAGGTCGGAGCGGAGCTGTCGGAGGTGTCCCGGCGGGTGGCCGATGCGCTCCGTCAGGGTGAATGGGTGGCGACGGTGTTCCGTGCGCCGCGCGGGAAGGAAGCGAACTGGTATCGGATGTGGTTGACCTCCCAGCTCGGCGGCGGTTCGATGCCAACCCATCACACGTCCTCCCCGTCGGCGGTCGTCATGTCGTTGTGGGCGGGAGCGGAAACGACCGGGAGCGCGAAAGCGCTGCTGAACCAGGTCGCAGCGCTCATCCCCGGTTTCGATGTTCAGATTTCAACGAAGGGGGTCACCCCGGTGGTCCGCGGTCTAGCCGCCATCGCCGCAGGGGTGGTCGCTCTCGTCGGCGGGATTTACCTGTTCGCGTCCGGTGCGGCGTTCCCGACCCGCACCATCGCCGTCATCGTCGGTGTCATCACCGGACTCGGTATCCCGGTGATCATCGGCGGGGTGCTGTACATCATCGGTAAAATCCCGTCGTTCTCGGAGAAGGTCAAACGGCTCGTCCGGTACAACCTGCTCATGCAACCCCGTGGTCGGATGTTCCCGCCGACCAGCCCACGGGCTCAGCACACATCGAAGGAAGGTGTGATTATCCCCGCGAAGGAGGGCGCATACCCGCTCGGCCATGGGGCGTTCCTCGCCGGGCCCGCTCTGCCCGTCGGGCTGATCGCCCCGCACGCTGGTGCGGACTCCGGGTCAGCGACCACGAAGATTCGGGTCGCTCCCGCAGCGATGCTCGAACCGATCGGTCCGTTCATCGGAAACAACGCCGGGTCGAAGGTGTACCTCAGCGCGGAGGACGCCTACGCCGGGGTGATCGCCTTCGGGCAGGCTGGCAGCGGGAAGAGCCGACTCATTCAAGGGTTGTTCGCCTGGAACGCGTTGGAGCAGAAACGCCCCTCGGGCCGACCCGGTTTCCCCGGCAGGCAGAACGCACTCATCGCGTTCGAGTCGAAAGGCGAAGGCGCCGGCGCGTACAAGACCTGGGCGGGGGAAGTCGGGGAAGGGCTCCTCCGGGTCGACTTCGCCGGTAACGGCGAATGGCAACTCGACATTCTCGACATCCCCGGCAACGCGGAGAAGAAATCCCGTTCGGTCGTCAACATGCTGAAGTACGCATTCTCCGACGGCAGTATTCAAGAGCGTTCGTTCGACACTCTCACCCAGGTCATGGCCGGAGCGTTCGCGATCACCCCCACCGTCGCGGAACGCGCTGGAGTGAGCCCCACCGGATCCCCGTTTTACTACGCCTCGATTCTTCTCGGCAGCAAAGGGGACGCCACCGGCATCGCCCTCGCCGGAGCCATCAAAGACGAGGTCGCCCGGAACAACCTCCGCCTCGACACCGACCTCGGCTACGCCGACGATGTCCTCTCTGTCCTGTACGCCGGGAAGACCCCCGCGCAGCGCGCGCAGCTGACCGACGCTCCGCGGAACAAAATCTCCGCCCTGCTCGCCGCCGAGTCATGGTGGGCTCGCCCGAAACGCGTCAACTGGGACCTGGTCCTGAAAATGAACTACCACGTCGTCGTCAACACCGGCATCACCGAAAGCGGGGAGGAAGCCGACGACGCGATAGTCGCGCAGGTTTCCGCCATGATGATGTACTCCCTCTACGAGGCCATCAAACGGAACTGCTCCGGCTGGTTCGAAAAAGGTCGCGGGGTGTCCATCTTCGCGGACGAGTTGAAGCTCCTCGCCGGTTCCTCCGCAGAGGTAATCACCTGGCTGCGTGACGCCGGACGCAGTTACGGGGTCCGTCTCATTCTCGCCACCCAGTACCCGGAACAGCTCGCCCCGGAGGTGAAGAACGCGGTGATGGGATTCGGGACGTTGCTCGCGTTCTCGCAGAACAACCCGGACGTCATCCGAACCCTCATCGCTGATCTGAACCTCGCCGGTGAGGAGTGGACCGGAGCGGACGTCGCCAACCTACCGAAGTTCGAGACGATCGTCCGAGCGACCGCCGCCGGAAAACGGCAAGCCCCGTTCACCGTCAAAGTCCACGACTTCTGGAGCGACCGCAGCAACTTCGCCGACCTGCAAGGCAACCCGGTCCCTGAAGTTCCGAGCTCGTGAGCCCCGCCGTGCCCGACTACGCGTTCGCGGAGAAAGCCTCCGCCTGCACGGACCCGACCGTCTCCGTCCATGCTCGCATCGACCCGTACTGGGCCGAACTCTGGGCTTCCGGTGCGTCCGCATCCTGGGTGTCCGAAGCGCTCGCTCGCCAGCAAGCTGACGCCGGCATCGGGCGTATCCCCGCCCGGTTGAACATCCCTGAGGACCGTGCCTGGGCGCGGCTTCTCAGCCGCACTGCGATCACCCGCACCCTGAACGTCATGGGTGTCCTCGACTCCTGGCGAACCGTCACCGGAGAACAGCTCGCGGCGATCACCGGGGAGAGTGCGGTCGCCGGCGGCCAGTCGAGCTCCATGCCGGAACTGTTCGCCGCCGGCCTCGTCGACAACGGGATCTTCACCAACGGGCTGATGCACACCCGGAACACCGAACGAGGGACCCTGTACCGGCCGTCCCGGAATTCGAACTTCGACCAGAAGCTCGCCCCGCGTCTCACCTACCCGGAATGGGTGTCCGTCACAGGCGGTCACCCATTCGAATCCGGCGGGCAGTTCGACCGGCACAACGTCCTCGCCACGGAGCTCGGTCTGCGGGTCGCGGAATGGTGCGAGATAGGGGCGGTTGTCGGTGAGAAGCTCTCCACGTTCGAGCTGCTGGCCCACTCCGGTCTCGGACTCCCGGAAGCGGTCGGCGCCAGACGTGCCGCGGACGCGACCCTCATCCGAACTGATGGTGCTCGGATCGCAGTGGAAATGACAGCGTCGACCGGACCGAACTTTGAAGCTAAAGTGCAACGCTGGGCGACCCTCCTCTCAAACCGGAGGATGGACGACTCCGGGCTGGCGGTCGTGTTCGTTGTCGCACCCCGGTCGGATAAGGCGGTGAAGAAGGGCGAGTACCTGACCGCAGTCCGGAAGCAGATCGCCGCGGCCGCCCGAGACAACCCCGGTGTGTCCTTCGACCGGACCGCATCCCGGATGTTCGTCGTCGACTGGCGTGACTGGTTCCCCGCACCCGGTCGAGTGTCGCAGTCGTTCTTCGCGTTAGAGGCATCCCGGCCGACCGGCCCGAACGACGCGCTGTGGGAGCAGGCGTCCATCCTTGACCCGTTCGATGTGCCGTTCACCCCGAAGGACCCGGAAGGTGCTCTCGCCGTCCTCGACAACCTGGCGATGATTCGTTCCGTCCCGCACTGGCTGCGGACCGGACGCGCTCCGGAGCTGTGGCCGTCGTCCATTCGGGAGATCGGGTTCAACACAATTCCGGTGGCGGAACCAGGCCGGCCGGCGGAGTACGTCGGAATCCAGTTGGGGAGCGGTTCCGGGAGCGCCCAGCAGACGCGACCTCCGAGAAGGCTGCAAGTTCAGCCAGGGCGTAACCCAAAGCGACTTTGAGGTTGCCGCAACTCGATCAGCGAAGGGAGGGCGAAAGGAACCGGCGACCCGTTCGCTGGGAGTCGGTATTGTTTGTTTTAGTCTTTATGGTCGCGCTAGTGATCAACCTTCCACCTGCATCGAGCGTCCCTCAAATCGACTGCACTGTAGAGTCTCCGATGTCTGAGGTATCCGGAGCCCACAGTTCCGGAGATAGAGCTGGATCCCTGTCGAAGGTAAACGCCTAGCTTGAGCAGCACGGCGGAACCGTCCCGGTGACTCTTCGCGCGCCGTGAGGACACCACAGCTGCCGTTGCCCTCCAGAGCGAAGACAACAGCTCAGGGCCCGCGTGTTTGGCATCAGCGGTTTCCCGGTGCCGCACGGTGATCGGAGCCCGCCCACCCATCAGCCGTTTGACCAAGGTCTCCGAGCAATATGTACGCCGCCAATGTTCCGCGAGTCATGATCGCTACGCCCGCGTTCTGAATGGCCATAAGTTGGCGTCAGTACCGTAGGTCTTCCATTTCTGCCCGCTCTCGTTCTTGCTCGTGAATTTCCATGTCATTCCAGGCCCCCCACAGCAGAGAGAGCAGTCTTTCCCTGTCGAAGCCGGCGGATGCAGCGTCGTAACAGATCGCGGTGGCAGCCTTGATCAGTGCAAGGGGCGCGCTCACCGCTTCGTTGACGACTGAGCCGGCGACGGTTGTGCTTACTAAGTTCTGAGCCGCGAGTTCCTTGTGCGCCTTTTGCACCGTCTCACGGTTGAGCCCGGAAATCTTGCCTTGAACTACGGCAGAGAGGAGCGTAGAACCGCCGGGTAGAGCGCCGAAGATGATGGCACCCGCGATGTCGTTGCGAAGTTCTTGGCGATCGCGCATGGATGTCCTCGATTCGATCGCGTAATTAGACGCCCTCGACCGGAGTAAGGCCTCTCAATGCACGAATTTGTGTAGCCGGTTTCTTCCGGCTATTCAGATTATCTTTCGATGTGGCTGGATTTATCCGGCTAGTGGTGCTCGCCGATATTAGTCTTCAGCTGGAAATATCCGGCCACTCACCACCTTAGGCATAATTCTTCAGCTGGATAAATCCGGCCATCCGTCCTTTTCGAGCTGTTTTCGACGTTTCACACTTAGATCGACTTAGAGATTTCCGGGAGTCTAAGTGTGTTTCTAAGTGTGTCTTTTTCAAGCAAACAAGGGGAAGTAGTGCCTATTACTACTACTTAACTTGTTAACTTAGAGAAAGATCTACTACTACAGGAGGGGCTCCCTATATATATCTCCCCGGCCTCTCCACAGGGATATATACCCTTCCTAGTTCTATATGTCCGTACCCCGCGCTCTAAGTTCACAAGTTGACACCTCTCCAAGGCCCTCCGATGCCAATGGATATATGAAATTTTCACACTTAGAAACACACTTAGAGGGCCGAAAAAGTCTAAGTTCATCTAAGTGTGTCCCGATCTTCGCTCCCAGAGACCCTCTCCGTCCGGATCCGTGGGTTGGGCGGGCGTGGAAGGCTCTGAGGCGACCAGGATTCTGCTTCGACGGAGGAACCAGGTTGTCATCGACCGTGAGTGGGTGAACGATTCCGAGCCACATCTCGGTCCGGGCTTGCTTAAGCACGCAGTAGTCGAAGATGTCTCCCTTCGCCCGGCATCGACTGCCTGATCTCGAACACTGGGAAGATCGTCACTCCGCCAGACGAGCATCATCGAAACGGAGTTCGCCAATACGGAAACCCCAATCGCCGCCCCAGCCCTCGAACAGACCACCCCCGACCACACGACGGAGCTCGCCCTCGACCTGAAAGCGGAAATGCCCGCCACCGTCCTGCCGAAGGAGGCCGGCCTGAAGTCGAAGTCGATCTCCGTGATCGACCCGAACGCGACGTGAGTCATGCGGGTAGCTGCGGTGTTCCTCGGCGGTAGCCTCACGATCCGTGCGACAGAAAGACTCCGCGCCGGGCTGAGCCCGCCCACCGCCAACCCGATCCGCTCAATCGCCGGATCTCGCCGCACAGATACCAGCCGCGCCACAGGCCACGCGATGATCGCAAGATCAGGGTTGCCGCACACATCTTGGGCAGAAGAGCCGAAGATCGCCCAACCGTGAGTTTCGCCGCATATCAATAAGCGGAAGGCAGAACAAGGTCACTTCCCGAACGATTACCAATACCGAGGAGATCATCATGAGAGCGGCACGAAGGCCACGCAGCGCATCGCGAATGTCGCTTTGGCGTTTGCTCATCGACCTTGGTGTCGTCGCGCTTCCATTGCTGCTCCGGCGTCTCACCCGCGTTCTCCGGCCGGCGCAGTCCCCCATCGCGGCGTTCGAGGTCCCCAGCCGACGACCCGCCACGCTACAACCCATCGCCAGGTCGTCCGTTGGAATCACGCTCCGTGGCGAGTACCAGCACGGAAACTTCACGATGTTCGCGAGGAACGAGTTGAAGTCGCTGCGGGAGCGTGTTGAGGAAGTTCGAACTGCTCGACGATTCCTTTCTCTGACATCCTTTCAGCGGTCAGCGCTCTGGGCGCCGCGGATTCGCTCCTCATCCGAGCTCATGATTGGCGGATCGAACTGGAGTGGAGACATCGCGGTCTCCCGACCCGCGACTCGCTATGGGAGCAGGTGTCCATCCCCGATGCGCTGTACCAGGGTGGAGCTCTTGCCGTTCTCAACAACGATGATCCGTCGGTCTCGAACTGACTGCGAACAGGCCGCGGGCGGAGTCATGAGAGTCGTCCGTCAAGGACCTCGGCTGCGATGGAGTACCTGCGACTGCGCGCTTCAGTCGAACGGTCCGGGTGCGGAGTCGGGAAATGAAGCCAGACTCACGCACCGAATCATCCGCAAGGGTGGCCTGCTCGTATGCCGTTCAGTCAATGGATCTCAAAGACCCCAGCCGGTTGGAATCCGCTGGCATAGAGACGGTGAACAGACAGAGGCCACCATGTCTTGCACCACGCCGTCCAAGTCGGACGACCAGAAGAACCTGCCCATCGACCGTGCAACAAAGTCGGTGCGCCCCACGCCTCAGGAAGGCCTCAGAGACGGGTCGTTCAACAGCCTCCCGCCCGAGGCGGCCTTGGACTTCGGCTACCGCATCCCCTTCGTCGTCACGCGACGCGCCTACGAGGCTGCCATCCAGTGGGACAAGGGTGGGCTCATGTCTGAGTCCGCCCGCGCCTCCGACGTCCTCTGGATGGCGCTGCCAGCTGTCCGCCGCGCGGCTCGCGCCTCTACCACTCCGTTCCCATTCCAGTTCCGCAGCACCGAGAACCGTCACGCTAACGGAACCGTCAACACGTCCGCGCGGTCCCGGATTACAACCCTCTACGCGGTAGTTCAGCCCTTCGGCGACGGGAACCTGGACTGCGTCACCATCCTCATGCCTGACGAGGTGTAGCCAGATGGGGAGCGGTGGACCGTGTGTGACTGGGTTCTCAGCCGGGTCGCGCTCGGTCACACGTGCATTCCGGGTGCCACCCGGCTCGGTGGGCCGGCAGCCACTCCCACCTCCGCGCGGGAACAGTGGCGGGTTGAGCTGGGGGACCTGTCCTTCGACCCCTTGGCCCTGATCCGCGGCTCGTGATCCGAAGAGGGGTATTGCTATGCGGCTACGCTGATCTACATGGCCCGAACCGTGCGCAAGAAGCCGGTCGAGCTCGCGCCCACCCCATGGCCCGACGTTGAGTCTCCAAATGCAGCTGGTGAAGCTGCCCGCCAATTTACGCGCAAGCTCCGAACCGCAATTGGCGGAGCGAGCTTGCGCTCCGCTGCTGCTTCCGCGGACATCAACCACGCAACGTTAATGAAGATCCTCGCGGGAGAGACGTGGCCGGATCTGGAAACGATCGCCAAGCTGGAAAGCGGACTGAATGCCGACCTCTGGCCGGGGCGATTCGACCGATAGCGGGGCTCCCGAGTGCGAGCGTCGGTTTCGTTCACGCTGCACGTTCGACATTGGTCGATATTGCGAACCATTGAGTTGGCTGCATCCTCACGCCCGAAAGAGATCGGCGCCTCCCCTCTCCTAGATCGCCGGACCGAACCGTGGGGTTGATTGACTGAACCACTTCGGTTATGGTGAATGTAATCACCATAACGTACTCCCCTGACCGCGAATCATGACGGGTTGCCACCCATCTCGATCTGCGTCTTATTCCTCACGACGTCCCACCAGTTACCGATCAGCAACTCGGGGACTAGCAGAGCCAGGTTCCCTGCATGCAGACACGCAGGTCCCCCGCAAAACCCGAACAGCCAGTTTCCGACCCCAGAATCGAGCCCCTTGAGCCGCACCCCCAGCCAGCCAGCCAGCCAGCCACCCGCCCAAGCCCAAGCCCAAGCCCAAGCCTCAAGCGAAACCCCAACCCACCGCTGAGGAACAGCTCAGTCGATTTGGACCGATTGAGCGGTCGATCCGAACGGAAGACTGGAACCTCCTTGTCGGCGAGATCGAAAGTCGAACGAAGTCGGACCCTTCCGACCCCGACGGCTGCTGGATTTGGACGGGTTCCCTCCGCGCCAATGGCTACGCATATGTTGGTCGAGCCGAGCGAAACCGCCTCGTCCACCGGGTCGTCGCGTGGGCTTACGCAGGCTTCAATGGTGAGATTCGCGAGTTCCCCGAAGTGCACCACACGTGTGGGAGGAAGGCCTGCGTGAACCCGAGGCACCTTCTCCCGACGACATCACTGATCAACATCCTGGAAGCCCGCGTTCGAAACGCGGTCCTTCGCCGCAACCGCGCGCTCGAAGACGCGCTGCGACAGATTTACCCTGCCCATCCGTTGCTCTCGCCGGAATGGGAGCTGCAGGACATTCCCGAAATCACCATGGCACAGCTGACCGAAACATCGGAGTCACGGAGATCGCGCTTGCGTCGATTGGACCTGAAGACTGCTTACGAACGACGTCTTGAGGTGCACCGCGCGAGTCGGTTCCAGCAGGTTCTCGCGGTCGACTTTGCCTTCGCGAAAGGTGCAAGTCGGAAGGAATCCTTGAACCGAGTCGGGATGAGCCGCCAGGCGTACGACGATTGGGGCAGACGTCTCCGCAGCCGTTTGGCTTGACTTTCACGTCGCCGTAACGCTTCGTGGCGTAGCTGAGCGCGCCCATCCAGAGCCGATCCGAAAAACGCGATCGCCACCTACCTATTTTCCGTAATTTGGGCTACAAGAACACACCGTGTCAGCGTCAGTACCGAATGACAGACTCAGGGTGTGAACAGGGAGCTGAATCGGAATTCGATACAGATCCGTGCCCTTCCATTGGAAGGGCTCTCACACTGTCTCGCACTACGGTCTATGCACGATGAAAGGCAATGAACCGACCATTAGTCGCACGCGTTTCGATGAGCTCCAAGCCCGGTGGGGTGCACACTCCAGCTGGGCGGTGTGGAAGACCATCGGTCCCGAGGAGAAACCAAAGGCTCACGTCGGCGACCGCATGATTTTGAACCCCAAGATCAACGCCGAACTCCTAAGCGTTCTCAACCCCGAGGTTGTCATGGTCGGTCTCAACGCATCCAGCAGAGAAGGTGACACGGAGCCATGGGGGAACTTCCACGATGGCCGGTCGGAAGGCAACGACTTCAAGATCAGGTTTGCATTTGAGGGAACGCCGTTCTGGGGTGCGTACATGACCGACGTTCTCGTGAACTTCCCCGAAACGGACTCGCGGAAGGTCAGGGCGCACGTCAAAGCGAATCCCGACATAGTCGCGAAGCAGCTCGACCGGTTGGAACGTGAGCTGCAGCACCTTGGCGCAACCGACCCATTGCTCATTGCCTTCGGCGGACTCGCCTCCGACCTCGTGTGTCGACACCTTGGTGATAGATACCGGGTGGCCAAGGTGACTCATTACGCTCACCAGATCGGCAAGGAGACCTACCGAGCGGAAGTGCTCGAAGCGATTGCGCGCAGCAGCGCTGAATGATGGAGGTGGAGGGACGAAATGAGTGACGATGACAACACGGACCGGTTCAACGCCCGAGAGGTTTGGGACAAGGACGGTGTCCAGGTGTCGGTGAGGAGCACGTCGCCAGGCGGTGTTCAGTTCGACATCCGCGAGCTCAATCCCATTTCGTCCACAGGCCCTGACCGTGAATACGCTATCCGGGTCAGCGGGGACGATACGTGGGACCTCATCAGTGCGCTCGGGTCGACAACCAATGAGCCGGTCGACCTCATCGCGTCGAACATCGACGCCATTATGCGCTCGGGTGTGGCCGCCTGGCTGGAGTCAATAGGGATTGATCCAGGACGTCGTTACCCCGTCCGCCCGCACGTGGCTTTGGTGCGCAGTAGCGACGTTGATTTGGTGCCGACGGAATGCCGGGTCGCGTGACGAATTTCGGCTGCGGTTCTACGTCCGAATAAGCCCAACCGGCAGACCCACCCGCAACCAACCCCAAATCACATTGCACGCGGTGTTCGCTTCGAACAATTCACAGGGATCGGGTGTGAGAGTCAGCTCGAAGCTCGACGGGTAGTCGCTCGAACGCAGCCCCAGGAACACTCGTCCACTCCGGCTGGTGCTCCCGCCGTCGTGAACGTCCACGGTGTAGAGGCTGCCCTCGCTCGGTCTCGCGATCTTGCTCACTTTCGCCCATCTCCCGTCAGACGCTGTGACGACGCCGTCCTCGCCGGGATCAAGCTCGGTAAGAAGTTCCGCCAGATGCGTCTTGTCGGCAACGATGGGAGTTCCGGGGCGAGACCAGGTGACGGGATCAATCGATCGAGGTGACGAGTGTCTCGCCAAGAACAAATCGAGCTCCCATAAGTCTCGATCAGGTAGCGAGTCGTACCCATCCGCGCTCTTGACATCTCCGGTCACCTAGCTCGTCCTCTCGGAGCATTTCCACCCACCATTGTCATGGGCTACTGACATCAACGATCCTTGAAGCAACCTGTTCAGGACGAGGGTTCAGCGCGGAATCTAGGCACGTCGTCACTTTCATCTTCCTCGGGCCCTGTAATCACAAGCACCGCAACTCCGGTCGAAACGACTGTTTCGATTCTCCAGTTATGGTCCCAACGAACGGCAACCGTGACATCGACGAAATCGGATGAAAAGTCGACGACCTCTCGTGACGCGCCCGATTCGCCGGGCACAACTTCGTGATAGATCAAGACATCACCGGGAATGCTCCCGAATAGCCGCAGATCTGCAAGCGCCACACGTTCCGCGCCGTCAGCTTCAACGCGAAAACCGTGGACCTCCGCGATGTCCACTCTGGTGACTATGAGCGCGGGCAACCCGTTCTCGCCGGGAGAGCCGTAGAACTCACCGTGAGCCTCCATGGCGACGCCAAGGTCCCGAAACGGCAGCATCTCGCCGCTGTCGCGATACCGCTCATTCAGGTAAGCAGGGAGGTCCTCCGCAAGCCGAAGCTCTAGGTCTTCCGTGTCCGGCACAAATGTGTTCAAGGCCTCAAGTAGCGCGCCGGTACCGCTAGCAGCTCGCACGTTGTCAAAGCGTGCTGTGACGTTCTTTCGGAGAAGCTTGTCACTCGTAAGTACAATAACTGCGCCTTCGGCGTGGTTGGACTCGTGCTCCACGCAGGCGAACGCGATCGCATCCGATGCGCCAGTCTTCACGTTGCTCTTGATCTCCCCGGACCCTACCTGCAGCACCTGATCACGAACAGCTGCGCGCCACGCATCCTCGCTCGGGCGCCACACCGAGACGTCATACGGCAATGATGCCTCGATACGACATACAAGATCCTCAATTGACGGCGCTGGCACGATGAGGGGGCGATCAACAAGCTCTGCGTGAACTCGATGCCTTTTTATCGCCTCTTCAAGAGCCACGTGCGCGGAGCGGGCGTGGTCCGCCCACTCCCAGATCACCACTTCCGGAACGACGATTGAAGCACTGCGCCCGACAACAGTTCGGAGGCCCTCCAACACCCCAGACGAGAACTGTCCATGTGGCATAGCGTTGGCGTCGAGAACGATCACGGTCACGGTCTGAGCACACTGTCCACGTCCCGCCCGGGCGCCAGACCGCCTCGCGACGCGCATCTCAGCCCGTGATTCCATCTCAGACCGGAGAAACGACCGCGCGACCGGCGCTGGTCCAAGCACATGTGCGTCCCAAGGACTTCAGTCGCCATCGCGCCGCGTTCCCACTACGAGTCGCAGCCGCAACCATCACTCCGGTGATCCTGGTTCGTGCGATCAGAGGCTAGGGGGTTGCCACCAGCCGATATTGTTGCGACATGGATCCCACACGCGCCATCGAGCTTCTCGACCAGCAGATCGCCGACGCGGGAAACGGCAATCCTGCGAACTTTGACGAATGGCTGAACAAGACTGAGGTCGTCGTTAGATCAGTGTTCGGCGAAGGAAGCCCGATCCATCGCAAACTGGATGAGGTCCGCTACTCGCCGGGGTTCTGGACTGAGAACACCGACTTCGCCCCGTACCGCCGCGCCGGAGTGCTAGAGGCGACCACGGTTCTGGAGGCGGCGAAGTTCGAGATTGAGATTGCAGTGGACGTCATGAGACCAGCAGCGACCACGGGTGCTTCTGGCGCGCCCTCGACACGCGTATTCATAGTTCACGGGCAGGACGACGCCCGGAAGTTCGAGCTTGCTTCCTGGCTTCAGAACATCACCGGAGAGCAGCCGGTGATCCTGCACCAACAGCCGAACGGCGGCCAAGTGCTCATCGAAAAGCTCGAAGAACATGGCGGAGGGGCAGGGTTTGCAGTCGTTCTGCTGACGGGGGATGACGTCGGACGCGCCAAGTCGCTTGATCCTGCCGACGACCAGGGTCACGTCCCGCTGAGTGGTGGAGTTTCTCAACACCGTGCGGGTCAGTTGTTTTAGTTTAGGCGGCGGTCAGTTCTGGGAGGATCACCGCCTCGTCGATGACCTCGATCGGGTTGTTCATCGTGACCAGCTCGAGCATGGAGCTTTCCGAGAAGTAACGCCGTTCGCCGGCTTCCCACTCGTCATGTTGCTCGATCAGCACCGACCCGGCCAGGCGTAACAGCGCTGAGGCGTTGGGGAACACGCCGACGACGTCGGTGCGGCGTTTGATCTCCTTGTTCACCCGTTCCAGCGGGTTGGTCGACCAGATCTGGCGCCAGTGGCGACGCGGGAAGCCGGCGAAGGCGAGCAGGTCGGATTGAGCATCGGTGAGCATCGCAGCGACCTTCGGGTGGGATCGGCCGAGCATCGTGGTCACCTCGCCGAACTGCTTGACGATGTGTTCACGGTCGGGTTGGGCGAAGATGGTGCGGATGATCGAGGCCACCATCTCCTGCGATCCCTTCGGGACCACGGCGAGAACATTGCGCATGAAATGGACCCGGCATCTCTGCCAACCGGCACCCTGGAACACTGTTCTGATGGCCTTCTTCAGCCCGGTGTGGGCGTCGGATATGACCAGCTTGACACCGTCGAGGCCGCGGGTCTTCAGCGACCGCAAGAACGCCGTCCAGAAGCCCTCGTTCTCGCTGTCGCCAACGTCGAAACCGAGCACTTCCCGGCGGCCGTCAGCAGCAACACCGACCGCGACGACGATGGCCTGGGAGACGATGCGATGCCCGACCCTCGCCTTGCAATAGGTGGCGTCGAGGAACACGTAGGGGAAGTCTTGGGCGGCTAGAGTCCGGTCGCGGAACTCGGCAACTTCCGCGTCCAACCCAGCGCAGATCCGGGACACTTCCGACTTGGAGATCCCGGTATCAGCACCGAGGGCCTTGACGAGATCGTCGACCTTGCGAGTCGAGACGCCGTGGACGTAGGCCTCCATCACCACGGCGAACAGCGCCTGATCAACGCGGCGGCGCCGCTCCAGGAGCGCTGGGAAGAACGAACCGGCGCGCAGCTTCGGGATCTTCAAAGACAGGTCCCCGGTTGTCGTCGTTAACGTCCGCGGGCGGGTGCCGTTCCGTAACGCGGTGCGGTCATCCGTGCGTTCGAACGGGCCAGCGCCGATGAACGCGGTCGCTTCCGCGTCGATCAGCTCCTGGTAGAGCGTTTCGGTCGCGGATCGGATTCGGTCGGTGACATCGGTGAGTTTCAACTCGCCCAGGAGGTCGAGCAGGGCAGACTGGTCTAAAGCCATCGTGTGGTGTGTCTTTCTATGAGGAACTTTGAACGGTTCTCACTGACCATCGCACGGTGGCCTCTCGCGTCGACGATCCGACGCTCGAAACCCGGGGAACTACACCACTACCTGGGACGCAACCGAGTGCAGGCTCGGGAGTTATTTGTGCCCCCGGAGCTGATGGAAGATTACATCCATACAAGTGCCCACATTTCGAAAGCTACGCTGCTCGCCGCCGTTGGGGACAACATGCGATTCGAGTTACCGGCAGCGTGGTCAGAGTTTCGCGGTCCAGCACTCGTGATGGTCGGACGGCGAGAACGCGCCTTGATGCGTGACTCCGCTGCGGTCATTCACACAGCGCTGCCTGCCAGTGAGATTGAGATTGTCAACGGCTGTGGGCACGGAATCCCGCTGGAACGCCCAGACTGGTTCAACGGCCGCGTAGCCGGTTGGCTTCCACGGCAATAGCTACACCAAGTCCCAGGATGGAGTTGCCGGAAAGCTTCTGTCGAGTTGGACCGCGATTGCGGTGCACTCATAGTGGGGCCGTGTGGAAGCAGCGCGACCAATCTATTTTGGATACGTCACAACTGTCCCAGGAGAGGTTCGGCTTGCGGGTGCCCGATCGGGTCGAAAAGTCATCTCGAGCGGCCTCTCGCGAGGGCGGAAAACCTGTCCGCACGCCGTCCCGCTTTTGGACCGTTTTTCGCGTCCTCGTAAATTGATCTCAGTAGAGAGATGATCATGACTAGAGTGATCGCGTCACTGCTGGGCTCGCTACCGAACCGAAGGACTGTGTCTCATAATGACCGAGAACCTACCGCCGTACCCAGCGGACGACGCTGTCGCCTTTTCATCGGGGCTAACCTCAAACCCCGCTGCCGAGGGCGCGACTTTTGGGCCACCGGTTCCGCCCGGCCAGCTCCCGTTCAGCAAATCAGCAATCTGGGGTTTCGTTATTTCCTGTGTGAGTGTTTTTGTATTCGGATTCCTTGGCAGCTTGGGTGTGGTTCTCTCACGCCGCGGCTTTCAGGCCGCGCGACTAGGAACTGCGCGAGGTCGTGGGCTTGCGATCGCCGGCATGATCATCGGAATGGCGGGGTTTCTCTATTACGTGATCAACTTCATCGTGCACAGGCTCTAGCGGAGACGGTGCACGCGGCCGTTTTCATAGGAAGGGCGACTCGGCCTGGCGGCTACTGACGGGCACCGCCCCGAATCTGTGTCCATTTACTGTTCCCTTGTGACACGGCGTCGGCGCACTCGCCTGTTGGACCAGATTGGTAATTCCGCTGTCGCGCAAGCCGTTCCGCGGTGACACTGTGGTTGGGTCCGCGGCTGGCTACAACGGAGCCGCCATCGCGGGCGTCTTGAGGCTTGATCCACCTCTACCGGAGGAACAAAATTTTATGTTGACCTCAGTACTGCGACTACGGCAACATTTCGTTTGTGAACCGACTAAGAGCCCGCAAAACCCATTTTGGAGATGCCTGGCGGGATCTCGTCGGAGAGCCAGCGGTAAGGCACCAATGGGCGGCCCTCCAGGTGGTGGCTCTCATCATTCTTACCTTTTCGCTCGTATTCGTTCTGTTCTTTCCGTTCTACTTCCTGATCGGCGGCCATCTCGCCCAGACGTTTGTCTTTTCATGCTGCACCTTGGTTGTTATTTTGTACTCGATAGTCCTTTGGCACCTTTTCAACGCTAAGCGTGAAGCTGCTCGTTTTCACCGCCTTCCGGATCGCGCGGGATGGAAGTTGAACTTGAACTCTCCGTGGCAATTTCAGGTTTCGTTGGCCGCTCAGAAGGACCGATATTCTTTGGACGCCGGTGCCGCCAGCGATAAGGACCAACCCTCTCGCACGCCCCCGACTGCAAAGAAAAGCTGGAACGACCTGTTAGATGAGGTCTCGATGGCCCACCTTCGCAGAGCACGATGGTTCATCGGCGGCGCCATTGCGTTCATGGTGGCCGGTTGCTTGATAACGCTGATGCTCGCCCTATCGCGCGCAAACGGGGTGTGGATCCCGTGGATCTGCGGTGGGGCCCTGTATGTGATCCTCTGGGCTCTGGGCATCGTGGAACAGAACCGCCTCAGAGGCAGCGTCTTAAGACAGTATGACCTCGACCCGAAACGGAGCGGTATCGATGTTCGGAGCCGACGATTGTTCGATGTCTCGCTCCAAAACAGTCTGATGAATAGCAAGAACGCGCAGTAGCTCTTTAGAGCGCTTCGAGTTTCATCCCCTCATTTTGTTTGCGGTGTGACCGGCCGACATCACCGGGACGGCATGCCGGGAGCCAGGGATCTGACCGCCGGCGTTCAGTGGGCATGCCGCCGGGAGATAGCAGCCAGCAGTCAAATCGGCCGGAAGTGGTTCTCAAGTGAGACGACATCGGTGCGCTCCTCCGTTCGAAGGTTGAGCAACAGATCTGTCGC
>Ga0209512_1002714_pt1 | contig 18162 bp, 21 predicted proteins | sample frozenSSSSmetaG_FD_184142 | JGI IMG/M metagenome (GOLD analysis project Ga0209512, IMG submission 184142) | Glacier valley bacterial and archeal communities from Borup Fiord, Nunavut, Canada, to study Microbial Dark Matter (Phase II) -... | ecosystem: Environmental > Aquatic > Freshwater > Ice >... | reverse complement strand
GGCGCGAAGTTCTGCGGCGCCGCGAAGTTCTGCTGCGGGAACGGGAACGGCGGCTGCGGGTACGCGTGCTGCTGCGGTGGCGCCGAGGGGTACGAGAAGGGCGGCGGTGCTGGCGAGCCGTAGCCTCGGTTCTTGCGTGGGTCTTGAGGCGCGTCGGCGGGTGCGGGTGGGTAGCGCCGGTCCTGGAATGCTCCTCGCCCGCGGCCGCGGTCGCCACGGCCGCGGTCGCCGCCTCTCCCTCTGCCCCTGTCGCCTCCTCTGCCTCTGTCGCCCCCTCTGCCTCTGGAGTTGCCGTATGGCTCTCGAGGACGATCGTTGGATCCGCTGGGTCTGGAATATCCAGCACCCTCCTCCGGAGCTTCTGTCCTGCCCATCTTGTCTGCATAGCCCGTTGGTCTTGCTAAAGGCCTGTATGGCCCATCTTCATCGTCGTCGTAGCTGATGCCGGCCGCCGCGTTGTATGACTCCTGTCTCAGGGGGTGCTCTGCTCGGCCGCCGCGACCACCCATTTCTTGCGTTCTTCCGCCTCGTCTCTCCAGCTTCTTCTGCTTGACCTTCCTCTTGTGCTCCATCTCAGCCTCGTCATCCGAGAACTCGATTTCTTCATCGCCGACCTCCTCGTCGTGCAGATTCGAGGCGTCCGATCCCTTGAACGCCTTCAACGTTTGCGTGAAGACGTACGTAGAATGTTGCTCCGAGTAGAATACCCTTGTTCCCTTCGAGAGGCCAGCTGCTGCCACCTCCTCGGCATTAGTAAATCGTACACAATATAATGGTTGTTGCACTCTTCCCAGAGTCTCCGAAACAACGCCGATAACACTTCGATCCTCCAAGCAGAGCACCGAGCCACTCTCCAAGACTCTGTACTCGCCGGATATCTTCGCTTTGACAAGGACCATATTCTCGACAATAGCCTCCACATCTCCCAATTCCTCGATCTTCATCTCCGCAGTAATCGTCACATCTGGCTTGGGAATGATCTCCTCTGGGACCTCGTTCTTTGTCCGTAGTTGCCCTCCAGATCCTTTGCCGCCTTTGCCACCTTCATCGTCGGAGCCGCCGTCGCCTTCCATCAATATCCTAGCCTGCTCAGCTGGATCTAATAGTTGGTATGCGTCCTCATCGCTATCCTCCTCCGAGCTGGAATCATCCGAACTATCGTCGGACGAAGACTCGTACGGCGAAGAGTCAACCTCGAATTCGGCTTCTTGAGGCTCCACGTTTTCCATATTGGCGTCGATCATCTCGGCCGGAGGTATATAGTCCATCATTGCAGAATCGTTCGGGGCTGCAGATGTGGCTTGTTCTGCGATGGCCACTGGGTGCGAAGTCTGAACTTCCTCTGTATGGCCATTCGCCATCTCTATATCGTTTGCATCGGCTGCGGCTTCTGCGATTAATTGCGCCTGCACGTCGGCTGAATCGTCCCTTTCGTCTGGTGGAGGTGGCGACAGTCCACCCAATAGAGTCTCTAATGCAGTTGTGACGGAGGGCTGCTCCTCAGCATCTGCTGCCGTATTCTCGTGTGTCGTCGCATCTTGTGCAGCAGCTTCGATTCCTGTGTCTGTATCCATAGCATCGTGTGAATTGCCCTCTTGCGTGGTTCTGGAGTCCGGGCGTGCTGCTTGAATAGATTGTAAGCCTCGGGCGTCTGGACTCAATTGCTCAGGTTGCTCACCATCTTCGATCTGCGCTACGTTCACCGATGGATTTACTGACCCCAAGCCAGGAATCGCGCTCAAGACTGAGACCGCCACTTGTGAAGCCGTAGTGCTGTCATCTTGAGGTCTAACATGATGAGCTGGCTGACCAGCAGAGTTGCCGGAAATAGCGTCCATATCGCTGCCGTAAGTATGCAAGACCTTGCTGTTTCCAAGTCCTAAATCCTAATAACCTGATATCCTATTCATGCATCTGAAAAAGTCAAGTGATACAATTAATATTCCAGAAATTGTGTAGATAGAGCGTATGTGAGGTAGCAAAATAAATTTCGCCCGATAAGAGCACAAGGCTGGAGAATTGCGATAAAAGTCTCGAGTCGCAAAGTTTCCTGGTACTGTGGCGTTAGCGTTGCAGGGGGTGTCCGTGCATTAACAGGGGTTGGTGAGCTTGGATTCCGTCACGGCTGAACGCGTCTCGATGGCGGGGAGAAGTCCTCTGATTACCTGATTACCTGATTACCTGATTATCTGATTACTTTGTGAGATTCTATCCTTTCTATGAAGGCAATGCTTCCACCGTGGCGTCATTGAGAGCCATCGAAATGTCGACAACGGATAGACAGCATGCAGCTCCTTCGGAAGGTTCTGATGCTCCAGTGAGACCGAAGAAGCTGTGAGTGTTCCTCAATGTAGATTGTAGAATGTCCTTTTGAACCCCAAGGCTGACAAAATGCTTCCACAGACCCCAAGCAACACCATTTGCTGTCACGCCAATTCTTGCTCTCTGGGTATTCCTTGCTGCGAATCTGATATCTGCTTTATATTCGCCCATTGAGGACTGCGACGAGACCTTCAATTATTGGGAGCCGACACATTATCTCAGCCATGGCTATGGCCTTCAGACTTGGGAATACTCCCCAGAATACGCAATAAGGAGCTGGCTTTATGTTGGAATTCATGCGCTCATTGGGAGCGTCAGAAGGCTATTGCCATTTCCAAACAAGGTATCCGGCGCCTTCCATTCCTTCGAGTGGAAACGAGGACCATGGCTGATTGACTGAAGGTTGCCGAGTTTTACTACATTCGATATGTCCTGGCAGTCTTCTGCGCAATCTGCCAGACTCAGCTCTTCCGAGTCATCAGCATAACGCTCAATCCACGCATTGCAATGTTCTTTCTCATGTCAATGATCTTCAGCCCTGGCATGTTCCGCGCCTCTACCGCCTTTCTTCCGTCGAGCTTCGCCATGTACACCACCATGTTGGGCATGGCCGCCTTTATCAATTGGCGGGGAGGGCTCAAGACAGCTCAAGGAATATTCTGGTTTGCTGTAGGCGGCATACTTGGCTGGCCGTTCTCAGTCGCATTGGCTGCTCCGTTCTTGCTAGAAGAGTTGATCTTTGCTGCTATGGGGTCTCGAGAGGCCCTGCCAAAGGCTGCCATGCGTTTCATTCGAGGCATCGCGGCTTCACTTTTTGTTCTGGTATGTTGCAGCGACACGCTCATGTCAGGAGTTCCTATTGACGTAACTAGTTCCTTGAATTCGCTGTCTCATCATACTTCTACAAGGAAAAAGAACTTGTACCCCTTAACATCGTCCTCTACAATGTCTTCAGTGGCGAAGGCAGAGGGCCAAATATCTATGGGACGGAGCCGTGGCATTTCTATTTCCGAAATCTTCTCCTCAACTTCAACCTTTGGTTTGTTCTGGCGCTTGCCGCTCTTCCACTCTTTGGTCTACAGAAAGTATTTTCAAGAAGCCGGCAGTCACCACAAACTGGTCTTCGGACAGTCATTTTTATGTCTCCGTTCTACTTATGGCTTACCATTTTCAGCCTCCAGCCGCATAAGGAAGAGCGCTTCATGTATCCAGCGTATCCCGCTTTGGTACTGAATGCGGCTATGGCTCTTCACATCATTCTGGCAACCATTGGACAGTCTAATCCCCGAACATTGGTCGGCAAGATCCCGGTTCAATTGAAGCTTTTAGTCATCGTTTCTTGTGTCATGGCCTCAATAAATCTGGGATTATCTCGCATGTATAGCATATATGACGCATATTCTGCTCCGATGCGCATCTATGATGGTCTTGCGTTGCCTGGCGGTGCCAGCCTTGGATCGCCTGGGGATTCTGTCTGCTTTGGAAAGGACTGGTATCGCTTCCCATCGTCTTACTTCCTGCCAAATGGCATGAAGGCGAAGTTTATCAAGAGCGAGTTTAACGGCTTATTGCCAGGAGAATTCTCTGAGGCCACAGTTGGTTTCGGGTTCAGGCCAGGAACTTGGCTCATACCATCAGGTATGAACGACGAGAACAAGGAGGACATGGGAAAATATGTAAGTCTATCATTACGTTTCGGATGTACTGACTAACGTCTCTAGGTCGATGTACGAGCATGCAAGTTTCTGGTCGATACCTTCTTTCCTGGTTCTGAAGCCTCGGACCTTGAACCAGCATATATGCTAGACAAGGAAAACTGGGAACAGGTGAAATGCGAGCCATTTCTCGATGCGTCGAGAACACATGTCATTCCACGCACCATATGGCTGCCCATAGAGCTGGAAGGCTTCCGACGACAGTATGGACAGCATTGCTTATTGAGGCGCAGATATACAAAAGCTGAAGCACTAGAGCAACAATTGTATCTGGACAAATTTTAGGTACTACCTATGGTCGGCATTTCGTCGCATGGTTGGATGTGGGGTATCGCCATGATATTGTATCCTAATGAAAAGTCAAAGATCTTAGCTGGGCCGGCATTTGGTTCTTTTAGCGGTCGCAAGTACCGTATCTGAATATTGTATATTTACTCTGATCAGCGGTATGGAAGTTCAACTGCTAGTTTCGAGATATGTTGTTGTTGATGATACCCGTTTACGGTTTCCCAAAGCAGGCAAAACATCCGCCAGGCTGGCCTAAGACTTAACGATAACAATGCAGACGACGTCAACCCCGCAGATTCTTATCAGTCGCAGCAGTGCGACAGGAAACGATGTGAGGCAAATTATGTTGTATGGCAGGTTGAATATATACTCTCGCAAGTCAATTGAAATGATTATTCTCGTTTCCTCGTTGTTGCGTTGCTCCTTCAAGTCTCACATTAGAATCTCAAAATCATGACGATGGAGAAACGGTTACACCAGTGCCAGTCTTGGGCTAAAGATGTCCTCGGTGATATCAAATTCAGTTCATTAGTGCAAGATGTCTCCAACCATCCAAGAGGACTATTATATGCTTCGCTCTCTGTCTTCCTTTCAATCTTTCTTGCCTCGAAAGCAATTCGCTTCTTCAGATCCCCTGCGATCGCTCCTTCGGGCACTCCTGATCTCGAGAAGCCAGCAGGCAGCTCGGCAAGCAAGTTCAAGTCTCCGGATAGAAAGCCAGGAGGTTTGTATCTCCTATGACATCTCAAGGTTTTTATCACTAAGCATACAACAGTATGGACTCCCTCCGACTTCAAGCGTCCCAAAGCAGCACCGCTCCCCGACTGGGACGTCCACACCAGCAAGCCCCTCCCCTACCGTCCCTTCCGCTACGGACAATACCACATCACCATGGGCCTCCGAAACATGAAATGGGACGAATGGATCGGTGAGCCATCCTCCCTCGTCCCCCCCACCTTTCCCCCCTCCATCTAAACCCCCATCCCAGAACTCGACTCCGACTACCTCAAATACCACGCCGATAAAGCCACCCGGATCGCAGCCCGCGGCTCGAAATGCTCCCACACTGACCCGGTGGCCTACCCCGCCGCGCTGGAGTTCCTCGAAGAACTGTGCGCCTACCTCCCCGAGCGCTACCCGACCATGTTCCGCAGCACCGCCGTCGGCATCCGCAACCTCGTCACGGGCGAGTCCTTCGACATCCAACAGCGTCCGCTGGCCGAAGACCCGATGCAGCTCGCCGCGCGGCTGGTGCAGGACGACCTGGCCATCATGATCGAGAAGGCCGACGGGCAGTACTACCTGCTGGCGGGGTCGGTGCTGCTCGCGGGCTTCTGGCGGCTGCAGGACAAGCTGGGGATGTGTCTCGACGCCATCCACACGTCGGGCTCGGTGCCGGGCTACGAGGACAAGCTGGCGCGCGGGATGAACAACTTCTTCCGGCGCGTGACGCCCGAGGGCCCCGTCGTGCGCAACAACTATTTCATCCAGACCGACGGGGAGCTGCCGTGGAGCACGAGCATCGGGCCCGAGGACGGCAGCGAGGGCAGCGTCGGGTGGTTCACGGCGGAGAAGAACCGCGCGATCGCGCAGCACTATTTCCGCTCCGAGAGGCAGACGCTGCGCAGGCTGCCGCGCACGGGCGGCGTCGTCTTCACCATCCGCACGTACTTCGTGCCCGTGATCGAGCTGGTGCGGGAGCCGGGCTGTCCGGGGAGGCTGGCCAGTGCGGTCAGGAGCTGGGGCGAGGATGTGGCGAGGTATAAGGGGAGGGAGAGGTACCAGGAGGTGCTCCTGGAGTATCTGGATCGCAAGCATGCGGAGCAGGTGGAGGCGGGGGTGGTGGTGGAGGAGGAGGAGAGGGAGAGGGGGGACTATCCGTTTTTTGCGAAGACGGGATAGCGTGGTGAGTTCGGGAGATCGGATGTGGATGTGGATGTGGAGGCCACGAAGGAATGCCGAGTCTTGTGTGTTATATCATGAGAGCTGCGATCCTGGGATGTTTATCGTGTTTAAATCTAATCTCTAAATTGGCGAGAATCTTTTGATGGAGATCTCTTCTATCGAACAGTCAGTCTGTCATGCAATGAAATGGCAGTGTTGCCCATGTATATGCCCAAACGCCAGCCCATCTTACAACGCCATCCGGAATAATATCCGCCCAATGCGACGTCTAATGCTTCGGCCAATTCAGCATGCAGCGCTCTCTATGCACCAACGCTATTCCATCGAGATCTCAAGCCGTTCCTTTGCTCGTCTGTATCTGAGACCTCTGATCCACCTTCGCCACGACTCCTGGCTGCTCATGCTCATGCTCATGCTCATGCTCCTGCTCCTCCTCGCCCTCGGCCTTCCGATTCAAAAAACTCAAGTACGTCTGCCACCCAATCGCAATAACGCCAGCAAAAACACTCCTGAAATCCGCAGGCACGAACGTGAAGCTGAACGCCGTCACGGCCGGCCACAGCTTGCAGCTATTGACGAAGCTGGTGGGCACGGTGCGCCTGACGTGCTCGGCGATGCCGGCGAGCCCGTCCCAGGTCAGCGGCGAGTGGTGTCCCGAGAGCAGCGCCTGCATGCCGAAGAAGTACGAGTTGAAGACGGGCGTGTACAGCAGCTGGTTGACGACGACCTTCGTGAGCAGCGACAGCGCCGGTGACGCGTAGTTGAACGAGTTGCCCAGGTATATGAACCTAGCCTCCTTCGTCAGCAACATCTCTCTCTCTCTCTCTCTCTCTCCACGGTCATAACGCCGGAAAGGGAACCCCTACCACGTATACGTCGGGATCGAGCTCCCCGCCCCAATCACCACCGCCCTCGCCGTGCGCCCCGCCTCGTACCCCTCCCCGCGCAGGCTCTGCGCGCTGATGTCGCCGCAGAAGTACACGACCAGCGTGCTGGCGAGCTGCGTCGTCCAGGGCCGGCGCCGCTGCGCGCGCCCGTACGCCTGCAGCGCCGTCGTCAGCGGGCCCAGCCGCTGCCACAGCGGAAGCGGAGGGATCGTCGCCGCGATCGGGATCGAGGTGTCGGCCGCGGAGCGGTCGCGCTGGGTGTGCAAGCGCCGACGACGCGGGCGCTGGGAGTGCCGCAGGAGGGGCAAGCGGGCGCGGGCGCGGACGCCGTGGTTGAGGAGGGAGATGGGCATGGGGATGGATTGTTAGGATGGGGGGGGCATGTTGTGTTTGTGTCTGAGGTGTGAAGGAATGGGCGAGGTGGGAGGAGGAAAGAAAGGAGGCGCGTTAGTCAGAGAGGGGTGCGGCTCGGCGATGATGAAAGCGAGGGAAGAAATGTTGACGCGCGCCGGGTAGGGGATTATGCGGCGAGATGTCGGCATTCGGCCTAAGTTGACGCTCTTATCGCCCAAGGCTTGGCGGTTGTGGAGAGCCACGTGCAGGGGCGGACTATGGCCGCTCTGTTATTATTGACCCCGCATCGCAGCGCACTGCGTTTCCATTCTTCGAGTACTACTCTACCTTCTCCATCTACACGTCTCACACCCAATCAAAGCATCGGTGGTTTAGTGGTAAAATCCATCGTTGCCATCGATGGGCCCCGTGTTCGATTCACGGTCGATGCATCCCACTCTCCAGCAGCTCCGGCTGTTGTTCACCTTTTGGAAGTTTTATCTTGACCCTACACCTCTCACACGGTCTCACACCCAATCCTTTGAAAGCATCGGTGGTTTAGTGGTATCAATCCATCGGGTTTACCTTTTCCTGATTTCTCCTTTCTTGAGTCCTGGAAAAGCAGCAACATTTGGACGTTTGGTCGCCTGAACAGGGTGGTTGGATGTCGACATGGAGACGCAGGTAATATTCCTTGTTAGCCGCTTATACTTCAACACAGCGTGTGGAGAGTCATCTGTTACTGCCAATGCAACTGCCAACGCATACTGGACAGTGGAGATAGACTGGAAGGAACCTGCAGGTGATAACTATATAGCCATCCAACGGCCTCTCACCTTGGGATGTGAATTATCATCAATACCAAAATTGAATGCCTCACTTATTATCAATGTCATATTATCATATTCCATGTGACTGTCATAGACCACTTCCAATAATTCAACACTTCTTTCCACTTCAACGTTGGTCAAGAGTAAGACATCGCAGATCCTTCTATTGCTTGATTGACTCTTCATCTCAGTCAACATATTTAGTGTCATCATATTTGACATAACTAAGAGCACGATGTCATCCGAAAGCAATGAAGTATGTTATCGTGATAAAGCTGCCCATTCTACAAGTTGCTAATTCGGTACTTCTTTTGCTGCAAGCTTGATGAAGATGGCGATTCCGGCTCTCAAGCACTGACGATAACTATTCCTCGAACTCTCCATGTCGGGAGTGATTATATCTGCAAATGTTGCCTCAACTTGGACAAGAATCTCTTCCCGACGACGGGGGAACCGCATTTTATCTTAGATGATATTGTCATAGCATTCGACTTTTCACAACTCGAGGCTTCTGTTGCCATGAATGAATGTGAAAGATGTATTCTGATTCACACTGCACTTACCGAGATGCACAAGCAATGGAACGACGCAATTGAAGATCGAGAAGACATGTCCTGGTGTCTTGATGGTTTAACAAAGCTCGAGATATATGTCCGCGAAGGACATAGTCTCAGAGTCTGGCTTATGAATATGAGGAAACAACAAACGTTTGATTTCTTGAGATTTGAATTTTATACACATACTCCTCTAGGTTGGTTGGCTTAACATCTCTTACGGGCACTCAATCTAATGAGACATAGAATCTGGCCACCTGAGTCAGTTTGGAATTGCTAGAGATGTTCCTACATATTTGGATCTCGAGGATTGTCTTCTGATGGTTTCCAAATGGATGGGGGATTGCGAGGGAAATCATCCTTTATGCATACCAGAGCAGACAAAGACTGCTCCTTCTAGGCTCCTTGATCTCAGCTTATTTGCAGCTACTCAGACAGTATCATTGAGAGACTCAGCAGGCTTGAGTCCGCTTAAATATATGACCCTAAGCCACTGTTGGGGGAAGGAGCCAATCTTGACAACGACAAAGGCTACTCTACGAAATAGAATGCGTGGATTTCACAAATCTGTGCTTCCAAAAACTTTCCAAGACGCAATTGCCATTACGAATGGACTTGGCCTCCAATATTTGTGGATTGATTCGCTGTGTATTGTCCAAGATGATCTGGAAGACTGGGAAGAAGAGGCATCTAAGATGGCTGGAATTTATGCTGGCTCTCAGCTTAACATCGCAGCAACACATGCATCAGACGGAAGAGGTGGATGTTTCGGTGAGCGATTCACACTTGACCCGCACAACGAGATTGATCTCAATGTAGAATCATGGGTCTCTCTCCAACCGGAGGACATAATGGGAGAAACTGGTTCACCTTACTGCATCCAGGTTCGGTTTGCTTTACACGTTGCTCATGACCAGTTTACTCGAACTGAGGATTTCGTTAGCAGCATCAAGCAAGTATCGCCGCTGCTCGACCGTGCGTGGGTTTTTCAAGAACGGCTTCTTGCGCCACGGACACTGCACTTCCATGCAGAAGAGCTCATATGGGAATGCAACCATTCACTCTCCTGCGAATGCTCTCGTCTGAGCGATTACGCCTTCGATGACCCCGATTCAAGTCGTGGTCATAAAATTTCGAGATTGCAACTTAAAGCCATGTACGCTGCAATACTGTCGGGATCTTCGACTGAAATGCAAATCCTGGATAACTGGTTGGAGATCGTAGGCCACTATTGCAACTTGGAGCTCACCCTGCAGAGAGATCGTTTGATGGCCCTTTCTGGTTTGGCATCGCGAGCCGCAACACGTTTGGGGAGTGTCTATCTTGCAGGCTTATGGTCCCAGGACTTGCCTCGGTCCTTATGTTGGCAGCTCAATATTCTTAATACGACGCGTTCGGTGGCATCCAAAATTCCTTCATGGTCATGGGCTTCAATATGGAATCAAAAGGACCGCGATTCAGGCTCATCCTTAGCATATGATACGATATTTGGTCGTGTCTTCGTAGTCGACGAACGCTTAAGAATTCTTGGTTACAAATACCTTCCAAAAACGATGAATTTGTTTGGAGACTGCATAGTGGCGAGCTTAGATATGCAAGGGGCCCTCATTACTGGCATATGCTCGATACCTCTAGAACCAGACAGATACTCATTACCTTACGTTAGTTTCAAGGGTGTTAGTGCTAAGTTCTCTGCAGACATTATGGACGGACACGGCAAACCGGTGGAAACGACGAATGGAGATGAGCTTTACTGTCTCTTACTTGGAGGTTCTCCGTCAAGTCCAAAGGATGGCGTGATAACAGAGGAGAGACGATTCTTCTCATTGATCTTGAAGAAGCTGGATCATGAAAAGCAGGTCTACCAGAGAGTAGGCTTTCACCATGAACGATTTGACTGGTGGCTCGAGGCTCCCGTAGTACATCTGACTATTGTCTAGGTCCATCCAAACGGGTAGAGGTGGCCTAGTTATTTTAATGCAGGAGAACAGGTTTTAATTGGTAACAGAGTGTATTTTAACGCGCAATTTCTATCTTTCTGATGACATGTTGATCTACTCCAAGAAACAAAGACGCATTTTATAAAAGCTGTCTGCGAAGAATTCACTGGCTAGACTGACATGTTCGAGGGAAAGTGGCGCTGGAAAGTCGAAAGGGACCGCGATGTGCAGGAAAGGCGAAAGTGAGGGTGTTGATACTTTTGAGCTCGATATTTAGTCAACCAGGAGCGTTAAGCGGCCGGCTCCTAACCATATACAAAAATACGAAAAAGAGAGCACAAGCGTCGGTGATTTAGTGGTAAAATCCATCGTTGCCATCGATGGGCCCCGTGTTCGATTCACGGTCGATGCACTCCAATCTCCAGCACCTCCGGCTGTTGTTCACTTTTGTTTTTGAAGTTTTATATTGACCCGCCCGCACCGCACCGCGCTGCGTTTCCATTTTTCGAGTACTACTCTATCGGTGGTTTAGTGGTATCAATCCATCGATGCCAGTTCGTTTTTTGGCCCTCTGGTGCTGGTTTACCGTTTCCTGATTGCTCCTTTCTTGAGTCCTGAAAAAGCAGCAACATTTTGATGTTTGGTTGCCTGGGCCATCTCTTCCGGAGGCAGTCGTTGAATGAGACAGCTTTATGATTTATGAAATATGTTGCTGATTTCTGCTGCCGAATCTTGTAGGTGGTTAAACGGCCAGTGCTGCTTTTACTTGCCAACAACACCATGGCAAAACGGGAGAAACCTATTCTGAAGAACAAGCCAAGACGCTGGCAATGAAGTCGTACGAGGCGAGAATATAGCCAGCGTGTGCCGTGAGCCGTCTAAAGCATCAAAACCATCTTCGCAGGTGATGGGAGAAGGCACCCCTCAGCGGAGTACTCACATATTTCGCAGTATTCGACGGAGAAGCAAGCGTATTGAAAGACAGAAGCGAGAGGCAAGCTCTAACTAAGTAAGCAACGCCATTGCAAGACTGGTTTGCATGGACAGACTTTCCAATTCTGCCATAGGGGCACCTCAGCACTTCGAAATAGTTCGCAACTTCATACCGCCTATGCCTCGGACACTATGGCAATACACCTTGCGATGGCAATGAAGAGGTCCGGCAGAGGCTGCAGGAATTACAATTGACAAGGCGCCAGCAAGATTCCAGCTCGATTCGAAGCCGATGAAATCTGGTCAAAATGCGTCTATAAAAGTGCACGTAGACAGCTGGACATGTCATGGAAGAAAGTTTCGATGATCCTCGAACTACCAATCTTCGCTGCCACCGAAGCTACCACTTTCACGATCTCTGCCTCCATCTCAGCGATACGACTGTGGGGTAATACGAATGAGAATACTCAAGGAGTCAAGGTATGCAAATCACATGTTCAAGCCGCTTTTTTCCAGAGGGTTAAAGATGAGAAGGCGTAAGAGTGACAAATTAGGGGAGATAGGGTTATGGGATAGCGAATCGGGTTTAAGAGAGTTGACTTCAGCTATGTTAATGGTGATATAGTGTTCCTTAGCCTCTAACATTCTTCTATGCAACGCTCCACACCCCTCGTGACTATTGCAACATTCATGCCTACGCGGTATGGCATCGTTAAATCGGTCTTCTTCAGAACTGCAAACCTTCATTCAAATTGATAGGTCCATTAGTCTTTATCGAAGAAGAGTCGATTCCATATTACATAGTCCTGTGATGCAAGGATTGCGTTATGGGAAAGGTATTCCACATAGCAGACCTTGCTCTACACAGGTCTCCATAGTAATCACATATACTCTGCTTCAGGCCTCGAAGTATTCGAACTACTCACATTCGTCTGTGTGTGTATTTGCCGCACACTGATTGATCGATTAAACTGGCGTTGTCTATCTACGGGGCTGAGCCCTGGTCGGTTGTTGCAGAATGGATACTTCGTATGTTCCTCGATGCTCAATACCCCTATTGTCCAACATATATGAAGTATATGTACGGCTTCGTACGGCTTCGTACGGCTTCCTTGCCATAGCCGCCGCGTGGAGGACTTGTTGAGGCCGCGCCAGTAGATGTGCTCTAGGGTCGTTGCGCCATTTCTCAGTCACATCACGACTATTTTAGGCTGGGGCTTGTATTGTCCTTGACCTGCATAACAGATAACAGGCAGACATGGCGCTATGCTATGCTATGCATGAAAAGAACGAGGCTACGGCACGGGGGGGGTGAGGTCGAAGGTGGATTGCTATGTATTCGATTCTCTGGGAGTTTTTGAAGACAATTCGAACGAAGCTCATATTGTGTTCATATTGTATTCCAGACTCTACATTTGGCTCATTGCTAAGCAGATTGCCTGAGGACTTTGAAGGGTGATAAAGAGGGGTTTAATACCTGCGACAGCATGTGCAAGAACTAAAATGCGCTTGCGGCGGCAGCGGCCCGCGTTTTGGCTTCCGTCAGCCACTACCAGACGACGATAAAGACAGCAACGAACAATTGCATTTGAAAGTACTTATTCATACATGGCGAATCCAACATTTTATAGACAATCTCTGTACATCACATCAGGAATTGAGCTGAGCCTCAGGTCCTAGAGAGTCATGTGGATGAATTAATTGTATGATTGTTGGATTTGTGTGGTTGTTGGATCAGCTGCTGCCTGCTTTGTGAAAGGAGCACCACCACCCAAGAGCCAAGGCAGGACGACTCTGCTCAGCCCTCCATTGCGCACAGCCACAGCAAGTCAGCAACTGCCAACTGCAGTACCCAGGCAGACTTCGCTCTGTCATGGCATATAAAGAGGACTCTAGGAGTCTGACATGCAGTGATTCCTGCTCAGTCTCGTAGAAGGTCACAATCTCTTTCCTAAGATAGGCGGTTGGGCAGCGAATTCCGCATATTCACTATTACTTTCCTCTTTCCAGCCATGGAGGGAGCCACAGATGCGGATCCGTCCAGCAAAGCAGCTATGCAGGAGTACAGAAAGCGATACCGTGAGCAGCTAGAGGAATTTCGCAGAACGAGGACCAAGGAGAATTTCGTAAGCATCGTGGATGTTCTCATAGCACCTCGCTCTGTAGACGTGAAAAGATTCCCAGGGACGGGCCAGGAAATGGTGAGAGATGTGGAATATTTATATACAAATGACGGCCGGTAAGTTCTGAATCCTGCTGCTTGAAATGCCCACTGACTATGACCTAGGGCGTTTGATCCGGAAACGAAGTACCCGCCAAGCATGCTTGATAGATACGGGAAAGAGTATGCCCTGAACGCCCGAGGTATATACTACCACGACAATTTCTCGCCAGAGTTAGTGACTGTTGGCCGAAAGGTCTGGATCCCTAGCCTTGAAGCTATTGACTGGGACAAACCTTGTGAGTGGGATCGGAGAAGGCGTGCTCGCGTTCTCATGGAGCATAATATAAATAACGAGACCCGGCACAAAAGTGAATACGCATGGGAAGCAGATGCCTGGGCCGACGTCTTTAGCGATATGAGAAATGATCCCTATTTAGAGATGTAAGTCGACTGGTGCCCGCTAAGAGAAGTACGAAGGCTCATTCAAACCCCATAGAGACAAGCACGACTACTTCGCCGAGTTGGCACAAACGGACCCAGTCCGATGCACGCTCACTGGAGAGTCCACCCTCGTAAAGCGCACACCGGATGCGACCATCGGCCTCGCCACATTTCCAGAAGACAAAAGCGATCTTTTGGGCTGGGCCGACGAGCTGCGTCGAGAACGATTGGAGAGACTCCTCTTGCATCGCAAATGTGGATTGCTGGCCGACCCGAAATGGGGGGAAACGGATCTTGTGTTTCCGTTCGCGGTCTATGAGGCCAAGGGGTGGAGCGGGGACTGTCGTGAGGCACGCCGTCAGGCATGCGAAGGGGCAGCGTGCTACCTTGACATGCTTGACAACTTGGCTCGCACGCCTGGCCCGGTTGGTTCCATCAAGCCATATCAGACAGCAACGAGCCATCAATACCAAGTATTTGTGCTCACGTCTTTTGGCGCTCATTGGCACCTATTGGTGGGCTACCGACGTCCGCGGCAATCTGAAGAGTATGGTGAAATGGAAGGGATGAGCGAGACGGTCTATGTGAGTAGCTTTAACATATTACTGGAGTTTCATTGATAATACTAACTAGCATTCTGCAGTTTTTCCAAAGGGTATGGAGCGCTCGTGTTGTTGATGAGCGGGCAGCCTGGGAACTTCTATCGCTCTGTGATCAGATCCGCCTGTGGGCCATTACCGACTTCCGGACCTTCATACTCGAACACCTGACGCCATGGCACAAGTTCTGCGACGACAACTATATCTTAGATTGGAATTCGGTTTACGATACTCGCCAGGAGCTCAAGTGGACGCGGACGTGCAGCGACACTGAGGACTTGTCTTTGCCGAGTTGGGCCAACCTCCTAAGTGAGACTGCCCGCCAGAAAGTACAAGCAAGGGCGAAGCAATCCTTAACTAGGGCGCTCGAAGAACATCGTGCTCGCAAAGGCAAGGGAAGGTGTCAGGACGATTCTGGCTGGCATTGCATTGTAAATGAATGTTCTAAATCTGTAGGAACGCATTGTGGCTCCGATCAAGCGTTTTTAGATCACCTACGAGGCGTTCATCATTACCAGGAGAGTACAATAGAGAAGATATATTTGTGCATAAATGGGAGGGAGAAAATGGAGAAGGAGGAGAGAGAAGAGATAGAGGGGAGGGAGAGGAGGGAGAAGGGGAAGGGGAAGGAGAGATTAAACGACAGCGCGGTAGAGACTCATACTAGAAACAGCAAGCGCTGCTTCGATGAGGAGGAGAGGTTAAGCGACGATTCCCAAGACCTTTTTTCTGACAACGACCCAGGTCCATCCAAACGGGTAAAGGTGGCCTACTTATTCTAATGCAGGAGAACAGCTTTTAATTGGTAACAGAGGGGATTCTAACGCGCAATTTCTGTCTTTCAGATGAAACGTTAATCTACTCTAAGAAACAAAGACGCAGATTAATAAAGCTCACGACGTACTTTACAAAAGTAGCGAAGAATTCACTGGTTAGACTGACATGTTTGGGGGAAAGTGGCGCTGGAAAGTCGAAAGGGACCGACCGCGATGTGCAGGAAAGGCGATAATACTGTTGACCCAACAACCAACCCAACCTCTCAAGACCGCCTCTACCTTAGAAGCAGAGCAGTCCACGGACGTTACATGTAGACAGCCTTCACCTTGGAGGCAATAAATTCCACGCCATGCTATTGGCACGATTGAGGCTATTATCCACAGGAACCTAGAGCTTATGGACGACAGAGTGGACGGGATGCCCGGTTCTCTCTCTCTAGTCTGTGGTCGTATGTGCCCGTTGTTGACCGTCCGTATGAAAGTCGAATCCATAAAACCAAAGGTGAGGCGAGAAAGGGGGCAAAGGAGCAAAAGCAAGCAAGCATACAACAAACAGCAAGGATTCGCTGGCGCCCGGGCGCCCGGCGAACTGCTAATCTCGGTAACCGATCTGGAGTAAGAGTGAGTGCAGCGACGCGACAAACTGGCGAGCGCAGGCCAGCCGCCGACGTGATGGATGCCTGGCTACCTTGACTGCGCACGGGAAATTGAAGCCCGGAATTGCGAACACACCGAAGACGCCTGGTAGTCGGGATCTGGAAACCAGAAAAGGAAATGAGAAACGGGAAACGAGAAACGAGAAACGGGAAATGGGAAATGGGAAATGGGAAATGGGAAATGGGAAATGGGAAATGGGAAATGGGAAATGGGAAATGGGAAATGGGAAATGGGAAATGAGAAATGAGAAACGAGAAACGAGAAATGAGAAATCGGCGGCTGCTTAAAAAGTGTGACGGATGTAAAGCGGCCTGGCTCACAGCCATATACGAAAATACGAAAGTCAATTCCAAGCATCGGTGGTTTAGTGGTAAAATCCATCGTTGCCATCGATGGGCCCCGTGTTCGATTCACGGTCGATGCACGCCAATCTCCAGCAGCTCCGGCTGTTGTTCACTTTTTTTTTTTGAAGTTTTATATTGACCCGCTCGCACCGCACCGCACTGCGCTGCGTTTCCATCCTTCGAGTACTCTACTCTACCTGAGCAGACAAACAAGCAAGCAAGCATTTAAACAGGATCGCGAGTTTGGAGAATATGATGGACGGCGCTATTTGACTTGACCTATATCCTCCACAGTACGGGCGCCCATCAACCACCTAGTCTCCCTTCCCGTCTCCCAAACTCCCAGTTCCCTGCCCACAGGCCAAACGATCGAATTGCCTTCCTGAGAGGTGACGGCGAAGTCCACGACTCTGAGCCAGGATCCTGCATTGTGTGCGTTTCTGGACGTTGCCATGGTGGTGAGCCAAAAGCGTAGGCTTGCCAATGCCAGGTCCGCAGCTTGGTTACCTTCCGCATGGAATGCCTCGTATATCATGCCCTCGGTGTGAGTGATGGCCTCAACGAGCAGCGGATGATACTTGGCGAGACGCTCTGGCCAATGTCCTGGAGTAAGATTGGTGATATTTAGAAGATTCATTGGCGGTGTTTCCATAGAGATTTTGCCCTTATCTTGACTTGCGCGCCATTGATTGATTGATTGCGCCTCCAAGGCCAGCCTTCTCAGCGGCTCCGTCGTCGATCGATCGATCTAGCCTCTGCACATCGGCCAATATCGTTCGAGACTCGGCACGGCGTTCCCATAACCATTCGAGCAGTCATACATCTTCATCCCCCAGACTTCATCATCGCTCACTCCGTCCTCCCCTCTCCCGCCACAGCCTCACCCGTCCCGGCCGTCTCGTCCTGCGAACTCCTATGCGCCAGCAAATTCGACGGCGTGACGGGCTCATGCGTGATCGCCGCATTCGCATTCAACTCCGTAACCTGTCGTTCTACCACGCATCTCGTCAGCCCTCCATCAGAATAACCAAGAGCCCAAGCCCGGGTGGACATCCCCCCCCCTCCATCAAGTGCACCTACCTAACTCCCTAATCCGCATCCTCAGCATCTGGTTCTCCCTCGCCATCATCTGCACCTCGGCCTGGTGCAGCGCGCCCTCGTCCCGTCCGCCGAGCCACCCCTCGCCCTCCGGCCGCGGACTCGCGTTGCGGCTGCTCGCGCCGCTGCGCCGCTGCAGGTCCGCGCGCGCGAGGTCGAAGGAGCTGCGCGGGCGCGGCGAGCGCGGCGTCGCGCTCTGCTGCGACGTCGAGTCGTCGATGGCGGACGCGGACGCGGATGCGGGGCCCGCCGACGCGGGCAGGCCGTGCGCGGTCTGCAGCGCGAGGAGCTGCGCCTGCTGCGTGCGGATCATCTGCAGCAGACGGTTCTGCGAGGCGTCAGTGTCTGTGCTGGGTATGGGGGAGGCCCGGAGGTC
>Ga0209512_1002713_pt1 | contig 18165 bp, 19 predicted proteins | sample frozenSSSSmetaG_FD_184142 | JGI IMG/M metagenome (GOLD analysis project Ga0209512, IMG submission 184142) | Glacier valley bacterial and archeal communities from Borup Fiord, Nunavut, Canada, to study Microbial Dark Matter (Phase II) -... | ecosystem: Environmental > Aquatic > Freshwater > Ice >... | reverse complement strand
AATATTCTGTGCTCCTCCATACGGGCCAGTTACTTCGTACTATCGGCCCAGTCTGTCTCGAAGAGTGCTGACCTGCCCTGACTGACTGCCACTGATTTGTTGACTGGGCATGACAAGGATTATAGCTAAGCTAAATAGGGTTAGGTTGATTGGACCATAGCCTCTCAGGAATCACAGTATGGAGCGAGGTCCCGAGATGTCCCAGGAACTGCGACACAACAAGGGCCTAAAGTACTATCTACTACTGTCAAAGTACTATTAAAGTAGTATAACTTCAATATCTACCGAGTATCTACAACGTAAGTAGGTACCTATTACTTACAGAGTATCGAGATGCTTGTTTGTTCGACTGTGGCGAGCATTGACTGACATACATATGGATGTATGTACATACATACATACATATACCTAGGTAACTTATGGCCTCCATACGCAATTCAAGGTTCACGGATATCGCTCTTGTCCTGGCCTTCATTGGATTCACGTCTCTGCCAATTCCAGTGGCTCAGATTGCATCTCGGCGCAGGACTGAGAGATCCAGCAGACCTGAGATGCAGACCTGAATTCGGGAGAAGAAAGCAGATGCAGATTCTGTTGCGAAAAGCTGTATGCGGAGCGGCCGACTTCTAGAGTAGAGGAGAGAGTACCTAATGCATGTGTGTGGGATCTGTGGAGATGCTTGACAAGGCTTCAGAAGCTCAGAGAAAGCATAAGGTATGCATACCTTACTATGGAGTAGGTGCTTACGAAGTAAGGCGTATGAAGTGACGAACAAGGCTCGATGATGCCGCGCGAGAGACCCCGATAATAATGGATCTTACGGAGTCCTCTAGACATTGCATTTCGAAATCCTCGGCAGCACATTTTTATACAGCGAACGGGTTCTGCGACGTGACGACGTCTGCTTTGGGGCCTTCTACGAAGTAATACTTCCAAAACATCGTCGACGCGGGTTGCCATGTTGGCCCATTATTACTGTATCTATTATTGTTGATGATGACCTGGTCAGGAAAGGCTATATATGAGATGCCGGGATCCGCTGCATGAGTCGATGCGCCGCATCCATGTATGTACTCAACACAGCTCAACGCGCTCCACGATTCAATCAATCTAGGACTCAAAAGTGTGACAAGGCAGGTTTTATAAGTGAGTGGCTTGTGCATGATTGGCAGGCAAGGACTGTCCTGTCGTCACTGTTGATGATGCGAATTACAGAGCAGCTGGTCCTCAGCATCGCTTTACACACCATCACGTCGTTCTCCTGGACTTGAAATAATACCTACATCCCTACATCGAAAGGAAGATCAATGCAACAGTTGTCTCCGCGATTTGATGCCGAAATAACGGTTACTGTAGTGATTTGATATATATCACTCCACCTTTCCATAATGTATTCCGCACATTAGTCTGTGCCTCTAGTTGAGGCTATATGATAGCCTGTCGAGGTACTACTATGGAGTAACACAGTGCACACTTGACACACAGCAAGTGGTGACGGATACTGCGTCACTTAGTACTACTTTCATTAGAGAGCATGCAGAGGAAAAAATAGGTGCTCTAGCCTCGTTGCTTCGTAGATGATGGTTCCTTCTCGTACAAACAATATGGAGTGAGTGCCGGAGAGAGCCTCACGGATATACATACTGTGTCGATATGCCAGTTGCCCCTGAGAATAAAGTCCTAACTTGTAAGGCAATAATGACAGGTTCACCTCTAACTTAATTGGACATTATCTCGTCCATTATACATACCTTATGCAACCCGTGTCCCTCAATTATTATTGTCTGTAAAGTGTATGTATCAAAGTGTATGTATGACGGATCTTCCATGCTATAGCAATAGCAACATCCTACTATCCATCTCCTCAGCGTCTGTGCAGTAGTAGTCCGATATGCTATTGGAGTCTATAGTACGATGTGCATGGAAGATTTGGAGACCAGCCGTGTTTTGCACGCGTTTGCTCTGTCTTCCTGAAAGTTCCTGAAAGTTCCCTTGGAGACGCAAAAATCTCCGCAATCCCCGCTTCGAAAACCTGGTTCATTCATACTGTGCCCCTTTTTTCAAGGGACCGCCCCTCGGCGGATGTTGCCATTGACTCGCCAAACTCCTGCAGTACAGATAGAACAATAATAATGGAGGCTCAAAGTTGTACTAGTACATACTTATGTATGAACAACGCCTATGTAGCTGTAGTATTCGCTTCATTTTTCCCTTCTGTCGGATGATGATCTTGTGTGCAGGATTACTGTACCATACATACTTCGTAGGAACCTATCATCACCGCATCAATTGGCCGGCGACTTTCCAGGTCATCATCAGCATATCCCGCAGGTCTGATTAATTGTCGCGGGCTGGATCCAATTATGTGCATTATCTAAGGCTTCCATGTTCAGCTCCTGTCAACCAAGGCTCTTCCAGCTGGGAGATCTCATGCAGGCTGTCCATAACGCGGCCCGATGGGGATCGCTCACATTCATCACGTCCAGCCACCACTCAACGTCATTCGCCACTCCTGTAACTGACTGCAATGGATCACGGACATGCATATCCGCGCTGCCGATGCTGGCACTGGAGAAGTATGTCCATATAAAACAGAACATTCTTGTTTGCGGCTCTGTCGGCGTAGAGTAGGCACCCAGGTACTCCACTGGCTGCTTGGAAGATCAACGCTCGAGTCCAAGTTGGTATGTACAGACATGTCTATGTACCTAGGTGTAGAGTATGTCCAGTGCTAATACGTCCGTCCAGTGCTAATATGTCCAGTGCTAATATGTCCAGTGCTAATATGTCCAGTGCTACTACACATCCGTACAACATAGCATGTACCTGTAGATAGGTACCTCGGTTACAAAGACGATGTGAAATGCGGGGAGTCTCCAGCCTTCCACTCACTACCTTTCCACAAGGCTGAGAAGATTGAACAAATTGAACATGGCAATATCATATCTGTACCCAGGTAGGTAGGCAGACAGAACAAAGAAAGACAGCATCAGGAACTCAGAATTTGCCCTTTCTTCTGGAGGCAGGCTCTCAGTATTCCTCCACTCCATGGCATCGGTATTGAGGAGTCTGCAGATTCGGGAGTACAGTAAGATACGGTACATGCATGCATGCATTCATTCATTTATTCATTCATTCAGTCATTTATTCATTCATTCATATATAGTTATCTCTCCATACCGGGTATCTGTACCTGCGGGCCTCGGACAGCTTGGCATCTCACCTACGCAGTCCGTTACGATACAAATCACGCACGCTCACGGAATTTTCAAACGCGAAACGCGAGAGCAGTAGTCGCGATTGACCACGACCACGACCACGACCGACCACGCACGACGCCAACGCGAACTCAACACGACTTTTCTTCAGGTCAGAAATCAATTTCGAGATGCATCTCCAAATCCCTGGCACACACTACTAACTAACTACTACCTAGGCACTATGTATGTAAGTGGATTTTCCACTGCCTCTGCCAAGGCTGTTTGTTATTCAGCCCACTCATTACATCTCATTCTTGCTCTGCCCGATCACTTCATTTGCTCCGTTACTCTATCTGAAAGTTGCAGTCCTTGCTGAGACTTACCCACATGAGCCTTCGTCGATCACCCTATGAGTAGGTATGGTATGTAGGTAGTCTACATAGCTCTGTGGCCCGCTTTAGCCCTCCCTTTAGCCCTTCCGGAACTTGGAAATGCAATAAAATGGATCATGATCTACGGCCCACGGCGGCTTCTCTATAATTGAGAGTAGAATACCTACCTAACTGCTTTGGATGCAGTATTCTACTAAGGTAGAGAGAGCATCATGCTTAGCCGAGAAAGCAGGTTAATGTCTGCCTCAGATTCGTCGGCTTGGTCCCCTTCCTTGTAGAGGGGGCTCGTCGGAATCTTCTGCTTGATCCAGAGCAAGAAGACACCTACCTAACTGCCTACCTAACTACCGTAAGACTTATTTTCCTTAAGTTTTTCATTTTCCAATTGCGCTTTCCGAACAACAAAGATCACGCATGAACTATCGAGTCCAGTGCGTTGTCTCTGTAGTAACTGATATTGAATTAATTCCGGTAGTCTCAGAATTCTCTCATCTGCAAGTGCGACCTTTCTTTGTTTTTCCACCATTTCAGAGCATCTCTTTGTCATCGTAGTGTCCAGATGCGGAAACATTGGGGATATCTCAATTATGGCTTCGAAGCCTCTTTGTCTCATCGTCGCTTGCGGTCGGGAGTTTGCGTGACCTCCCCCAATGGATAAAAGGCCCCAAAGAAATGTAAAAGGGCACTATTGCATCCTTATCCTACGATATCTTCATTGTTGTCACCGTTCAGCACATACTGCAGTATTCAATTCACTTATTTCCTCCGAGGCCGTCTTACAACCTGTCGAGTAGGGGATTCAGGCTTTTTACGCTGCGATACGTGTGTGCTAGAGGAGAACGCAACATAACTTGGTCCAAATCTTCATGCTGGGACCGGCGATTCACCTTTTTTGGGAAGAGATTAGAAGGGCTGCAGACACAAATCTTGAATATTGTGAGGCTGCGAAACCAGTCAGTCGCAGCGCTTGCGTTCAGTGTCTCAGTAGACAAAATGACTTCTCCGGCCCCTGACGAGGAGCCTCTTAGCAGGTATCACGACCAAAATCAACCCCCTATCAATCAGCGTCTGCAACAGATCTATAACTTCCTAGCGGACGAAGACATTTACCGCTGCTTCGACTTTACGGGCAGACTACACGAAATTCGAGCGTATATCCAAGATCTACAGACAGGAGCGCAGAAAGATGAAGAATACAAAACAGAGCTACTTGCCAGTATCAATGCTCAGATTACGGTCCACGAGCAGTGGAATAAGGAGGCGACGAAGACGGCGGAGTTTGAATTCAGTTCTCCGCTCTTGGAGCGCAATCCACGGCTCATGCCCCGCACCTGGAAGCCTATGCACCCATTGATTGATCTTGAGCTGGAAAATTTGGGAAAATGTGGCGAACCCAACTCGCTGACGGAAGCAAAGGTACACGTTACTCTGCAAGAAGAAACGGGAGAGAAGCCAAATGACGAGCCTGATCCATTTGAATATACGAAATTGGTTGCCAAATACAGGCAGCAGCAAGAAACGAAAGCAAAGCACATCAGGAAGCAATATGAGCATGGCGCAGCTCTTGATTTCAATCCACTACCAGCCAATTTCAAAGGTCCATGGGTTCCTCCATCTACTGACGGCCTAGTGGAAGAGTGGAGGGTAACACAACAGAGACTCGACAAACTTTTCGACGATCTAGTGGAAGCACACAGCGACGCGCCACGGTCTCCTCTCACCGAAGTCGTCAATATCATAAACATGAATGTTCGAGGTCCTGAGATGGTTCCAAGATCAGAGTTTGTAAAGGCAGTGGATTTAACTGGTGACGACATTAATAAGCTTTCCATTCTTGCGCGAAAATCGACAGTGCATACAGACACTTCGCAACTCGATGGCCCTCGAGCCAACTTCTGCAATCGTGTCGTAGGTCTTATGGATGACCACGCGTTCTGGCCTCGCGGAGTCGACACCCCGATGAAGATAGATAACCTTTTTGAACGTGTTGAGAAAATAGGAGAATTGGGTTTGCAACATAGACAAATGATTGCATTACTGAAAATTATGGCAGAAGATCGCAGGATCAGGTGAGTTCCCTTCTCGCGTGTTTTTGGATAGGTGTTGATGGCAAATAGATTCGAGGATTCTGTGGTCCGACGGCCGTTGCCAACGTCACATCCCGAGGACGATCTACTTGATGATATGTCCACAAGCGATTGGATGACTATTGCTGAGCGTGCTGTGTTGTACTTTTTGAGGTTGTCATACCATGTAGATAATCACAAGGAAGAGAGTTATATGAAGAGAGTTATAGTTGAGCATGCGAGGGATCTCCGCCAAAGAGTTCGAACCTGGGAAGTCGACGTCGACAATAATACGCGCGGTATTTCTCTCAACCTCTTGGATATGGCCCGCCGCCTCGCGGACGCTAAGCAACTCAGAGGAGTACTGGATGATGCCATGGCCGTGAAGCTCCTCCAGGGACAAATAGCAGAGGAGAGTAACAACAACTGGGAGGTTCGAGCGACTCCAGAGACCATCTGGGGCTGGGCCCGAGACCGCAATAACAACATTGGGCAACGCTTCGGGGTCAAGAAATGGTCGCCGAGGGTGCAACTCGCTGACTACCACCAGAAACACGCACAGTGGGTGGTCAGACGACAGCGCCGTCTGCAACAGCTACACCGTACAACATCACGTAATGTCCGTGATGTGGCAGATAAGGTCGTGTCCAAGTCGTCAAAAGAGTCTCATCATGTCCAAGCAGGAAGCTCTTTCTTCCCACTTGGTGAGACGCTGTTCCAGGAGATAGCTATGAGCAGACGTATTACGCGGTTCCTGCGTAAAGGTACGTGCCCCTAATTTGATACACCGAATTCTTCCTAACTGATGATCTACAGAGGAAGTCAAGACCTTCGAATGGATAAAGGTCTCCGAGAAAGCTGAGGATGTACCGATGACAACGGAAATCGAGACTGCTTCAAGTGAGATCGCTCCAACGACTACGACGGCAAAGACTACACCCGAAATGCCTGAGAGACCAGTGGAGGATATGGAGGAGGTGGAGGAGGAGGAAGCCCGAATCGACTGAGAGTGGCTTGACCGAGAAGACGGAGAAGCAATGCGCGGGACATGATTACTATATCGGAGTTTGGGAGATCGTGTGGCAATGTGGTTTCGAAAGCCCGCTTCTTCTTAAATGTTTGGAAAATGAGGCGAATTTGGTAATGCATCTCCATACTGTCCATCATTAGAGTTGTTCTGCTTTTAGTCACATCTGCAATCGGCGTCTGTTCATAAACATTTCATTATAATGCTCGAGAATTGATGACTTAGCCGTATAAAGATTCCCTCAGATTAGTATGTGGAACGAGCATATGCAATAAAACCTGGATCGTCTACTTATATAGATGCTTCGGAGGTATCAGACTCTTATGGCATGTATTTGATACAGGACACAAGTTGTTCTCATCCGATGCAAGCATTGTGGCAAACTGTTCATTTAGGCATAGCTACTTTATAAGCGCTCCTCAAATGCAAGCCCCATGTCAAACATAAAGATTCCCCAACGCATCACCGCGCCAACGCAGACACCTAATATCTCTTTCCCTCGCGAAGAACATCACCAAATTCCTCCAATGGAGATCTGATGAGCTTGGTCTCCTTCCACAAATCCGGGGTCAAGTAGCCGTAGGTGTTGCCAACAGCGACGAAAGTAGCCTTGAGAGTGTTCTCAAGGGTCTTGGTGGAACCAGCGGAAGAAGTGTAGATGTCCTCAACACCAGCGAGCTGGAGAAGACGCTTGACAGCTGGGGAGGCGACGAGACCGGTACCGCGGGGAGCTGGGATAAGTCTGACGGAGACGGAACCGCACTTTCCGGATTCTTTGGTTGGGAGAGAGTGAGGAGCACCAAGGTTGGTTCCCCAGTATCCGCGACGGACTGGGATAACGGAGAGCTTGGCAATGATGATGGCGGCGCGGATGGCGGTTGCGACTTCCTTGGAGGTCTTGATGCCGAGACCGACGTGTCCCTCAGAGTCACCGATGATGACAATGGCCTTGAAACGGGTACGCTGACCAGCGCGGGTCTGCTTCTGGACTGGCTTGATCTATAACACAATGGCATATTAGCTTCCAAAATCTAACTGTCGCATATGCAATTTCCACGGAATTTTCTTTGGCTGACCTTCATAACCTCGTCCTTGAGCTTTGGCAGGAAGAAGTCGACAATCTGGTACTCCTTGATTGGGAGAGAGTGGAGGTAGATCTCCTCCATGGACTTGATCTTTCCAGCCTTGACGAGACGGCCGAGCTTGGTAACTGGCTGCCACTCCTTCTCCTCGCTCTTTCCGGCGCCACGGCGAGCTCCACGACGTCCACGTCCTCTGTCACCACGGCCACGGTCTCCTCCACGATCTGCAACAAAAGATGGTGAGTTTAAGACTTTCCATCGCTCGATTGCGCCCTGGACTTACCACCGCGGGATCCGAAACCACCGCCACGAGCTGCTGCTCCGCCTCTTGGTGCGTCGGCCATGTTGATTGATTTGGTGCGAAGGGGTTGTCGATGGTTGGGTGAAGATGCGCGTTCGTACGTCGTGGAGGTCTTTTCGATGTTCTCTCGAGTGTGGGATTTTTTTTAGAACTTTTAGCGAAACCCTAGGGTGGTTGCACCAATAATACGCGGGATCTTATCGGCCGCGGCTATCAGTCCGCGTCGCAGTCGCAGTGCTCATCAAATTTACAGACTCCAGAGCCGCGAAACACTTGGAAAAAGAACAATTCACAGCATAAGGGCGGAATTGATGTACTTTTCAGTAAAAAGTCTCAGTCAGCAAACGAACACATGGTATATATTGGGATCATCACAAATTAAGAGAGGAATGCTATTGTTATCCTGCCTGCCTGCCATATAACGGCGAGATAGTACAACCATTTGAATCCATTTGAATCCATCGAATCCATCGAATCCATCGAATACACACTCTCTATCATCACAAGAACCGAACCATATGTTGCATCGCAAGAGGCAAGGTGAGGGGTTTGTACATATCACGCTTTTATCACTTATTCCGGTTTTTCGATCAAGGCATCGGAAGATTTGACACGCTGAGCCCATTCACTGCAAACTTCGTTAGCATTACACACGAGAGACGAGAGGTATTTCATGGGCATCTCACGTCCAACTTCCATCGTATATGCGCCGGCTTTTCTCATCGCCATATCCGGCTTCCCCAAGAGCAGCATCGATGACCGCCGCAGTAACACCAGATCCACAGCTGCTGATGATTGGTTTCTCCGGATCGATGCCTTTGGCTGCAAACACCTTTCGAAGCTCGTCCCTTGGTAAGAAGGCTTTTGTATTTGGATCCAGCACGTCGCCCATGGGCACATTGATTGATCCAGGCATATGTCCGGAAGATAATCCAGGCCTTGGTTCAGGTTCCTTGCCGGACCAGCGTCCGTGTGACCTTGCATCCAGTATCTGGATTCCCTCGGCGCCTTCCATGTTGTAGTCCAGGGCAGCCTCTTTCACTTGCTCAAACTCGGCGACTTTGGACTCGTCAAGTTCTGGAATCTGATATGGACAGCATTCCACGCTGTAGAATTCGCCAGACTCGGTGGGATAACCTTCCTCCACCCAGAGTTTGAAGTTGTTCAAAACATGGACTTGATTGTGCCCAAATACTTTGAGAGTCCATGCCACACGAGGTGCGCTGAATATGCCAAGCTCTTTTGTATCGTAAACCACAATAACGTCATCTGGATGTATGCCAAGCTCGCTCATGGCGGCAGCGAAGCCTTGAGGAGACGGAAGCATGTGCGGATATGGACTATGACGGTCCACGACCTTGTCAAGGTCGAAAAAGCGTGCGTTTGGGATGCGCTGTTCTCTGAAAGTATCGATACCTTTCCGACCATCATTTGGGAGAAACCATGCTGCAGATAAGGGTATTGTTCGAGATGAAGTCAAGAGGTGGGTGGGTGAATTCTCCTTTAATGCCTCGTCCAGCTCCTTGGGCGTGACAAGATAAGAGGTGAACGATCTTGCAGAGGCCATCTTGAGGAAGGACGATGCTGAGAGTGCATGTCTGGAGCTCGGAGCTCCAATACAAGCACGAATCGTGGTTCGGAACATTGTGTATGGTGCCAGGACGGAGGTTGCGTGATGCTCAAGGAAACATGTGAAGGAGCTTGACGTTGAGATAGGAACCTTGTTCAGATTGTCATGAATATATGCGACGGATGTGTAGCTATATATCCTCGACAGCCAGCAGGCAATCTCAGTTGAATAATACCTAACTCCGTAATGTGATTTGAATGACCTCAGACGTCACCAGATAGAAAGTGGGGTTTGAAGTTCACAGGCGACTCACAGCTGTTGAGTGTAGTAGACTAGAGACTCCTGTATACGGTAGACTAAGATAGTAGGTAGGTACATAGGTACATGTTCGAAGACTGTTACGAAAGTACAGCACCAATGGCGTATTGTATGTACAGATGTGCAACCCTGCAAACCTTATCTCAGGGATAAGGTTCGCTTCAGCCAATTCATTGTGATGCGATGCGATCAACACAGGATCACACGGAAAACTCCACGAAGACGGAGGGCACATCGTAGTCACTACCGACATACCGAGTGGGACACAATCACCTCGAAAACAAGTCATCAACCCAGCAACTCATCATCAAGTCGCCGAGGCCGACGCCGAGGGGCTGGAGTCTGGAGATATCGGATTTGAGCGCATACATCGCGCAAGTATGAAGGTCACTATCAGGAAATGGAACGCCGTGGCTACCTGGAGATGGGATATCCCGGACGACGATGTTTGCGGTATCTGTCAAGTCCACTTTGATGGCACATGTCCGGCTTGCAAATACCCAGGAGATGACTGTAGTTTGCGTGAGTTCTTCCATCATTTTCGAAGCGCGCTCAATGTTGGCCGGGAGATGTTTGCTGACCACAACACGGTCTGCAGTGTCTGGGAAGTGCGGACACAACTTCCACATGGTGAGTAGATGACATCCTCTCAGCTAGATAGCTCTGACTGACTCATGGCCAGCATTGCATTGTTGAGTGGATCAAGCAGGACTCTTCGAAGGGACAATGTCCAATGTGCAGACAAAGTAAGCCCGCCCTGGATTACCTCACCAGAGCCCTCTTAACTTCGCGGGATCTTTCTAACAATGACTTGACAGAATTTGAATGGACCGAAACTCCTGCGACTGAGGGCCAGGAAGCCGAAACCAGCACTGCAACAGCATGATTACGACCGCTTCCTTCGCTCAATATCCAAGTTCCAGATGGGACATGATCACAGGCACCGTCTCAGTATGGCATACATGAACCCTCTGCGAGGAACTATTCAATACGAAATCAGAAAGGAGTTCGGTGGATTGCTGCCAATTTGCGGCTGGCTTTTAGCCTTTTATACCACGGCATAATGTATTCAAACCCTCCGTCCTACTTTTGAGCACATCGAAAATTGTTACCCACAACTTTTGACAACCGCGACTCTGAAAACGCGATATCACGTGAAGATAAGAATCGCGATAGGCCTCAACCCCAGGTCCACGACTCTTCGACTCCAACACTTAAGGTACCTGGCTCATGCTTAGCTTTACCATCAATCTTTAGCTGGCTTCCAAACCACAATGTCGTCTTCGCCATCTCAGTCCCTGCCTCCGGGTAAAGATCCTCCAGACAACTTTAGTATCTCCAGCCCTGTTACCTCACCACGCCTGCCATCTGCCAGTCTACAACCGGAGCCGCACGAGGAAGAACAACAAGAGACGAGTACTATGCCGCGACGTTTGTTTAGTCCTTTCTTCACCCTTATTGATGATGCTACAAACTCCAGTACTCACCATCCTGTCCATGTGCAATACATCTTCTCGGACGATGAGCAAGACCCGTTGACTTCGGCATGCCTCGCTTCCATCCCTGGCCCTTCCTCGCAGTCCAGTTCTGGCCTGACTGCCCGCTCTGTTTCATCGAGTATCACTTCATCACGAGAGCAGCCTTCAAGGTCTCAGAGGCTGTCTAGCAGGGGCGACCAAGAACCTGAACACCGAACCATCCTTCTCGATTTGGACGAGACGGGCACTTCTGTCATGTCCGCACACAGTCTTTCATCATCATGGCAGATATTATCGACAAGTTTGACAGCGGCTCCTACGTGGGAGACAAGCCCCACGGGCGATAAGGATGCTGTGCCGGCAAGGCTCATGCTGAGGATTGAAGGGATACAAGGGAATGATGGGAGAAAAGAGTCTGACAAGGCTGTGGGAAGATCGAAAGAGCATGATCGAGATGTTGGGCCGGAAGACTTCCAAGCACTTGTGGACGATTTCGAGAAGAGGATGAACATATTGAGGACAGTGGTGGAGGCGGGAGATAAGAGATTTGGAGTTGAAATTGCAGAAGAGGGCGGAGAAGATGAGGGAGATGGGCATATGGATGGAATAGAGGAGTGATCAGGTCTCATAGGAATGGGGAGTTAAGGAGGGTTGCTCTTCAGCATCGGTGGCGCATTGCGACGGTGTAGGAGTACTGTCACGGCCTAGCGAGATACACACATTATCCCATAGATGATGCAACGAGGCATCTACGAGATCGTTGCAGACACAGCAATCGAAGAAGACCAATTAATACTGTAACATTTCGAAATCCTCAGTATGTAATCCCCTCGCAAAAGCAGCCGTTGTGCCTTGGAAGTAGTCGTTGCCTCGAGATATGGCAAGCCCACAATGTCTGTCCAAAATAGCCTGGATACGAAGTTTGATTACAAATGAAGGACCACAGAGATTATACTCGAAAAAGCCCAGATTAGACTCTATATGCACTAAATTTCGCTTCAGGAGTGAAAGCGTTGGCAGACGACCATGGGCCCGCTTTATCCAGGTGATTTGGCCAAATACTGTGCCAGTGTCCAACGCTTTTTCCGCCAGAAAGTAAGGCTCAGACAGTAAAGGAAAACGAGCAGGTATCAGTACAATTAATAACATAAGGAAGAATCCTCTGCAGAGAGGCATAGCTCGACAACAAACGCCGTTTATGCAAGCAAGTAAAGTCCCCAAATCAAACGCGCTGTACAGTAATATCCTCTCCCGTGTGTCTGCTCCAAGGCTCTTCTCAACCATTCCACGGTAGACCCTTTGCGGCCCTGGCAGCTCTGACAGCATTGATCCATGCTTCTGCAGGCGTGACCGCTGCATCGGCGGACCGAGGAAGGCCTGCAACGACTGGAAGGCCATGGACATTGAAGAGTATTTCTCTCTTCGCCGCCGTCGTCTTCGCCGGTGCAGCTGGCTTGTTGACGACTTGAGTGATGACAACAACGATAACAATAACGATGATAATAAGGACTGTGGCCAGTTAGAACGGTGAATTGTCTCAACACAGTGACGGGGATGTATACCAACAATGCCCAAGCAGTACCACTTCTTGCGGTTACGCGCACGTGCACTCTTAATAGCAACACCAATCTGCTCAGTTCCCTTGTCGAGATTATCCTGGACTTCCTCGCCCTTTTGCTCGATCACAGCGACTGCGTCCTCTTGTTGAACAACCAAAGCTTCCATATCCTGGAAGAGCTGGGCAAGCTCAATCATCTGACCCTCAATCTTTTGGATCGCGGCGTGACGATTCTCGACGGCGTTAAGAGCCTGGCGCGACTGGCCTCTGCGGTCGCTCTGAAGGAGAGCCTGGCTAAAGACTTGCTGGCTGGACGTATCCTCGACGGCTTCGCGGACTTCGGCTTCTGAGGCCTCTGGCCTAACAATTCTGTACTGTCTCGCCATCTGGGTCTGCAACTTCTTACGGTAGTCGCTTTCAACGTTCTGATACTGATTGATGGCAGCCTTGAGCTTACGGTCCACCTTGCCGAGTTGCGGTGCATTCTTTGGGCTTCCGGAGTCTGGCTGCTGCTTGAGGGTCTTGATACGGGCGGCGAAGCTGCGATACATGGTCATCGTCTCTGAGCTCATCGCGTCGAGCTGTCTGTTGGTGGCGCTCTGTTGGCTGGAATCTGGGTCATCGAGAGCACGCTGCTGGAACATTTTGATATTCTCCAAGTTGCGCTCAATGACATCAATGCCCTTATCAATATCGCGGCATTCATTCAGGATAGCATTTGGGTCCTGTTGGCGGCCAAATTGCTGACCGTTCTGTGCCAGAGGCTCCAGTTCGACGTTTTGTCCTGGTAGGAGGTTAGTTGTGGTACGAAGCACACCGCTTCAGTCAACTCACCACCGTAACTATCCCGACCCACGGCTGGGCCATATCGATTGTTTCCGCCATAGCTTGACTGCTCTGTCGGATATGGAGGAGCTTGACCATATCCTCCGGATCCGCCATAGCCCCCAGACGGTGCAGCATCCCGCTGGTCGTAGGGGTTCGACTTGCCGTAACTATGCGAGATAAAATCAGCGCAATGCCCCAAAGGACAGTAGGCCCATCTCTGAATCGCGCAAGAGGACGTGGAGAAGCAACGTCTTGGTGTTGACGCTGTGTTCGAATGGAAAATACTAACCCGCCGTACTGCGCCATGGTTGTTAGTTAAATGTTCGTAATACAACTGAAGTAAGAGCGACAAGCAGGAGGAAGGGATGAGTTCTGGATGTCGTAAATGGTGCAAGTAGTGTTGTGGGAAAGAAGTGAACTTACACTCATTTTGAATCCAGGTACACGATAATGACCCCTAACTTAGCTGCCGGGTTGACAGACCAGACTCAATCAGAGGATCAGAGTCTTGTCAGGCCGGTATCTAGGTAGGTATGAAGATTGTAATTGCGCGACTGAGCAACGAATACTCAATTGATGCCTTGAAAGTATTTGGTAGGATGCGAAAGGTGATGAATGACAGAGGTTCTAGATAGGAAGAGGATCGAGGAGGAGATGAAGTAGCGGTAGTGGAGTAGTAGAAGAGTCTGGCGTAAATTGTTGCGGCTGTGCTGCACCAGCTTTAGGTAGGTACCTAGGTACCTAGGTACAGTAAGACTGGGGCCAGACAGGGTGAGTGTCAGGCTAAGCAGTTCATGGCCAAATTCACGGGGAATGTGTGTGTGCTAAACCGCGACTTTCGAATAGTCGTCTGTTCCCCTGATTACTACTTCGTAGGCCTTCACAGGTACCTAGATACCTATGTATTCGATGGTAAAGTTTCCATCTAGTAGTGACTAGTCGCCCCCTTTCTGCCAGCGTTTTAACACAGACTTGAAACAGTTGAATAATAAATACTAAGAGCTCAAAATCCTCTGTCACAGCAGAGTTGTGCCAAGGCACGAAATGCTATTATGGTCTTTCGAGATATGTACATACATACATACATATCAAAGTTCGGCTGAGCCCTCAAGCCTTGTCATTCTTCCAGCCACCTCTCGTACTGGACCTTCACGCGATCGACAATGCTCCTCGCCACTCAGCCCTCGCTCTAATAATGGCATTCACAGTGGTTGCGTACGACGTTGTTCATCGCCACCGTATCCGTCCGACCATCTCACCACAGCATTGCCACAGCATTGCACGAGGCTCATGTCCTGTCAGACTCAAGAAATAGAAAGATTATTGTAAGCTACATTATTAGCGTTGGTTGCTGCAAAATGGTAAGGTCTGAGGTGGTGTACAGACTCAATAGTGCAGGCCAACCAATTATTGGACCAACAACGTCAGCAGCGAGGCTCGAGGCTTCCGCTTTCTATGCAGTGTGATTGAACACTGCATCCTTCTGCTGATGATACATTGTGTCTATCTTTCAATGCCAAGAGACGCGACAGACATTCAGTTAAGAAGGTTTATTAAATATTGCTAGGTTCCGTCTAATGCTTAAAACAAAGGACCTTGTGGCCATGGCCATACCACCTCAGAGTGGGAGATAGCTTTGATCTCCCGCCAAAGTTCAAGACAACCCAAATAAGAACGCCCCATGCTGAGAAGTTGGCAACGATTGCGATGCTTCTCGGGTAGTTCGCGAAAACCGTGTGATACAGACAGATCCTACTGATATTCCTCGTTCCATCGTTCTCGGAGTCAAGCATTGACCCAGCCGAGACCACCGACCCACTGCCTCCGTCCTGCGCACGTCAAGCATTGTCGCTGTTGGCCCAAATTCGACACGGCACATTGATGGCAGACCGGCTTCCGACATTGGGAGCAAGAAAAGTCCGAGGAGCCTCCATATACATCGACATCGATATCAAGGTCCATGGCATCGCCGTCGCCATCACCATTGATCAGAACAGCATCACAGTCATCACAGCGCGTTTCTTGAAGAGTTATTGGGATTGAAAGAGACGACTCCGATATGTTGCTCGAATCATGGCTAGTTGACCGGGCTGGAAGTGCCCAGAACGAGTGTAATGACGCTTGCTGTGCTTGTATATTTCCGCAAGTTGGCGTAATGGGAGTATTTGAATGCACAGGAACTGGCTGTGGGTGCCTTTGCGCTTCGAAGAGCATATTGAGCGTATTCTCTGTAATACAAGTTAGCCGGCGCGAACGTAGACGTCTGGGTACCAGAGGGCTGGTGCAAGGGAGTCCTTACTATGAATCATGTCTTCCGAAGGTCGGTTGTCGCGTACCCTCTTCCGAGTTCTGCTGGACAGATGCAGAGGAGTGACTTGGTGCGTGAATTGGGATGTATATGGAGTGGCCGACGATTGAGGTGGACTTGAAAACATTGAGCCACTACAGTTTGAGATCTCAGAGTCGGAGCGTTTGCGTTTAAGCTGCATGGTGGAGAGTAGGTAATGTCTAATGGAGTATTTGGAGATGAGAGGTATTCTGCTGTATAGTTAAATGATTTGTTCGCAACTGTAGCTTGAAGTGGTTGAAGAATTGGAGAATTGAAGAGATGAAGACGAGCTCAATGGGAGGCTGGAGGAAGCTGGGGAACGGAAGGACCGCGTAAAGTGGTGCAATTGCGACGCGACAAGACTAGCACTAAAAGGGCAGATATGGGACCGGAGCCTTATCGATCGGTTATCGTTGATCTTGACCCACAGTCCACACTCGTGCCACTGTGAGAGCCTCGTCGTCTGAGCTCTCTGTATCCCGTACGAATAACAAAACATCTATGGAATTGGAATGAGCTGTGGGACATAGATATCTATTGCTACGAACTGTCTTGCCTTCTTCGAAGAACTATACGGTAAAACTCAGAAGAATCCTCAGAATCATGTCCGCCAGAGCTGCAACCCATGCGGGCACCTGGTATTCTTCAAGACCTGACATACTTTCGAATGAGCTGGATGGATGGCTCTCTCAGGTTCCTGACAGTATTGACGGTCAGAACCTGCCTATTCCAGGGGCTAGAATAATCATTGCACCGTGAGTGTTGAGGTTGACATATGAGAAATGAGCATGCGCATTCTAACCCAGATTCAGTCATGCGGGCTATTCATACTCTGGACCAGCTGCTGCGTGGGCATATAAATCGCTCGATCTTTCGAAAGCGAAACGCATCTTTCTGCTGGGTCCATCACATACGCTCTATCTGTCTGGTTGTGCGATATCGTCGCAAGCATATTATGCCACACCAGTGGGCGACCTCAAGCTAGACCAATCTACCATAAAAGAGCTTCAAGCGACGAAGAAGTTTGATGCATGGAGGCCGCAATCCGAGGAAGATGAGCACAGTCTGGAGATGCATCTTCCATATATCTATAAGGTCCTGACGAAGGCCTTCAAGTCTGCAGACGAATTCCCCTTGCTCATCCCAGTTCTCGTCGGTGCCACGTCGGCAGCAACTGAGCGTGCCTATGCCCAGATTTTCGCACCATATCTTGCAGATCCAACGTCGGTTTTTATAGTGAGCTCTGATTTCTGTCATTGGGGCGAAAGGTTCCAGTACACATACTACCTCCCCGCTGCGCCTTTGGCGAATACAGCTGGTTACAATCTCAGCCGAGTAGGCAAAACTCCAACAGATCCTCCAATCTATGAAAGCATAGGTCGACTAGACAAGCTAGCCATGGATGCAATTGAGCAGGGGGCGCACCAAGGCTTCTTAGATAATTTGAAAGAGACTGGCAATACTGTCTGTGGTCGCCATCCCATCGGAGTGGTCATGGCGGCGCTCGAAATAATCAAGAAAGAAGGAAAGATTTCTGGGGAGACAGATGGCCAGTTCAAATTTCTCCGGTATGAGCGCAGCAATGATGTGAAGATCATCAAAGACTCCTCCGTCAGTTATGCATCTGCAGTAGCAGTCCTGTAATGACTAAAGAGAATTAGCGTGCGGAAGATATCTGAAATGAAGCATTGAAATATCAGAATCCACCTTGTCATCGTGAGTGATTTTTTTGACACTGAACCCAGAGTATGCGAACAACAACGATGCACGAACAACAACTATGCACGCTCGACTGTAGAGTTTGGCATCCGTATGACAACATCTAATCGTTGGTTTTCCACAAACTCTACTCGGGTAGAGTTGGTCCGACCAAGCTGAACGACACAACTAAGTTTGAACCATCCCGGAAGATACCGTTTGTACTGTAAAATATATGGTGTCGCAATCCATGACAATGCAATTGTAAATGAATGAATGATTGACAGAACGATGCCACCGTCACTTAACGACGACGCT
>Ga0209512_1002711_pt1:10000-18172 | contig 18172 bp, 9 predicted proteins | sample frozenSSSSmetaG_FD_184142 | JGI IMG/M metagenome (GOLD analysis project Ga0209512, IMG submission 184142) | Glacier valley bacterial and archeal communities from Borup Fiord, Nunavut, Canada, to study Microbial Dark Matter (Phase II) -... | ecosystem: Environmental > Aquatic >... | reverse complement strand
CTACCCGACCGTGCTGCTGCTGGTGGCCGAGTTGCTACGCCGCTACGCCCGCGTGTCGCCCGATCTGACCCGCAAGTTTGTACACGTCGGCGCGGGGATGTGGACGTGGGGGGCGTTGGCCCTGTTCGAGTCTCCCTGGTGGCGGGTGGTGCCGTTTACGGCCTTCATCCTGATCAACTACCTGAACTACCGTACCCGGCTGGTGCGTTCGGTCGAAACGGGTGGGGCGGGAACGGTCTGGTTTGCGCTCTCCTGCGCCTTGCTATTCTTGATCCTGGCCGGGAGTAGCCAGCCAACCACATATGTCGTGTTTGTCGGGCTGATGGCAATGACCTGGGGCGACGCGGCTGCTGCTCTGATAGGCCAACCGCTAGGGCGGCACCCCTACCACGTCTACCCGGCTGGGCGAGCGGGCGGACGCAGCGTAGAAGGCTCAGCGGCGATGCTGCTGGTTAGCGCGGTGGCGATCTCGCTCACCCTGTTCTACCTCAACGCCAACTACTTCGGCAGCAGCTTTGCCACCGCCACTCTGCTAGCCTTTGCTCTGCTGCTAGCGGTATGTGCCACGCTGATCGAGGCGGTTACGGCTCATGGCCTGGACAATATGACCGTACCGCTGCTAACCAGCGGCCTCGGCTGGCTGCTGCTAAGCTACCCAGAGGTGGGCTGGCGGCTGGCACTGGGGCTGGCAGTCAGCGGTGCCATCGGCTTGTTCTCCTACCGACAGCGCAGCCTGAGCTTGAGCGGCGTGTTGGGTGCAGTAGTGACGGGTAGCAGCATCTTTGCCTTTGGCGGCTGGTCGTGGGGTCTCCTGCTGATCGTCTTCTTTGTCACCGCTACCCTGCTCTCGCACTACCGCAAGCGCGATAAGGAGCAGCTTGAGACGGAGAAGTTCGACAAGGGTGGCACAAGAGATTGGGGACAGGCGATTGCGAACGGGGGGGTAGCGGTGGCCTTTGCTCTCGTCCACCTGCTCGACCCGCGCCCGCTCTGGCTGGCCGCCTTCGTTGCGGCTCTGGCAACGGTCAACGCTGACACCTGGGCGACGGAGTTGGGGATACTGAGCAAGCGACCACCGCGCTCGATCACCACTGGCAAGCTGGTAACGGCGGGGACCAGCGGCGGGGTGACGGCCCTGGGGACAGGGGCGGCGGCAGCGGGCGGCCTGTTGATCGGCCTAGCGATGCTACTGATGCTGTTGGTGCATGGCCTATTTCAGCCACAGGGACTTAGCATCAGTCAACTAGCGGCCCTGCCACTCGTCGCGCTGGTTGGTGGGCTAGCTGGGGCGATGTTCGACAGCCTGCTGGGGGCAACGATGCAGGTGATGTACTACGCGCCCGGCGACGAGAAGGAGACGGAGAAGCGGATCGCTGGCGACGGTACGCCAAACACCTACCGACGCGGCTTGCGTTGGCTGAACAACGACGCAGTAAATGCGATCAGCAGCATAGTGGGGGCAATAGTGGGGGCAGCAGTGTTTAGCCTCTGGTTAGCGGTCAGCGCGCTCTTTCGCGGCCTCAGCACTGCGGTCAGCTTGGGGCGGCGGTTTACGATCACAGGTGATACGCAGGTGCGGGCGGTTGCCCAGCCGCTAACCAGATGAGTAACCAACGACAGCTGCGCTGGCGCGGCTAACGTGCTGAGCGCACAAGCTGGCTCGCGACCTGTTACTTACAAGAAAGATTGTACAATGGCTCTGCTAATTGACATTGCCACCTCTAGTTCCCTATACTTAGCGGTGAACGAGGCTAATGGTACAGCAACCACAGTGGGGTGGCCGGAGGAGAACAAAGCAGATGGAAGTTTATGATAGCATCCTTGATGTAATCGGCAACACGCCGATGGTGCGGGTGCCGAAGCTAAACCGCGGCTCGAGGCCAACGATCCTGGCGAAGGTGGAGGGCTTTAATCCTGGTGGTAGCATTAAGGATCGGATTGGTCTGGCGATGATCGAGGATGCTGAGCAGCGCGGCCTCTTGAAGCGCGGTGGCACGATCATCGAGCCAACTAGCGGCAACACTGGCGCGGGGCTGGCTATCGTCGCAGCGATCAAAGGCTACAAATCTATCTTTGTAATGGCCGACAAGCAGAGTACCGATAAGGTGAACGTCCTCAAAGCATTTGGGGCTGAGGTAGTGATTACCCCCACTGCCGTGCCACATGGTTCGCCGCAGAGCTATACCAGCGTGGCAAAACGGCTGTCGGAGGAGATACCAGGGGCGTTCCTGCCCGACCAGTACTACAACATGAACAACCCAGAGGCACACTATGCCACTACTGGCCCCGAAATCTGGCGGCAGACGGACGGCAGGGTTGATGTGCTGGTTGCTAGCGTTGGCACGGGAGGGACGATCACTGGGGTGGCCCGCTACCTTAAGGAGCAGAACCCCGACATCCTGATCGTCGGGGCCGACCCGGAGGGTTCGATCTACACTAGCGGCATTCAGCAGCCCAAGACCTACAAGCAGGAAGGGATCGGGCAGGACTTCTACCCTGCCACTCTGGATCGCAGCCTGGTAGACGAATGGATCATGGTCACAGACAAGGATGCCTTCAATATGGCTCGGCGCATCACCCGCGAGGAGGGTATCCTTGTCGGGGAGTCGTGTGGCACCGCAATGTGGGCAGCGTTGGAGGTCGCCAAGCGATTTGGTGAGGATAAGTTGATAGTGGTCATCCTGCCTGATACCGGGCGCAACTACCTGAGCAAGCTCTACAATGATGCCTGGATGCGCGAGAACGGTCTACTGGATCGCTATCCAATACAGGCGCACGTGGCAGACCTGATGGTAGAACACACCACCCTGCCACCCCTGATCAGCGTATGTAGCGCGGCCAGCGTGCGCGAGGCGGTTGAGGTGATGCACAAGTACGAGATCAGCCAGATGCCAGTGATCGCTATGCCCGCTGACGAGCAGCACAGCAGCGGCCACCAGCATGGCGGGCAGGTGGGCATTGGCCCCCAAGACAAGCTGATCGGCAGCATCCAGGAGAAGACACTGCTAGAGAGCATCTTCCGCGACCCGGCCAACCTGAACACAGCGGTAGAAAAGTGGATGGAGGCACCCTTCCCGATAGTCTCCTCCGACGAAGACATAGACCGCGTGCTGCCAATGCTGCTCAACGGCACCTCGACCGTGCTGGTAGAGGAGGGCGGCAGGCCAACAGCGATCATCACCCGCACCGACCTGCTAGAGTACGTAGTCAACAGCAAGGGCGCGCCGTGGCAGCGGTAGCTTGCAAGATGATCGGGGCTACTGGCTGCGGCTGGTGGCCCTTTTTCGTACGTGCGCTTTAGACAAAGGCGAACAGCATTGCCAGCACCTGGGCGAAGAATAGGGACTGCCACCACGCGCCAGCCCATACGTTGCCAGTGGCGCGGTAGAGCCAGGCGGTAAAGAACTGGGCGATAATAAAGAGGATCGCTAGCACTGGCAGGGCGAGGGTGAGGAAGAACAGGTCACTACTGGTGAGGATGGCGACCAGCAGAGCCGCAAGGATCAGCAGCTTACTGAGCAGGCCGCCGAGCAGCCCAACTCCCCAGCGGCGGTTCTGCTGCCAGCCGCGCCAGATCGCCTCATCTACGCTGAAATAGGGGAAGAACAGGAGGGCAAGAGCCAGCATGATCGGTAGGCGGTAGAGGTTGTGTTCGTCGAAGGTGAGGCGAAAGAGGCTGAAGCTGGTGGCAAGGCCGAGGGTGAGGTACCAGACCAGCCAGATCAGGCCGCCGACCAGTAGCCCGCCACCCACCCCGTTGAGGTCGAAGGTAGGCAAGCTGGTAGGGTTGAGGCCGCGGATCGCCAGCCAGCAGACCACGCCGACGACCAGGAAGTAAAGAGCAAGGAAGGGAGTGAGGCTGACGCTGAGGAAGACGAAGGGGTTGAAGCCCAGGCCACTGAACAGTCGATAGCTAAGGATGGCTACGACCGAGCCGAACAGCACCATGACCAGGTAGGTTGCGGTAGCCGACCCCATGAAGCTGGGGCGGGTGGCACGTTCCTGCTCCTCCCAGCGGCGGTCGCGGAAGGTAGTGAGCAGACCGACGACGGCGAAGGTGAGCAGGATAGCTGAGAGCAGGGTAGCGATCACCCAGCCAAGCCGCCCCTCGGCGGCAGTGGGTGGCAGGCTTGCCCCATCACCCAGGCGCAGACCGAGGCTGTGGAAGGCCCAGCGGTCAACCTCATCATACACAGCGGTAGAAAAGAGGATGGTCAGGTGGTTGAGACCAGGGTAGAGCTTGCCCTTGCGCGCCGTGCCGTTTGTCCAGCTACCGAACACGGTGGAGTCTCCCTCGCCACGAGCGAGACCGCTGCTAGCATAGCGGGTGCCGCTGACTACCCCCTGTACGCTGACTGGCAAATCCTGCTCGCCAGCGAGGAGCAGTAGATTGCGCGGCTGGTTGTTGCTGAAGCGGCGCAGGTCAGCATCAGTCATGGCAGGCGAGAGCGCAATGGTCGCCAGCACCTCGCGGTTGTCGAGGCCATAGAGAGCAACGGTGCGCGATCCCATCGAGTGGCCGAGCAGCACAGTGCCGGTCGGCGATCTGGTGGTACTAGCCTCGCGCTGAGCATAGTCGTAGACAGCGGTCAGGCTGGCGGTCAGGCTGCTACCGCTGTCATCCTGGAGGCTGAGGCGATCTGCTGCCTGGCCGTGGCCGGGGAAGTCGAACAGGTAGGCTACCAGGCCGTCGTTGCGGGCCAGTTCAATAGCGAAGCCCTGCATCAACTCCTTGTTAGCTGAGAAGCCATGCGCGATGATCGCAATGCCAGTGGGCTTGCCGCCAGGAAAGAAGGCTAGCACTGGCACTGGCGGCAACTCGGCCCGCAAAGCTGGGACGAAGAAGGCACGCCGAGCGAGGCGGGCTTCATAGTTGCCCACCTGCCAAAGGGAGAAGACAAAGAGGCCAACCGCTATCACCAGCATAGCCCCTGCTCTTAGTACGCGCATGGCGCAGATTATAGCATAGTATTAGCGCATATGCTACAATGCAAGCAACAACTGACACCAATATAGAGATGGAGGGGATAATGAGCCACCCAGCCCGCAACTTCGCCGATATCATTGAGGCCGCCCGCGCCCGTGGCCCGCGCACGATGGCAATCGCTGTTGCTCAGGACAAAGAGGTACTGGCCGCAGCCCAGGCCGCCTACGAGGATAAGATAGCCAACTCAATCCTGATTGGCGACAGCGAGCAAATCAAGAAGCTGGCAGCAGAGAACGGCATCAACCTGACCGGTATGCAGCTACTCGACGAGAAGAATAGTGGGCTGGCAGTGCGGCGCGCAGTAGAGATCGTCGCCCGTGGGCAAGCGGATATGTTGATGGGTGGGCGCGTCAACGTCGCCAACGTCCTGCACGCCGCATTGGACAGCAAGATTGGTCTCCGCATTGGCAAGCTGCTCACCCACGTCGCCGCCTTCGAGATACCTGGCTTCGACCGCATCATCTGGGTGGCTGACGCGGGCGTGATGGTCGCCCCCACCCTAGAGGAGAAGATACAAATCGTACAGAACGCGATAGATGTGGTACAGAAGGTGGGCATTAGCGAACCAAAGGTGGCCTTGATTGCCGCATTGGAGATGGTCAACCCCAGTATGCCAGCCACAGTGGACGCGGCCAACCTGAGCAAAATGGCAGAGCGTGGTCAAATACGCGGCGGGCTAGTAGATGGGCCACTGGGTCTGGACAACGCGATCAGCCCAGCAGCGGCGAAGGCAAAGGGCATCCGCTCTGCCGTAGCGGGGCAAGCCGACATCTTGATCGCACCCGACATTGAGGCAGGTAATATGCTGGTGATGGCGATCAGCTACCTGGCTGGTGGGCGCACGGCGGGCGTAGTGGTTGGTGGCAAGGCACCAATCATTCTCGCTAGCCGCGATGATGTGCCGCACGAACGGTTGGCAAGCGTAGCACTGGGTTCGTTGCTAGTCTGAACTAATCCTCGAACGGAGGTGCCTAAATCGGCGAATCCGCTTGACATCTACGCTGTGTTGTCGTATACTCTGCTTTGTCAGCAATGACCGCCACAACTGCCGCGAGGTAAGTGGTGTTCAGGGCGAAAAAGCTAACAGAAGCAAATTACCGCTAAAGTTGCCAAAAGCCCTTGACAGTGAGAAGCTGATGTCGTATAATGGCTAAGTCGCAAGTAACCGGCCTCGTTCACCTCAGTGGTGAGAAGACCAAACCAATCCTCCTCTAGCTGTACCCACAGTTGCACTGCTAGCTTTCTGCCGCAAGGTTGAAGGCCTGCTGAAGTCGTCTCCTCTACCTTTGTTCGGACGAACAAGCATGAGCGAACGAGCCGCTACTGTCAGTTTCAGCCAAATGTGGGATTGCTCTTGACAACGACTACCCAGCTTTGGTACAATGCTTGAGCGTCGAGAAAGACCTGACGTGCAGTAAGTACCAGCCAGCACCTTAACAACAAAAGAGTGATAAGAACGCCAAGTTTGTAAGTGCAATGAGCGTCAAGTCCTTCATACACCAAGTTCTAACGAACAAAGCGCAGCCTTAGCTGCATCGTCTGCGAAAGCGGACACAACTGTATGGAGAGTTTGATCCTGGCTCAGGATGAACGCTGGCGGCGTGCCTAAAACATGCAAGTCGAACGAGCAACTTCGGTTGCTAGTGGCAAACGGGTGAGTAACACGTGGGAACTCGCCCTCCGGTGGGGAATAACTCTGCGAAAGCAGAGCTAATACCGCATATGGTCGCAAGACTAAAGCCTTGTGCGCCGGGGGAGAGGCCCGCGTCCGATTAGTTAGTTGGTGGGGTAACGGCCTACCAAGACTGTGATCGGTAGCTGGTCTGAGAGGATGGTCAGCCACACTGGGACTGCGAACGGCCCAGACTCCTACGGGAGGCAGCAGTTAGGAATTTTCGGCAATGGACGCAAGTCTGACCGAGCGACGCCGCGTGCAGGATGAAGCCTTTCGGGGTGTAAACTGCTTTTATTGGGGAAGATGATGACGGTACCCGATGAATAAGCATCGGCTAACTACGTGCCAGCAGCCGCGGTAATACGTAGGATGCAAGCGTTATCCAGAATTACTGGGCGTAAAGCGCGCGCAGGCGGTTTGTTACGTTGGTTGTGAAAGCTCCCGGCTCAACTGGGAAGGGTCGACCAAAACGGGCAGACTGGAGGGCAACAGAGGCAAGTGGAATTCCGGGTGTAGTGGTGAAATGCGTAGATATCCGGAGGAACACCAAAGGCGAAGGCAGCTTGCTGGGTTGTACCTGACGCTGAGGCGCGAAGGCTGGGGGAGCGAACAGGATTAGATACCCTGGTAGTCCCAGCAGTAAACGATGTATACTAGCTGTGGGTGGTATTGACCCCATCCGTGGCGTAGCTAACGCTTTAAGTATACCGCCTGGGGAGTACGGCCGCAAGGTTAAAACTCAAAGGAATTGACGGGGACCCGCACAAGCAGCGGAGCGTGTGGTTTAATTCGATGCAACGCGAAGAACCTTACCAAGGTTTGACATGGCTTTGTAAACGGCGGAAACGTCGTCCCCTTCGGGCAAAGTCACAGGTGCTGCATGGCTGTCGTCAGCTCGTGTCGTGAGATGTTGGGTTAAGTCCCGCAACGAGCGCAACCCTCGTGGTTAGTTGTATTTCTCTAGCCAGACTGCCTATACAAGTAGGAGGAAGGTGGGGATGATGTCAAGTCAGCATGGCCCTTACATCTTGGGCTACACACACGCTACAATGGTCAGTACAATGGGCAGCCAGACCGCGAGGTTGAGCTAATCCCCAAAGCTGGCCTCAGTTCAGATTGCAGGCTGCAACTCGCCTGCATGAAGTCGGAGTTGCTAGTAAACGCGCGTCAGCATAGTGCGTTGAATATGTTCCCGGGTCTTGTACACACCGCCCGTCACGTCATGGGAGCTGGCAACACTTGAAGACGGTGTACCAAACCGCAAGGTAGGAAACTGTCGAGGGTGGGGTTGGTGACTGGGACGAAGTCGTAACAAGGTAGCCGTAGCGGAAGCTGCGGCTGGATCACCTCCTTTCTAGGGAGTAGCTGGCAAGGTCTCACGACCAAGCTAGCCGCAACCAGGTCAATCGTTCACCAGCAGTGGTGGACGCGAGGTGACAAGATGCTCACAACGAACAAACTTGTCGTACTTATCACTCTTTTGTTGCTAGGAGTAGCATCATCCTGGGGG